>FQKF010034631.1_pt1 | contig 14683 bp, 12 predicted proteins | sample 1504521 | NCBI WGS metagenome assembly FQKF01 (sample SAMEA4475357, study PRJEB15587) | soil metagenome | biome: Soil; feature: Field | place: India | collected 2015-03-11 | depth 0 m
CAGGGGCGTAGCCCCTGACCCAGACAGAGGGAGAAAACACCCGTTCAAGGGTCTCCTTTTGTTGATTTTCTTCCCAAATGATGGTATAGTATTGGAGAAAAAAAACAAGGAGTATGCTATGAGGTCTTTGAAAGGCGGGATCATTCTTCTGATAGGTATTTTTTTAGCCTGTGGAGGTCAAAACGTACGGGCTGCCTCATCTTCCACCGTTCCTACCACCAAACAACCGGAGTGGATTACCAAAACCATTCAGGACAAGACCTTTTTCTATGTGGTAGGATATGCCGAGGGTATTGATGTATTGGAGAAACTCAAAGATCAGGCTCTCGCTGATGCGAAAGCCAAAATAGCCAACACCATCTTTGAACAGGCTGAAGTGGACAAACAAATCCAGTCCTACGGAATGATAAGCGAAGATTCAAAAGAAAGTCTCAAAACCCAGTTTCGACAGTCCGTCCGCAGTCGATCAGTGGCCCGTCTCACAGGGGTAGAGATTGTTCAGCAGTACACAGAGGATGTCAATGAAGATGGCCTCAAATATACCCGTGTGTGGGTGCAGGCTAAGATTAGTCGATCCGCTATGGAAAACGAAAGACAGCGTATCCTCTCTGAGCTGGCGAGAAAACTTGCCCTTGTTGATGAGAATCTGCGCAGGGCAGAAAATGCCGTCAAAGAAGGACAAATCCGGGAGGCTATTGAAGCCTACCAGAGAGCCATTGTCAGTGCTACCCAAGTAGAAGAACGCAGAGATGAGATAGCCGTCTATGCCTCTTCAGCCACCTCCCTTCTTCAAAATATCCGTATTCGGGCTGTGAATATTCCTCAAACGATTGATACCGATAGGGGAGGAAAACTCTCCTTTCAGGTTATCTACCTTGGAAACCAGGAACAACCTGTGGAAGGTATTCCCGTTTCCTTTGCTCTGCGGGGAAATACTGGTCAATGGACACGCTCTGTTCTCTCGGGAAAAAATGGACAGGTAATCTGTGAAATTCAAAATCTCAAGAATAGTATCCCGGAAAATCGTATGACGGCCACAGTAGATATGGATTTTCCGGAACTTCTTTCCCTTGGTGATACCTACAAACCTCTGTATACTCAACTCAGGGATGCCGTCAGTAAATCCCAACTCACCGTATCCTTCAAGAGTGTTTCTCTCAAAAAACAGGAACGAACAACGGCTGTTCTTTGTCTTGTGCAGGAGGGAAGCGAATGGCGAACCCTCAAATCCTTAGAAACCGAAATGGAAAGTGCCATCCTTAAGCGAGGTTACAAGATCAAACGAGTTTCTGAAAGACCATCTGCTTCAGACCTTGTGGATCTCAACCCCTCTGTTTTCTCTTTTCTGAAAAGCCAGGGAATCTCACAGGTAGTGATTGTGAGCGTTATGCCATCGGATATATCCTACAATGAAACGGTAGGGCGATATATCGGAGCCTACCAGGTCTCTCTTCAGATGGTGGACATCGAAAACAAAGAGGTACTTCAGACCGAAAACACCCGAATTACGGCCTCAGCGACAAAAAAAGAGGATGTTTTGCAGGCGTTTGTGAATGCCGCCGCTAAACAACTCACAACAGTCCTTGAATAGGGATGCTCTGGACACACCTTGTTCTTTCCCTGCAGGGTTCCTCCCTCCGCTTTGAACTCCAGGAAGTGGCCTCTCTCTACCAGCAATGGGGATGGGAGGCCATCTCTTTTGTCAAGAGGTATTCCACCCAGCACTTTGCCCTTCTTGCTCTCATAGCCAAACGCTACAACCTGAAGCCTGTCTATGCGATAGAAGTCATGACCCATGCCCCCGGAGGGAAAAGGGCCTTCCCCGCCATAGTAATAGCCTGCACCCAGCAGGGTATTCAAAGCCTCTCTACCCTTGTCACCTTTGTTCACAAACACCAGAAACAAACCCTTTCTGCTGATGTTCTCATCCGGTATAAAAAAGATGTGTTTCTCCTCGTAGGAGAAGAACTAGAACAAGAAGAACAACTTGCCGAGAAAGCGCTGAGCTACTACCAGAAGGAATGGGACACTCATTTCTGGGTGCTCTGTTCCTACACCGAAACCAAACCCATCGAACGCCTGCGAAGGCTTGTTTCTCTCACAGAGCGACATTCCCTCCGGACTGTGGCTTCTATTCCTCAGGAAAAAAAAGACTCCCTTCTTTCCTATGAAGAGGTACAGAGAATTTTTCACAATCACCCCGAATTTCTCGAGGAGGTCTCCCATCTTCTTTCACACGTCCCTTTTCTTTCTCCCTACCGTTCCCCCGAAGAAACCAGCTCTCCTCTTTGCGAAAAAGATGCCTCATCCCCTTCCTGGCTTACAACAACAACCCTCTCCCTTCTTGAACGCCTCATCCGCTACCGGTCTCCCTTTCTTATCCATACAGTTCCTGTCAATATCACCCCTTTTTTCCACGAAAAAAGAAAAACAAAAAAACTCATTCAATCTGTCATCTTCCAGATCCGGGACAAAAAGCTCGTTCTTTTTCTTCCCTCCCGTGTTCTCTCTCACCTTCTCCACTGGTTCTCTCTGCACTATCCCAAAAACATAGGCTGGCTCTCAAGAAAAGACCACCGGTATAGCCTTCTTCTCAGCCGGAGGGAAATAAAACACCATTTCTCTCTCGTAGGAGAAATTGAGGGTATTCCCATCCTTCAGACCACAGAAGACATTCTCCACTTTGGAGAGGATCTTGTCCTTCTCAAGTTTCAGACCCACTGGGTGTGGGACATTCTTGAGAACCTCAGACGCTACGATATCCCTCTCAAACATGAATTTCCCCTGGCCCTCCGATGGACGGATCATCCTGTTTTCACCGATCTCCGTTTTCTCGTCCAGAGACACCACGTGATTCCCACTGAGAAGGACCTCTTTCGAGAAATCTCCCGCGTCATGCACCCCTTCCTTCGCAGTCCCTTCGTGTATAGAGAAGAAGCTCAGGTCTATCTCTCTCGATTTATCCCCCTCGAAAAAGCCAAACAATTTCTTTCTCTCCTTCATAAAGACGATCCCCGGTGGCCTATCCTCAAACATGAGATAGAAAAAACCATACCACCAGAAGAACTCCGTTCTCATTACTGGCTTATGCTCTTACAAGAGGGAAAATACCTTCCCTCCAAAAAAGAAGAAAAACTCCGTTGGTTTGGCCCCAGTCTTTTGCTCTCCCTCTGTCAAAAATATCCTCTTGAATTTACTGTCGCTACCCTCAACTACTTTCATCACACAAAACAAAAAAACAGGATCATTCTCTACGCACGCTTGGTCTGGGGGGTGGAATTTCTCCCACCTTCTGCTAACTTGAGTCGTATCGAGGACATACGAGAACACGGGAAAATACGTTTAGGGTTACGGCATTTCACCCATATTCCTCTTTCGATGAAAGAACTAATAGTATCTCGCCAACCTTACAAAGATTTCTTTGACTTCCTTCACAAACATCCCCATCTCAGCCGGCGAACTCTCGTAGAATGGCTCAAGATAGGCCTCTTTGATGATCTGGAACCAGAAAACGGGTATAAACTCGCTATTCTTCAGCAACATCAGCACACAAGCTCAGAACTCCTTTTCGATGAAGAGAAACTCTGGTATGAAAACCAGGCGTCTCTTCTCCCCCTTGCCTGTCCTCAACGCTCCTTAGAAGAGGTGTGTGGACTTTATGCCAAGGGTCATCCTCTTGATCCATACCAAGAGTACGTAAGTGAATTTCGCCGAAACTTTCTCAAAGAATGTGAGCATATTCGCTATGGGGTATATATCGCCACCCCTGTAGGTATTCACCACGAGAAAGACGTCACCATGTATGAGATTGTCGATGAAACAGGCTGGAGAAGGGTATTCTTCGAGGGAAGCCCTCCCTTTTCCCCTGAGCTTTACAAACCTTACATCTGGAAGATTGTACTCCATGAGGGCAAACTTTATGTGATGGAAATATACGCCTTCGAACGGGGAAATTAACGGGAGAGCATCTCTTTTTGTTTTTTGAGCAGTTTGGCCAGTTTTTCAATGGTTTCAGCGTTTCCTTTTGAACTAAAAAGGAAAAGAAGCTCTTTGATGTAATATTCGTTCAGCCGAATCTGTTTTTCAAATTCTCTTTTGGCCGCTTCTTTCTGGCTGTTCTGCTCAGCTTCTTTCTGGAGTTCCTGCTTCACCTCCGCTATCTCGTTCTCGAGAGCCTGTTTCTCCTGAGGGGTAGGCGCAGGATGAGGTTGTTGATAAGGGGGTGACCCTATACTTTCAATCCGCATACTCGTCCTCCTTGAACTCTTTTTCGCATCCTTGCTATTATAGATATCGCTTTTTTTCAAGAAAACTTAAGTTTTTTGTTAATTTTCTTTCCTAGAAGTGGCTTTTTTCTGATTATCATAGTGTTCAATGAGTTCGGAGGAAAGTTCTCGAATAAGAGCCGGGAGATCAATACCCTGTTCAAAAGCATAGAGAAGAAAGCCCTTGAAAAAAGTCTTGGGATCATGACGAACCGTGGATTCAATCTCCCTCTTGACAGAGGAAAGACTTTCCAACTCCCAGGAAAACCTGAGTCGTTTCATCTTGGAAAGGATTTTATACAGCCTCTGAAGTTCAGGAAGACTTTTGGGAATGCTTTTTAAGGGATGCTCTGAAGAGGCCTTTTCCTGTGCCTTGATGGCTTCCCAATTGGAGAGAATACCATCCACACTCATCTCTTTTCGTTCACTGAAAACATGGGGATGCCGACGAATCAGCTTGGCCTTGACTGAAGTAAGGATCTCCTCTAAGGTGGTCAACCCTTCTTGAGAGGCAAGATACCCTACAAAACAGGTCACAAACAAAAGATCCCCAATCTCTTCGATGAGATTTTCCCTGTTTTGAGTGTCAATGGCATCCACAAGCTCATAGGCCTCTTCAAGGATGGCCGTTCGCATTGAAGAAAGGGTTTGTTCTCTATCCCATGGACACCCTTCGGGAGAACGCAAAATTTCAATCAGCCGGAGAAGATCATCAAAAGCCTGCATTATTTCCCATCCTGTGGTTGATTTCGCCATTTTTTGGCCAAACTTCCCAGTACCCCCTGGATATAGGAAGGGGCTTCGTTTTCTCCATAGAGGTCGGCAAACTTAGCACACAAGGAAAAAATAGCTTCAGAAGGCATCTCTCTTTCAAAAATAATCAGATATGCTCCCAATCGAAGAATAGCCTTGTCCACCGCAAAAAGTTTGTCAATCGGTCTTTTCAAAAAAGGGAGAAGCTCGCTATCAATAAGTGTGAGTTCGTTGACCACTCCCTTGAAAATCATCTCCCCATGGCGAAAAATCCCCTTATCAGACAAAGAAAGGGGTGGAAGATACCCTTCTTCTTTGTCAAAGCCATACACATCCATAAGCCATACAAAAGAAGAAAGCTCCTGAAGAGAATGTCCGGCTACATCATAGGCATACAGGGCAAGAAAACAGAGTTCTTTCCCTGTCGTTCTGACAAAAACCTCATTTGCCATGGCTCATCTGCTTGTACAGGCTCACCATCTCCACGGCGGTGAAGACCGCTTCATATCCCTTGTTCCCACTCTTCACACCGGCTCGATCAATGGCCTGTTCCACATCATCCGCCGTGATAATCCCAAAGACCACAGGTACCTTGCCTTCTGCGGCCATTTCCATCAGGGCTTTTGAGGTATTGCCGGCTACATACTCAAAATGAGGGGTTTGTCCACGAATCACCACCCCTAAGGTAACGATAGCATCATGCTTACCGGCATCCAAAAGCCGTCTCACCACCCCGGGAATCTCATAACTCCCTGGCACCTTGTAAATATCCACCATCTCAGGGTTACCCTCAAGTTGCTCAAAGGCGTTGAGAGCTCCGTCTATCAGCCTGTCTCCTATAAATGAGTTAAACTTTCCCACCACAAGGGCTAATTTAAGCCCCTTCGCACTGAGTTTACCTTCGTATATAGGCATCGTAGGCTCCTTGATAGGTTTTGTCTTTGATTTCAAGAGACACCTTGTAGGTTCTCACCTGGTCGGCGCACCATTTTCTCACCACATCTTCCACTCGCTTGTTCTGGAGAAGGGTATAAATATAATTCTTCACCTCTTCGTAAGGCAAAATCTTGGATTCCTCTTTTTGCAAGACCCGCATAACCAGCACATACTTCTTTTTGTCTCTTCGGAACTGAAGCACCTGGGGACCAAAAACCTTGCCCTTGTCAAGGTATTGCTTGTAATACGTGGGATCAAGGGCAAGCCCAAGGACTTCCTCTGGATAGCCACTCAGAAAAAGATGCTGAACATTGGTCAGCCCACTATTCCCCGAATACGGGGTAAAGGTGACGGATTTTTTGTATTTCTCCACCAGGCTATTGCCATTGGTCGTCTTGGCAGCTTCTTTGGCCAAGGCTTCAAAGGTTTTTTCAATAGTTTCTAATTGAGTGAGAGAAGCATTCTCAGGATACAGGGTAGCAAAAACCATCAGATTCACCATCGGAGGAGCAAGAAAATTGGTCTTGTTGGTTTCATAGAAAGCCTTTGCCTCGGCTTCATCAATACCCTGATAGAGGTCTCTCTTGAAGGATTCATTGAAAAAGGTGAGCTTCTGAATATAGAGATTGACCTCTACACGCATTTCCAAAAGGTCCCGGTATTTGTTAAAAAGCGGAATGAGTTCGGGCTGGGTATTTGTCATCTTGACATAGGGAAGCATCGCATCCTGAATTTCCCCTGGGGCAAGTTGATAACGTTTATCCCTCTCGGCAAGCGACTTGAGAATATAATAGGTAAACCAGTTCTGAAGCCCCTCTTCAAAGGTATTGGTCACCATACCACCAGAATTCTCTGTGATAAACTGATTGTATCGTTGAACATCATAGAAGGTTATAGGATTATTATTCACGGTTGCCACCACCCAGTTAAGTGGTTCATTAGCAAATCCATAGGCAAGAGCAAACACGAAAAAAAGCTTAAGCCATCTCATAGTGTCTCCTTTATTCCAAGGTCATATAATACCAGAGTTTTGCTGAAGGAAAAGAGGGGATCCCCATAGAAAGAACATTGTTTCCTCTTATACTTAAACGCCTCAAGAGTTGTCTCCAGTTCATCTCCTCCTCTGCCGGAAAATAGAGAGGAGCAGAAGAAGGGAGTTTTGCCATCTCACGGGCCAATGCCACAGCATCTTCAAAAGTCCCTAACTTGTCCACCAGTCTCACCTGAAAAGCCTGTTCCCCTGTAAAGATCCGTCCATCACAAAGCCCCTTCGCCTCTTCCCGGGAGAGGTTTCTTCCTTTCATCACCGCCGCGAGAAACTGTTCATAGGTATTACTCACCACAGAAAAAAGAATAGTTTCCTCTTCGGCGGTCATCTCCCGATATCCAGCAAAGATATCCTTGTTTTTCCCAGACTTTATCACAGAGGCTTTCACTCCAATCTTTTGCAAAAGCTCATGATACTGAAACCCCTGCATGATCACCCCTATACTCCCTGTAAGTGTCCCAGGTAAACTCACAATAGCATCACACGCCGTAGCAATATAATACCCTCCCGAAGCCGCGATATCCCCAAAAGAAGCCACCACCACTTTTCCTTTCTCCTTTGCCCGCTGGATGGCGGCATGAAGTTCCTGGGTGGCTCCCACCGTTCCCCCGGGGGAATTGATACGAAGAATAATGGCCGCTGTCATGGGATCACTGGCCGCCTTTTCTAAATCCTCAAGCCAGGCCAATACTCCCCCTGTCCGAAGCCCCATGATACCCGCCGTCTCTCCCTCATAGGTGATAGCCCCGGAAATCTCAATAACCGCTATTCGTTTCCCTATCGCTGGTGTCTTTTTCCCAACCTTTTGAGCTTCTCCCGTCGAAAGCCATACAAGGGCTAGAAGAAAAGACATCCCCCAGAGAGAAAGGGTCACCCAGAGTGAAAGCTTCTTCGCCATAGACTCCTCTTTTTCCTTATAGTATTGTAGCACAAAAAACAAAAGATGGCAAATAAGGAGAGGGGTTCCCTCGCAACTCAAGAGAAATGTTGTCTTTTGGGAGGAGGTGGAGAAAATACCTGAAAATGAGCTATTACCATGTTTCAGCAAACAACTCCTCCTCTGGCTGAAATAAGGGAATAGCCAAAGCCTTCCAAACCCACCCGGAAGGAAAAAGCAAAAACCCTCTCCCCTTTTTTAGCAAAAACCTTCCCCTCAAGCTGAAATAAGGGAATAGCAAAAAGCCTCCTATACCTTCCCCTCCCACTCATTTGCTTTTTCCCCTCCTTTTTCGTATAATAACATAGATAAACAAAAGGAGTCTCTATGCCCATTCGTTTCTACAACAGTCTCTCCAGAATGGTAGAGGAGTTCGTCCCCCTTCAACCAGGAAGGGTTCGTCTCTACACCTGTGGACCTACGGTGTACAACTACCCCCACATTGGAAACCTTCGCACTTTTCTTTTTGAAGACCTCCTCAAGCGCTGGCTACTCTATCGAGGATACAAGGTTATCCATGTGATGAACCTCACCGATGTGGACGACAAAACCATTCGCAATTCCCTCCAGCAAGGGATGAGTCTTTCCGATTACACCGCTATCTACAAACAGGCCTTTTTCGAAGATATCAAAACCCTCAAGGTACTGCCTGCTGATCATTACCCCTCAGCAACGGAATATATCCCCCAGATGATTGAGATTATCCAGTACCTGCTTGAAAAGGGCCATGCCTACGAAACAGAAGACGGGGTATATTTCAAGATCTCCACCTTTCCCTCCTACGGGAAGTTGGCTCACCTTGACACCTCCACTCTCAAAGCAGCCGCCAGCGGACGCCTCAGCGCCGATGAATACGACAAAGAATCCGTAAGCGACTTTGCCCTCTGGAAAAAATGGACTCCAGAGGACGGTGATGTCAAATGGCCATCCCCTTTTGGCGAGGGAAGACCTGGATGGCACATTGAATGTTCAGCCATGAGTCTCTCACTTTTAGGAGAAACTCTTGATATCCACTGTGGGGGCATTGACAATCTCTTTCCCCACCATGAGAATGAGATAGCCCAATCGGAGTGTTATACAGGCAAACCCTTTGTTCGTTACTGGCTTCATGCCACCCACCTCATTGTTGACGGAGAAAAGATGTCCAAGTCAAAAGGCAATTTCTACACCCTGAGAGACCTCTTAGCCAAGGGGCTTTCTCCCCGGGCCATTCGCTATGCACTCATTACCACTCACTACCGTAAACCCCTTAACTTCACCTTTGATCTGGTGAGACAAGCCGAATCTTCTCTCAAACGTATCGATGATTTTCTCTTTGCCCTTCGTCAGGTACAAAAAAGCGGGGAACTCTATGCTATTCTCCATGAAACCTTCCTCTCCAAGAAACAGGCTTTTGAAGAGGCTATGGATGACGATCTCAATATTGCCGAAGCCATGGGGCATCTCTTTGAGATGATTCGTGCCTTCTATGAACACCAGAATCAGGCTACGTTGGCCAATGCCCAGGAGATGCTTACCTTTTTCCTCTCCCTTGAGAAGGTTCTTGGTTTCATTGAAAAAGAATCCGTCGATATTCTCTCTCCCGAGGAAGAAGCCCTCTTCCAGGCTCGTCTCGAAGCCAAGAAAAACAAAGATTATGCCCGCGCTGATGCCCTGAGAGAGGAACTCCTGAAGCGTGGTATCGAAGTGAGGGATACCCCACAGGGACCGGTATGGAAAAGGTTATAATCCATGATAGACGAGGCTCATAACCACTTCAGCCCTGAAGTCGTCACCGCTATCCAGACGGCTATCCAGCAAAACGACGGACAGGAAGTGGCCTTCTGTGGGTTTATCAACGAAGAGGGGAAAGTAACCTCTATCGAAGTGGTGGGTTATGGAAATGACATGGCCACCCCTTACAACCTCCACCGAAGCCTCCAGGGCGATGTTTTTATCCATAATCATCCCCCTTTCGACCAGAATCCCAAAGAAAATCTCAAACCATCCACCAATGATCTCTCTGTCGCCCAGCGTGTCCAGAACCTTGGGATGGGATTTTTCATCATAGACAACGAATGTACACTTGTCAATATTATACTCCCCGTTCATCCCCAACAGAAACTCTCCGTAGAAAAGATCAAGGCTATCTTCCAACCAGGTGGACTCCTCTCCAAGCATATCCGTTCCTTTGAAAGCCGTGAAGAACAAATCCAGTTGGTGGAAGCCATCATCGAAACCATCAATAGCAAATCCCTCCTTTTTGCAGAGGCCGGCACCGGTACAGGAAAATCCCTCGCCTACCTCATTCCAGCCTCTCTCTGGGCCATCACCAATAGCAAAAAAGTGGCCATAGCCACTCATACCATTCATCTCCAGGACCAAATTGCCTCCAAGGATATCCCCCTGGTTGTCGAGATCATCAAAGCCCTCACAGATGAGACCCTTGAGGTAGCCCTTCTCACCGGAAGAGGCAATTATCTCTGTCGAAATAAACTCAAAGACCTTCTTGGTGACAAAGACCGGGCTCTCTCCCTTTTTGATAATCCCGATGAGTCCAAAATAACCCTTCTCGAAGATCTTGAAAAATGGTCACATGCCACTGAAACAGGTAGCCGTCGGGATTTTCCCCGGGAAATTCCCCAGGAAATATGGGAAGAAATCGCAAGCGATGGAGAGACCTGTCAGGGAAAACAGTGCCCCTTTGGGGGAAATTGTTTTTATCAAAAGGCCTATCTCAAAGCCGAAAAAGCCCAGATTATTATTGCCAATCATTCCCTCATCCTCTCCTCCCTTGACCCACAGACCTATATTTCCTACCTACCCCGTTTCGATGCCATTGTCTTCGATGAGGCCCATCATCTCGAGGATGTGGCTCTCAAAAGCCAGAGTGTAGAACTTTCCCTCCGTGGACTTCTCCAGAAAATGGGACGTCTTTATCATACGGATAGAAAAAACCATCCGAAAGGCCTTCTCCCTCACCTCTTCAAAAAACACCAGCCTCCACGGTATGAAGACCAGATGGAGTTTGCCAAACTCAAGGAAAATCTCCTTGAAACCCATACCTCCATCGTGGATTCCATTCATGCCATCATTCACGATGGGATTCCTCTTTATAAAAAACTTCACCATACAGGACCTCAACTTCGTATTACTGATGAGGTGGAACGAAGTGACTTCTTTCATTTTCTCAGTGTTCGTCTTGAGGAAGTTGGCAAACTCATTTCTCGTTATAGCTATCTCTGGAATGAACTCAAAAATCTCATGACAAATACCTCTTCTGAACCCACCCTTCCGCCGGCGTTAGCCTCCATCGATCGCCGTATCAAAAGCCTTTCCGATGTCTCTCAGGTGTATAACATCCTCTTTAATCAGGAGAGAAAACCCACAGAGGTTGGCTGGATAGAGGTTTCCACCCATCCCCGTTACCCCAATATCAAACTCTGCCATAGCCCCCTTGAGGTCGGAGAATTTCTTTCCCGTGGCATCTTCCTTCGCAAACACTTCAGTCTCTGTGTCTCCGCCACCCTTTCTGTAAATGGAGAGTTCACCTACTTTCGAGAAAGTATTGGGCTTTCCCCTTCTTTCCCAAGAAAAATACACACCATAAGCCTTCCCTCTCCCTTTGACTATCGTAATCAAGCCCAGATCCACCTGTTAGAAAGCGATAGAGATTTCAGGGTAGATGAATTTTTCCTCACCTGTATCAAAGACTACATCCTGATGAACGAAGGGGGAACCTTGGTGCTTTTCACTTCTCACCAGCGACTCAAGGACACCTTTGAAAAACTCAAAGAAACCCTCTCCTCAGAGGGTATCCTGCCCATGGCTCAAGGAGAAACCAACAAGCACACCATCCTTACCACCATGCGCAAAAATCCCAAAACGGCCGTTTTTGCCACCTCCAGTTTCTGGGAAGGAATCGATGTGAGTGGGTATAATCTTCGATGCGTGATCATTGAGAAACTTCCCTTTGATAGCCCCTCGGACGCCCTTCCTGCTGCCAAGGGAGAACTCCTCACCTCAAGAGGGATAAATGCCTTTATGGCCTACTATCTTCCCCGGGCCCTGCTTCGCATGAAACAGGGAGTGGGACGTCTCATCCGAAGCAAATCTGACCGTGGCATTGTGCTTATCCTCGACGGAAGAACCGTAAGTAAACGCTATGCCTCCCTCTTTCAAAAATCTCTTCCCCCGGCCCGTATTATCATTGGAGACTACCCAAAGCTCCAGCGAGAAGCCGAAGCCTTCATCACCACCAACTTCAGTTCCTGGCTTGAAAATCTTGGAGAACAACAAGACACTTCCGGGCAGGAGAACCCAGGGCTACCTCAGGTTGAAACACGCTCACCCATCGACCATTCTCGGACAAAGCCTCCTCTCTCACCCGATACACCTCCACCTCGCGCTGTACCCGATGATGCGTCACTCCATAGGTAATCACAAAGCCCCCCAGCCGTTCCCCTTCCACACAACTCTTTTCACCTGTAGGGAGATCCCAGAGGTCTTTTCGCCACCTCCCTCCCTGAACCATCCATACCCTTCCCTCCGCCCCAAGATAGGCAAAACATTTCTCCTGGATATTGACATAATTCTTCTTCTTCCGGATAACATAAATATCCTCACCTCGTTTGTACGTGCAACAGACACTCTTGAGAGGACAGAGATAACAGCGTCTCTCTCGTCCACAAACAACTGCCCCCAACTCCATAAAAGCCTCGTTCACATCCCGGGGCTCATACCCCAACCGAACCCCATAGGCGACTAAAGTGTTCATCATCCTCTGAAGCCTCTCCTGCTTCGTAGAAAGAATACCCCGAAAACGGGCCAGAACCCGTCCCACATTAGCATCCACCACTCCCACACACTCATTGAAAGCAAAAGCCCGAATCGCCGAAGCTGTATATCTCCCCAAACCCGGTAAATTTTCCCATCCAGAAGAAGGAAGACCATCCCTCACCAGGCATTTAGCTGTCTCCCACAGGTAACGCGCTCGCCTGTAATACCCCAACCCACTCCATACCCTGTACACCTCTTCTAAAGAAGCCCCCGCCAAAGCCTCCAGGGCGGGGAAACGCTCCATAAACCGATGATAATACTCCACAACCCGCGAAACCTGTGTCTGCTGAAGCATCATTTCTGAAACCAGGACACTATACAAAGAACGTTCTCTTCGCCACGGAAGATCCCGCCTAGAACAAAAAAACCACGTAAGTAAACGATCAAAAGCCCCTGATCTCTCAGAAAGCACCCTTGTCACAACCCTTTTCCCCCTTTTTTCCCATGAAAAAGGTAAAAGAACGCCAAACAAAAAACCCTTCCAGTGATCCTGGAAGGGCTTGCCGAAGGAGGGACTCGAACCCTCACGGGATCAGCTCCCATCGGATTTTGAGTCCGACGCGTCTACCAGTTCCGCCACTTCGGCATACGAGATCCATCGACCTCTTCTTATGCCTCAGACTGAATAAACTCGTAGTATCCCACCACCTTCTTTTCTTTGAAGGTCACCTTTTCCATAAACTTTTCTACAGCGGCATCAAACTGAGCCTGTGCCAAAGCATTATCCCAGGCCTCTTTGGTCATCTTCTCCACATAATCCTTGTAATCTTCACCAGCCTCACTTGCCTGTCGCATCACCACCCTCGAAATCATTTCCTGAGTTGCTTCAATACCATTCTTCTTGGCATAGTCAATCATCGCATAATAAAACTTGAGATCATCATACACAGAGGTCATCATAGAGAGCATATCCTCAGGAAGTTTTTTGTCGGAGAGCACCTCCTTCATAGAAACCGAAGCCTTGAAATGAGAGAAAAACCAATCCTTGAAGCGGGACTCTACCATATCATAAAAAACACCCTTACTGAGCTCAACATCAAGATCCTTCTTCACCGCTTCCTTGAGGGCCCTCACCCTGTGGCGATGATTGATAGTGTCAATCTCTCTTTGCATCACGTTTTTCAAAAACTCGATATACTTTTCCTTGGTCTGGAAAGGCGTTTTGGCATAGAGCGATTCATCATTGATATCCACATCAGAAGCCCGCAACACCTTGAGGATCTGAACCTCTGTTTCTCCCTTTTGTCGCACATCCTCAAGAACATCAAAAACAAGATTTCCTACTTCTTTCCAGTCTAAAACGACCGTATCCCCTACCTTCTTGCCAACAAGCTTGCCGGGGATATCATCCACACGCACCACGACAGGATCCGTCCTGCCCTTGAAAAGCAGGTGCATGACATCACCCTTTTCTGCCTTGCCGGTAATCTCCTTTGGCTCAACAAGGTCACGTTTCACCATTTCGACAATATCTTTTTCGGTCAACTCGACCTTCTCATATTCTACCGACGAAAGTTTAATCGCCTCAAGCCCCTTGTGAACAACCACATCCCTGCCAAAATAAAACACCATTCGCAAAGAAGCATTCTTGGCTACCTCAGAAGAAAGCTTGTAATCATAGAGAGCCACAAGGTTGTGCTCCGCTCGAAGTCTATTCACACCCTCTCGCAGGGCAATTTCTTCTACTTCTTTTTTGACCATCTCTTCATAACGCTGTTCAAGAATATCGAAAGGTGCCTTTCCCTTCCGAAAACCAGGTACATCAACACTGGTTTGAAGATGCGCAAGGGCACGCTGCCAGAGTTCGGCACTTTCCAGAACTGACCATGAGAGAAAACCCACTGCATAACAATCAGGAAAAGACTGAACAACTATCTCCATCCAAAACCCCTGTATAAAAAAAATAGCGGGAAACGGGACTCGAAC
>FQKF010037237.1_pt1 | contig 14676 bp, 8 predicted proteins | sample 1504521 | NCBI WGS metagenome assembly FQKF01 (sample SAMEA4475357, study PRJEB15587) | soil metagenome | biome: Soil; feature: Field | place: India | collected 2015-03-11 | depth 0 m
GTTTTTAAATATACTAATAGAATACTACCGTGGGGGGAGAAGAATATGAAAAAACTCGAGATATCAGGTGCAGGAAAAGAGCACAAAACAGTTGTTGTTCTTGATTTTGGCTCTCAGTACACGCAACTTATCTTAAGAAGGGTAAGAGAGCTTGGGTTCTACGGCGAGTTGATTCCATATGATGATCCAAAAGAAAATGTTGAAAAACTTAATCCCGTTGCCTTTATCCTCTCTGGCGGACCATCGAGTGTTTACGATGAAAACGCACCAAGAATCCCTGATTACGTCTTCGAAAGCAACCTTCCTGTTTTAGGTATCTGTTATGGACTCCAAGCTATCGTTCACCAGCTTGGCGGCAGAGTCGAAAAATCTCCTCATCGTGAATTCGGTCCAGCTGAATTAAGGATAATAAAACACGTTGGTATATTCAAAAAACTTCCTGAAAAATTCACCGTCTGGATGAGCCATTCCGATAGAGTTGAAGTTTTGCCCAACGGTTTCGAAGTAATCGCCGAAAGCGAAAATTCGCCTTATGCCGCAATTAGAAGTGTTGATAACAGATTCTACGGTGTCCAATTTCATCCTGAGGTAGTTCACACTCAATTCGGAAAAGAGATTCTAAAGAATTTCCTTTTAGAAGTCGCTAATTTATCTCCAAACTGGACGATGAAAAACGTCGCACAGAAGATAATTGAAGATTTAAGAAGGAAAATAGATGGAAAGGTAATCCTTGGTTTATCTGGTGGAGTCGATTCTTCCGTTGTAGCGCTCTTGCTCCACAGAGCAGTTCCCGATAAGTTAATACCTATATTTGTTGATACAGGATTGCTGAGAAAAAACGAAGCACAAGAAGTCCTTAAACAGTTCGAAGGACTTGGAATTAAAATACATTACGTAGATGCCTCTGAACGTTTTCATTCTGTTCTCGATGGAATAGAAGATCCCGAGGAAAAGAGAAAAAGAATAGGACATACATTTATCGATGTCTTCTACGAGGAAGCTATGAAATTGAAAGAAGAACACGGTGACATAAAATACTTGGCTCAGGGGACGTTGTACCCTGATGTGATAGAAAGCAAAGTTGCCGAACGAAAAGCTGGAGCAAAGATAAAGACTCACCACAACGTCGGAGGGCTTCCAGAAAAACTTCCATTCACAATAGTTGAGCCGTTAAGATATCTGTTCAAAGATGAAGTCAGAATGATTGGAAGAGAAATTGGTTTACCCGAGAACATACTAAATAGACACCCATTCCCCGGACCGGGTTTGGCTGTTAGAATAATCGGACCTGTCACAAGAGATTCAGTAAAAATTCTACAAGAGGCAGATTCAGTATTTATTGAAGAACTAAAGAAATGGAATTTATACAACAAAGTTTGGCAAGCCTTTGCTGTTCTGCTTCCAGTCAAGACTGTTGGCGTTATGGGAGATTACAGGACATATGAAAACGTAATTGCACTCAGAGCAGTGACAAGTGAAGATGGGATGACTGCCGACTGGGCGAAGTTACCGTACGAATTCCTGAATCATGTGGCGAAGAGAATTGTTAACGAAGTTAAAGGAGTAAACAGGGTAGTGTACGATATAACATCAAAACCACCTGCAACGATTGAATGGGAATAAAGATTCAAAAAGAATTCTTTTTTTCCACCATTCGTACCGAAACGCCCCTTGAAAGGGGCATTTCGTTTTTGATATTAGTGTTATATAATCAAATTGAGATTAATTACAAGGGGGAAATGTTCAATGTTTGGAGATCCTTACAATTTTGACGAATATGTTGAGCGAAGAAATACGGATTCATTTAAGTGGGATATGGTGATATACAATTATGGTGATGACGTCATTCCTGCATGGGTTGCGGATATGGATTTCAAATCACCACAGACCGTTGTTGACCAGCTCAAGCGGAGAATTGAACATGGAATCTTCGGTTACACATTTAGATCAACCGATTATTACAACGCCATAATACAATGGTACAAAAAAAGGTACGATGCAAAGATAAACAAAGAATGGATAGTTAACGGTCCCGGTGTAGTTCCGATGCTTTCGTTTTTGATAAATTCTTTGACACAACCCGGTGATAAGATCATAATCCAGCCACCTGTCTACCCGCCATTTTTCAGAGTCGTACTCAACAACGGAAGACAGCTTGTTGAGAATAGATTAGTTAAAAGAGATGGAAGATGGCAAATGGATTATGATGATTTGGAAAAATTGATAGATAATAGAACTAAGATGATTATTATCTCAAATCCACACAATCCTGTAGGACGGGTGTGGAGTGAGGAAGAGCTTAGAAAGTTATATGATATAGCTCTAAAACATGGACTTATTATTATCTCAGATGAAATTCACGCGGACATAATCTACAAGCCAAATCAATTCACAACGATGCTTAAAATAGGCACTGAAAATGTTGTGATCCTAAACTCACCTGGGAAGACTTTTAATATCGCAGGTCTGACAAATTCATATGGAGTAATTCCAGATAAAAGATTGAGAGTAGCGTATAAAAACTACCTTGAATCTTTAGAACTGCTGACGGGTAACGTTCTTAGTCTTGAGGCTTTGAAAGCCGCTTACAAGTCCGAAGATTGGGTGGACCAGTTAGTTGAATACTTAAAATCAAATAGAGATTTTGCGTATGGATTCATAACCAAGAACTTACCTTTAACGAAACTAACGTTACCAGAAGGTACTTACTTAATGTGGATAGATTGCAGTAAACTGAAAATTGAAAATCCACAGAGATACTTTCTTGAACACGCACGTGTTTATCTCAACGATGGGCAGGAATTTGGAGATCCTCAAGCAGTTCGTCTTAATTTCGCATGTCCAAGAACATTGCTTGAAGAAATACTGAGGCGGTTGAAAGGCGCATACGAAAAGGCACTTACAATAGAACATTTCAACCTTCCAGATGAAAGATATGAAATATGCAGAAAGATAAGATACTACGTGTTCGTTAAAGGACAGAGCATTGATGAAAAACTCGAGCAGGATGGAAAAGATAATGAGGCAGTACATTTCTTATGTAAACACTTTTCAGAGTATGTAGCAACGGCAAGAATCAGAGATATTGGAACGCATTGGAAAGTGGAACGAGTTGCAGTATTGGAGGAATACAGAGGAATGGGATACGGTAAAAAGATAATGGAAACCATTGAAGAATATATTAAAACAACGAACCCCAAACCGATAGTATTGAACGCTCAGCTTGAGGTCCGTGATTTTTATGAAAAACTCGGCTATGAGGCGATAAGTGACATATTCATCGAAGCGGGAATACAGCACGTGAAAATGGAAAAAAGAACGTTTTAAAACAGCGTATCTATGCCAATTACTAGGTTAAAATTGTCGGGATTAAATATCGTTTCTAAATCTCCAACATTGCTAAGAGGAACCTTAAATAGCAACTGTGTGTAAAAACTACTGCCACCAAAAGATAAGACTGAATTCCTTGAAAATGTAGAAAGTGTGAATCCACCGAATACGCCGAAATCTTCAACTTGAGTTGAGTTGTTGGACGTTGACTTCAAAACCGTAAAGTATCCACCAAAATTAAACTCAAAATTCTGAGCCCGTAGGAATTTTGAATACTCAATTCTCATGGGAATCTCTGTATCGTTGCTTGTTGAAGAAAAGATTTTGTATGGGAACAAAATACTAAATGTTAATGACCAGTTATAATTGCCATATATATCAGCATGTGCATAACCTGTTCTTATACCAAAACCCTCGTTATCGATAAAATAACTTGCCCTGAGATTCAATGAAACTGGGTATTGCTTTGTCTCAATTGCAAAGGTGTTAGGTTTAACACTTTCACCTGGAACCATGTAAAAGATCTTAGCGTCGGATTTCAAATCACCAACTCTTGTTATGCGCATGAATCCGGTTGTGTAGCCGTTTTCAATACCTGCAAAGACGTAATTGGGCTTAATTCCTATGTTCTTCCCGCTCAATAATTGAACATCGAGGTTGTTAACTTCTACCACAGCAGTAGTCAACGGAAACCCGCTCTGGAAAAATTTCTGGACATTTGTCGTTACTGATGTATAGCTCCACCAAAGATTTTCAGTTGGTGATTGAACTCTTTCAGACAAGAAGCGGTCAACTGGCTCTTTCAACGTGGTGTACACACTATCTCTGAAGAACTTCCCACCAACAACTTCAGCTGATTCTGTGGAAATAGCTTTTACGGAGAAGCTGTAGAAATTGTAAACATTATCAGTTTGATAAAAGGTGTAATCATAGAATGATGATGTGCTGATGTATTCATTCTTTTCCCATGGTCCTTTGTAGTATCTAACGTAGTTCCCTTTTTCTCTATCCAGTACATACTTCTTCTGAGATGAGTCATATCTGTAGTAATTCCCAACCTCTACACGAACTGGAATGCCCGATTTGTTTATATATGCACCATTCACATCGTTCGTGAAAAAGTAATATTTTTCTTCTTTGTAGCTATCAACCTTATCAAAGTAGTTTTCAAAACTTAGTATAAATTTAGGTGGTCTGTATTTCAGCTCGATATTTTCTCCACCAAACAACTCTGTTGTGCGGATTATATCCATCAGCTCCTTGAGATACAACCTATCGTATATATTGTAACGAGTATCCTCTTGGAATTTCGCTAAGATCTTTGCTCTAAGAAGTGGATTAAAAGATTTTTCAAAAACAAGCGCAACGTCTATTTTGTCTGGACTGTATTCATTCGCAATGCTTGAATAATACTTAGAAGCATTTTTAATGGCACTAAGAAGTGTATCTCCGGACGAAAAGATTGGTGTTATAGACTTCACAAAAAAAGTGCTGAGATCTATATCGGTAACAACGCCTGCAATAAAGTACTTTTCCTTCGTAACTGTATAGCTTTTTTTCGAATAAAAAGAGCCGAAACCGTACCACACATACCTATCTTCATCCGTCCTTGCCCAAGGATAATCGGTTAAGTAGACATAACTTCCATTCTTATCTGGAACGTATCTTTTATTCTTTGAGTCATATGAGTACCTTCTCCTATCGTTAGTTTGATAGTAGCTCCCTTTGTAAGCAACATACGTTCCGTTTTCGTCTGGCACAAATTCGTTGGCTTTGTAAGAAAATGTCTCCTTTGAAACGTTAAGAACGTGAACAATCCTTGCATATCCCTTTTTTACCTCCGCAAAAGCTTCAGTGAATGAATTCAAGAGATTCACATTTTCGTATACCGGTGAGATTTTGCTATCGAGATATACTTTGATGCGTATCTCTATACTTATCGAGCCTAACAAAACAACATTACTCAGAAGAACACACAATAATGTAAGTAAAAACACTATTTTTTTCTTGCTCACCATGAAATACCACCGCCTATCTCATAACTTGAAAATGTAAAATCGATTAGAAATTTTACTGCAAACATTCCTATTTGCGTTTCTAAACCTATTTTTGATACGGGGTGGAATATTTCATCTTCCGAGTCATAGTCGAAAATTATCGAACTCAATAACTTAAGTTTAACAGATTCGACAAGTAGATTCTTTGAAAAACTAAAAACTAAGCTTTTGAACCTTTCTTCGACAAATGAATATCTCATCCCAAAATCAAAGGTTGCGACGGTCTCTCTATGGATGTTCAGTGATTTTCCAATCAGTGAAAATTCGGCAAAATGCTCACCAGATGAATTGTAAATATAAAACATACTAATTCCAAGTGGTAATACAAAGTCAGAATACTTTTCAAACACAGACATTCCAGCAAGAATTTCTGAGCCCTTTCTTAAGTAAGCTATTTCGCACTCGCTGTAATCTCCACCAGTTCTCATTACTCTTAATTCTGCTATGTAGTTTTTACCATCATTAACCCCGAGAATCATGCCGTTCTTTACGCCATCCAGAGAACCTATGTTGACAATAACTCTTGGGAACTTGACATTTTCAACTTCGCCCTTTAATTTCCTGGAGCTCATAATCCTTTGATATATAGCACTGCTAATGTGAGAAGATAAAACTTCATAAACCTCACTTACTGGCGATTCATTCCTTATTAATCTCTTGTTGTATGGATCGTATGAGTACTTTACAACGGAGGCCATAGCATTATCAACAAAGTTATCTGAGATATCATAGCTTTCTTCAAAGAATCTATAAGTAAGTTTTAAACTTACTGAATAGGATATATAGTAATCAATTTCCTCGTGTGGTTCTCTTGAATAAAAGTTTCCAAAATATGGATAAAATTCACCGTTGGTACCTTTTACATATGAACCTTCTTCGCTACGTATGTAGGTTTTCTTTTCATAGTCATATTTGTATCGTTCTCCGGGAATTACACTGACGTATTTTCCAGAATAGTATATGTAATCACCAGATATATTGTTGATTATATACTCTTCGTATTTCTTCTTGTAGCCAGCATCTTTTATCGAAAGTACAATTTCGAGCTTTCCTTCAATTTTCTCCTCCTTCGAAAGTACAACATTCTCTGTCGACAGCAAATCTTGGAGTCGAAGTTCTTCAGCAAGAGTTTTTAAAGCTTCCTTCAATGTTATCTTGAATTTGTTTGTATCAAGCACCTCAGAAAAAATGATTCCTTGTGCAATTTTCATAATCGCTTCATCGCCAAAGACTGTAACCGAAACATCAATAACAGGTTTTGCAGAGAAAGATATTACCGACATCATAATTAATAAACAGATATACATTACCGGTCTTACAAGTTTATTTTTCATGCTTAAACACCCTTTCCAATTCTCTTGCGTAATTATGTTCAAATAACGATACTAACTGGTTCGAATATTTCCACAGCTAACAGCCCTGACTGCCTTCCGTAGAATTTATTTAATTCAATATATGGCAGCAGTACGTCAACTTGTGTCTTGAAGCGTTGAATAATCTTGTACTTTTCTTCGAAAACTTCAGAAATGTCTATATACAACCTTCTTGACGGCATTTGGAAAGGGTCAGATACAAAGAAGAGAACATTTTTACATACGTGAGGTTCATACTCCAAGAACTCTGGTGATGTCATTGCCATAAAAAGTGACTTCTCTACCGTTTCTCCAATTGTTGAATGGTCTGGATGTCTGTCCGTCCTTGGGTGAGTGACAAGCATATCGGGTTTGTACTTTCGAATAAGATTCGCAATTATCTTTGGCAGGTCTTGATACATACAAAGTGAGCCGTCTTTTAGCCCAAGCCTTTCGTATGTTTCTACCCCCAACATTTCCGCAGCGTTTAAGCTTTCTTGCTTACGTTCTTCAACTGTTCCGTAACCTGCCGAGCCATCTGTCAAAACAACGCAATGTACTTTTGCACCTTTGTTTTCTCTCAATATTCTTAGAACAAACCCTCCTGCCCAGATTTCAATATCGTCAGGATGTGCGCCTATGAAGAGATAATTATTGAAAATCTCAAACATCTTTTTTCACCTCTTTTCTGCCTACTGCAAATCTATTATATAACTTTTATCTGAAATTTTTGCGGTACACAATTTTAGTGTATAATTTTTGTCGGAGGTGATAATACTATGGATAAGGAGGACTATCTCAAAGAGTTTGAACCATTTGTTTATAAGGACTACGAATTACGACTGCCTTATCGTCTTTACATTCCAAGAGCTTATAGACGAGGTAACGTGGAGAATCAGAACTTCCCACTGGTTGTCTTTCTCCACGGAGCGGGTGAACGAGGGACTGACAATATTAAGCAAATCACCGCAAATGAAGGAGCAACAGTTTGGGCAAGTGATGAAGTTCAGGCAAAACACCCATGCTTCGTTCTTGCACCTCAATGTCCTGAAGATTCATATTGGGGCACGTCGTTTAGGACTGTCGGTTCATCAGAGTATTTAGAGCCGAACGCGTTGCTTGCGACAGTAAACGTTATAATAGAGAAACTTGTTGATAATTATCCAATTGATGTTTCCAGAATATACATTACCGGTCTTTCTATGGGGGGATTCGGAAGCATAGCATTAATGACAATGTGTCCTGATAGATTCGCAGCTAGTGTTGTAGTCTGTGGTGGGGGAAATGTACAGAAGGCTTACAAAATAGCGAAAATTCCAATTTGGTTTTTTCATGCAGAGGATGACGATGTTGTTCCTATACATTTTACAAGAGATTTAGTTCGTGAATTAGAAAGACTCGGTGCACCTGTGAAGTACACAGAGTACCCGAAAGGATATATGAGTTCACTTGGATTACCTCCACACGCATCTTGGGTTCCGACATATCGAAACAAAGAAATGATAGATTGGCTTTTTGAACAGCGAAAAAAATAACGAGGTGGTTAATCCACCTCGTTTCATTTGTTTTAAAACTTAACTATTTAGAATACTCATCCAGAAGTTTATTTAGAAATTCAATCACTTCACCTTTGCTGGTGTACTTTGGAATGTTGAACGATACCTCGCCCCAATCTTTGAGTATCACCGCTTCTTCCTCTGACTTGTACTTATCTAATAGCATCACGATCGTACTTAATAATTCATCTTTTATCAGTTCATAATGTGCTTTGAATCGCGCGTATCTTTCGTAAAGCATCATGCTTTGGGAGGTTATTATAGACGTCATAAGCGATGTAATTTGAGATTTCGCGTTGTCAGAGAATCCGAGAACCTTGGTCTGATTTTCAAAATCTAACATTGAGTTGTATGCATTTGTTTTCCATACACTCTTCTTTGAGACCTGTGGCCAAATCGAAGCCGGAAGTCTCGAAAGTTGGTCAACAAAGTCCTTTTCGACAGCTTTGAAATCTGTTTGTATCAGTTGTTCCTGAAGCCTGTTTATTATATCAACAAATATTGGGGTAAGGCTGTTTGAAAGGCTTCCTTTTTCATCGTCTTCCAAAATTTTGTCTAAGCTCTGCTTTGACTGCTCGACAAGTTGTTCAAAGTTACTCTTCCAGGAGTCTTCATCAGAAAGCTTCTTTAAAATGTATTCATAAGTTTCTTTATACATATCCAAAAGTTGCTTGTAAGTGTATACACTTTCCTGGTAGTCTGAGATAAGCTGATACTCTCTTGCTAAGGCGTGCAAGTGGTCAAGCACACCATCAGGTACTCCCCATACTCTTTTGGCTTCCATGTACTTGCACGTCTTTATTTCCAAATTCGCCATGTCGACAAGTAAACGCCTTGCATCGTAATTTATTGGGTCCTTAAGCGTTACCGTCATATTAGCGAAGAATCTGTAAACATCTTGCCCACCACTTGTTGCAAGCTCGATATCGATGTTTTTCCAATCTGGGAACCTATTCCAACCACCCGGCATTATGTAAAGTGTCCTTCTTGTCCACGTATCGAATTTATTGAAGAATATTGATAAGAGCCCTCCTATCTTTTGCTCAAGATCTGCATCTTTGATATTGTCTAAAAGCATCTCTGTTACTCTATAAAGCGAATTGTATCTAACAGCAAGTGTTTTGAATGTATTTCGTTCGGTAAATGTCAACAAAGATAATTCGTAGATACCGGCAGAATCGACAAGAGCTTGGGTAGTTGCAAGATCAAACTTGTTGACAAAATCTGGATTGGCTTTCAAATAATCGTTTAACACGGCGAAATATCTTGTCTTAAATTTTTCAGGCAACAATTTATGATATTCATCGGATTCTTGATTTAGAACGGACTGAGGATCTTGTTTCAAGCGTTGTTTTAGTTCTTCAATTCTTATTGGATCCGCAGCAAGTGCCGCCAGGTAGAAGTACGATTTTCCATAAGTGTGATTAAGTTTTACGCTTTTAATCAGGTTCTCCTTAGCTTCTTGGTACTGTTTTATTATCTCGTTTGGTATACCTTGTTTTTGTGCAAGCAACTGATTTCTATTTGCATTTATCTGGTTTCTAATATTTTGAATTGCTTGCTGTCTTTCGTTCTCTGCTTTCAACCTATCGTATGCTATTCCTAATCTTCTTGCCTCAGCTTGCTTTTGACCATGCCAATTTTGTTCTGAAAGTCCAACAAATTGGCCAGAGAAGTTGTTGAGATCCGCTTCGATTTGGTCGAGTTGTTTTAGATAGTTCTCAATTTGTGTTTGCTGGTCTCTCAGCATGTTCAGGGTTTGGAACGCAACGTTTCCGTTTCTAAAGTAGACTTCGGAAATAAAGTGATTCCATCTAAGGTATGTCGAAGCACCAATAGTACCTACAAGAACCAAACCAAGCACCACAGCTTTAACGCCGTGAAGTTTGTATTCTTTTCCGTCAACTTTGTTAAAATACTTCCCTAAACCTGCGCTCAGAACAAAAGTAGCAATAAGTGCATTTGGTAAAAGGTGGCCCGGGAAGCTGAAAACACTTTGAAATGCAAAGACAACACCACTTAAGACAAGCATTGAAAAGAGTGTTAAATCGTCTTGTTCATCTATCTTTTGAATGTTCTTGACCACGTATATCACTAATAGAACAAGCATAACCAAGATTAAACCAAAACCTATCAATCCTGTTTCGGAGAGTACTTGGAAATAATCATTGTGAGCGCGCTTGAAATTGTTCCAACCGTAGTTGTACTCTGGATTGTTTTCTATCAAATCAGCGATACCATAAAGGCTATAGATTTGATAAGTACCTATTCCTTGCCCCAAGATTTTGTGCTTCTGCCAAATGTATATTGTGGAAAACCAAGAGAGAAATCTTTCATCCATACTTGATACTGAAGCCATTGCGCTGAATCTATCAGTCATTTTGAATGAACCGTAGTTGTTAAACGCCGACGGTACGTTGTAAAGAATGATAAGAAGAATAGTAATTATTACAAACACAGTAACTGAAATGCGTCTCAAAAATTTGAGTTTCTTAATAAGTTTCCGATTCTTCTCAGCTAATTCCTTCTCATGTGAATTTTCACGTTTTCTAATATAGAAGATGTAAGCGACTGCTAATAGAATACCTTCAACTATCAATGCTAAGTATTCAGAACGTGTTTGAGAGAATATTATGACTGTAATATACAATAATGCAGAAATTAGAGACGTTATCTTAACAAAGGCGATTCCAATGAATTTCTTTAGATTTATGGCGCCAACGTCAAGGCTTATCACAAAATACAGAGCTATTGGCAAAAGCATATTCAAGTAGTTGGAGACAAATATGACGTTACCAATATTAGCCTTTATACTGGCGCGCTCAAAAGGATTACCAACCTGACCTAAGAAGATGTCGTATCCCATGTAGAAATTAAGAATTGCATTTATAGCAATAAATGAGCCTGTTAATACAAATACAAATAAGAATCTAACAATTTTCTGCTTGTCATTTAAGATTGTAGAGAAGTAAAATGCCAAGATTACATTTAAGAAAAGATACAAACCTATATCAATAGCTTGTCTAAAGAAGTATGGATTATCTTTCCATGTGTTGATTGTCGAAAGCAAGGCTACAATGGAAAATGCGAACCACACAAAATGCACTTTAGAAGCAAAGAACTTGATCTGCTTGCTTTTGAACATCCTCCAAAGAAGGTATAAACTTATCAGTAGGGTTGCAATCGTTAGTATGGCGTACTTCGGCGTACTGAATTCGTAAGTGTACTGTCTGTGTGCGAAAAGTGCAACAAGTGGAATAGTGATGTAAAGAACAAGTTCTTCAAAGAATGATAACACGTGTACCCGCCTCCCTATATCACAAATTTGATTCTATTAATACTTGAGAATATTAAGCCATTTGGAGAGAAACGCGTAAAGTATTAATATCACACCAACGCCAGATATCATCATGTAAATATTGATTCTAACAATTAGTCCTACAAGTAAGACGAAACATTGGATAAATATCATTATCCACAAAGTTTTTCGTTTATCATTTACAACATTAAAGATTTTATCATATACATGACCTCTATCACCACTAAAAGGTGAACGGCCGTTTAGTAGTCGCCTGAAAATACCAGATGAAAGATCAAAAAAGAAAATCGATACAAGAATTAGCGCTGAAACAGTTCTTGGAAAATTGTTTGTGCCTTCTCTAAATGCAGAAAGAAGACCTATTGACAGCACACCACCAATAAAATAACTTCCAGCATCACCCATAAATATCCTTGCCGGTGGATAGTTGTAAATTAGATACCCCAGCAATGCACCAATAAGTGCTATAAGCAATGTACCATCGTATTTTGAAGTAGCGACAACTGTCAACCCAATCGCTGAGAGTAAACTCACACTTGCACATACGCCATCTAAACCGTCCATCATATTTGTTGCGTTTATGAGTGCAACGATAACAAGCACATAGAAAGGTAGGAAGATTGAGAGTCCTAAATATTTGAATACTAACAAAGTAGAAACTACAAATTCAATTAATAACCTAATCTTTGGATTTAGATTTCTAACATCGTCATACAAACCTGTTAAGGTAAGGATCGTAAGACATATTTTTGAAATAATATCAAACTCAGTTGTTATTATTACAGCCAAGAATATTGGTAACCCACCAAGATAAGGTGTTATTCTTTCATGAGGTTTCAAATCTCCATCAGGTTTGTCCACTATCCCTGTCTTGTAGGCAATCCTTCCAAACAGAGGTATCGTTATGGTTGAGATTGTAAACGAAGAAATCATCGTTATGAAATAATTATACTGCATTACACTGCCTCCAAGTTCAGAATTGTCCCATTTGTGGAGCTTCAGGTTGCTGCTGTTCTTTTTCTTCCTGAGACGGCTGTTGAGATTCCTGAGTTTTCTTCTTTTCCAAACTTTCCAGACTACCTCCGTCTTCAAGCAATTTAACTATTTCTGCAGCTTTTGTTGATATATCTTGCCCTTTATAGAACAGCTGAACTATGTTTACTTTTCCTGACGGCTCTACACTGAAATACACAGTTAAATTTGAACTCGAAAAAGCAACCCTATCGTATTGCCTATCTATAGACCAGCCAACAGGTCCAAGGATCTCTTCATAAGTCTTGTATGTGAAAATAGTATTTTTAACTAATTCTGTCAGATTGTTTCCTAATGTGTCAACCTTAAACACTTTGGATACTATGTAATCAACAACTTCATCAATAGCCTGTATACCGTCCATATAAACATATTCCAGCACAGGCTCTTTGCCAAAGAAGGTTTCAAATACAAATTTGAAATTCCAGTTACGTGAACCATATTTTCCTGTGCCTGATAGCACGACTCTGTCCGCGTTACTGTCATACTGCCATACTGGAGATTTCAAGAAAGATTCAAAAGCAACTTTGTTGCTTTGAACAGGAGAATACTTTACTATTTTGCCATTCATTACAACGCTCAATATGTCAGTCTGTGAAACTTGAAGGCTCTCATTTAAAACATTGTTGATAACAATGTCCGATTTTGCTTTCTCACTGCCGTAAACCGATTCAGCCAAATAAAGTCCATCAGCTGTAGAGATGAATCTCAGCTCAACCGGCGTATTCTTAGCCCGCGTCTTTCCAGACACTACGAATTCATATGAATTAGGTTTGTAATAAATATCCCATTGAACTTCTGAAAAATGCTTGTCGAAAAACTCTTGAAAAGTTGATAAACCATTCGGCAGTCGAGATTTTAAAATTAAATCCTTGAACTTAGCTATATCCTTTTCTTTATCTGCATAACCGTACTTTGAATAAGTATAACTGATATAGTAAATTATTGCCTTTTCATCAACCTTTTCACCATTTAACAATAGGTAATCCACAACGGTATCTCCATCCTCGTTTATCCTGAACCCTATCGTCAGTGCTACTTCATTTTCTTCAATTTTTTCTATACCATTCAGTTCTACGATTTTACTCGTTTCATCTTTTATTGTCCACCTTACGTTTGACAGCTTCGTGAATACTTCTCCAATAGAAGCATTTTGAAAGTCTTTAAGAAAGCTGTTCTTTACTGCTTCGATTAAATCTTTGTCGATTTCCTTTTTGTAAATCTTTGCAAGCGTTACTCGCATTGCACTGGAGTTTAATTCTTTGCCGTTAACGATCAACTTTTCTGCTGTAACTTTAAACTTACCACCGAACTTAGTGATAGCGTAAGAAATCTCGAGTATATTTCCCTCTTTATCGCTTCCTGTTATCCTGAGATAATCTTTTTCATTCTCTTTATAATATTCCATCGCTATATTATTTAAATAGCTCAGGAAAGCCTTCGGATCCGATGACTCATAATCAGAAAGAGGCATAGTCATCACTATTTTGTACAGAGCCCTTGTATAAATTTCTTTGTACAGATCTTCAACCTCTGGCTGTACCGTACCATTTATCTGGATAAATATACCATCTCTTGATACAATTGCTGTATAGGTATTATTCATTTCATCCTTTCCAGAAACCTTTACACTTCCAAAAAGGCTTACTTGAACATTTGCCTCACCAAAAGCATATTGAAAGACTTCTCTTATACTCAATAACTTGAAATCGCCATAAGGTCTTTGCACACTTTGGATTTTTATGTTGAAAAGAACAACTCCGATGATGATTATCGACACTATAGCAATCACCAAAAATGCAACCATCTTTCCGCCACGCTTCTTTGGAACAGCATACCTTCTCATTTATATCCCTCCGATTTATTTTCTTTAGTTCATCTAAAATATTATACACTGAAATTCGTAAACTTTGAACAAAGTACCCCAAACATTATTCAATTAAGAAAAGACCCTCTTGAAAGATACATCGACCTATGATAGAATTTTATGCGGATTTACACGGGGCCGTAGCTCAGTTGGGAGAGCGCTA
>FQKF010041943.1_pt1 | contig 14630 bp, 11 predicted proteins | sample 1504521 | NCBI WGS metagenome assembly FQKF01 (sample SAMEA4475357, study PRJEB15587) | soil metagenome | biome: Soil; feature: Field | place: India | collected 2015-03-11 | depth 0 m
CAGTCAATACTTGAAAAAACGTTTCCTGTGCGTTTCTAAACGGCAATATGGTATTGATTATGTTTTTACAGCAGTAGTAAATGGTTACTGGTCAGAAAAAGCATATCAATATGCAGACAACGAAAAAATTCACGTTCGGTTCGAGGCGCTTCCTAGAAAATCGATTATGGTTAAGGTGAAAGATACAATTGTGTCTCGATTATATAGAGTAAAGAAAAAATTCTTAAGCAAGATAAGAAGTATCAAAATTACAAATTTCCCTTCCTGACAAGATGATTTCAATCAGGACGTTTTTGAGCGCATCCAATGAAAATTCTAATCCCGGAAATTTCCAATCCACCAGAGACATTTCTTCAAAGACTGATCCTTGGCCTGGCTGAGCAAGGAGTGGAAGTATTTCTCGCTACAGAGCAGATAAAAAAAGGATCTCTTCTAAATGTACATGAGAAAATTCGTACCGTATGGAAACCTTCCTGGAACGTCCCATTAGGGAGAAAAGCCTTCAATATAACCCGAATTCTTTTGCTTTCTTTGAAGAAGGGCAGGATAAAAGATTTTTTAAAGGCGCTCCGTGCAAACTCGCTTCGGGAATGGTATCGAGTTTTTCCTGTGCTGGATAAACCGTTTGATTTATGGTATTTCCCCTGGATTTTATCCGCCAAAGACTATCTTCCCTATCTCAGGGAGCATGGCATTCCGTTCGTGGTCAGTTGCCGGGGAAGTATGGTTAATGTGGATCCTTTTACTCACCGTGGAGAGGGGACGCAGGGAATCTTACGGGAGATATTTTCTGCGGCGAGCGTTGTCCATTGTGTCAGTCGGGATATTCTCAAGACAGCCGAGCCCCTGGGGTTGAATCCAAACAAGGCGGTGGTGATTCACCCGGCGGTGGATGTTTCTTTCTTCTCTCCGCCACAGGTTCTGCATAAAGACTCCACAATTCACATTACCACCACCGGTGCGCTGATCTGGAGAAAAGGATATGAATACGCCTTGCAGGCAATTGCTTTTCTAAAACAGAGAGGATATTCGGTTCACTATCATATCCTCGGAGAAGGTCCGGAAAGACAGCGCCTGCTTTATACTGTGGACGACCTGGATTTGTGCTCAACCGTGACCCTTCATGGAAAATGCTCTCCAGAAGAGGTGCGCCGAGTTCTGCAAAAGTCGCATATCTTTTTGTTCTCCAGCCTTTCTGAAGGCCTGCCCAATGCAGTTCTGGAGGCAATGGCATGTGGTTTGCCGGTGGTCACATCCAATTGTGGGGGTGTTTCTGAAGCCGTCACCGACGGTGTGGAAGGCTGGATTGTTCCTGTCAGAGATCCGGAAGCGCTTGCCGGGGCAGTGGAGCGTTTAATTCTGGACAAAGAAATGCGTCTCACAATGGGAGAAGCGGCGCGCCGGCGGGTGGTGCAATCGTTCAACCTGTCCGATCAAATTCCAGCGTTTCGAACCTTGTTTGAAAGGGTGAGTTCAGTTTCATGAAAGGCAAAGTCCTTTTGGTGGTGCCTGTCTTTCCCCAACCTTCAGAAACGTTTATTGTCAATCATTTTTCGGGGTTACTGGAGAAAGGCTGGAATGTTCATTTACTTTGCGGGCGCATTAACCGCTCAGCCATTTCTCATTATCAGGAGGTGTATCCAAAATTTCATGGGAGGATTCACACATTGCTCCCGGTACATCCTGCGGTATTAGCCTTTTTCTTGTTCCCGTTCATTTTATTGTTCTCTTTGTGTTTTTCCCCGGGGTTAATGGTTCGGTATTTCCGCTTCTCCCCGGCAAAATCGATTTGGGAAAAAGTCAAGCAGTTTTATCTGGATTTTCCTGTGCTCTGGCTTAATCCCGATATCCTTCACTTTGAGTTTGGGTATCAGGTGGTCGGAAAATCTTTTTTGAAATCGGTGCTGAATTGCAGGTTGGTGGTCAGTTTTCGCGGGCATGATCTCGATTTCTGGAATTTAGATGCACCGGATGCCTATCGGGTGGATTGCTCTCGAGTGGACGCCATTCATGTATTGAGTGAAGCGTTAAGACAGAAAGCCTTACAGCGAGGTTGCCCGGAAAATAGTGTGTTCTGGCGCATTCCCCCTGCCGTAAATCCCGCAGATTTCAAGCCCAATGGGACACGGAAAAACGCTGAGTTCTTTAATATCTTAAGTGTGGGCAGGCTCCATTGGGTGAAAGGGTATGAATATGCTCTCTCAGCCATTGCCATTCTCAAACAACAGCAGATTCCGGTAAGGTATTGCATTATTGGCGATGGAGAATTTCGCCCAGCGTTGGAATTTGCTGTTCATCAGTTGGGGTTACAGGATTGTGTGACTTTCCTCGGAAAGCAGTCTCAGGATGTAATTCGCAGAGAACTGGAAAAAGCGGATGTTTTTTTACACCCTGCTGTGGAAGAAGGTTTTGGCAATGCAGTCCTTGAAGCCCAGGCGATGGAAGTTCCTGTGGTTTGCAGTGATGCTGTGGGACTTCCCGAGAATGTTCAGGATGGAGTAACCGGTTTTGTGGTTCCAAGACGTAATCCGCAGTTGCTGGCGGAAAAATTAATCTTTCTCTTGCAGAATCCACAGGCTCGAATTGAAATAGGCAGGGCTGGACGACAGCGGGTTCTGGAATGCTTTTCTCTTGAACAGCAGAAAGAAGCCTTCGACAGGATGTACTCTTCCCTTTTCACCGGATAAAACTTGATGATAAAAGTCGATCTTCTACAGTTTCCTGCACCCTCTTCCCAGTCAGAATGGAAATGGGGAGATTCTTTTACCTGTCAAAACAGCCTCGTCAGTCTTGTAGATTTTCTGAAAACCTGGAAAGAGCACTCCGCTGCAGAGGCTTTGCTGGTAGCGGAGGCAAGCCTTCCTTTGCCTTCTGACGAGGTGTTATCCTCGCTTTTGGCAAATCTGCCCATTGATCTATGGCATGCGGGAATGCGTTTAGGGATGGCAGGGAAACCCGAGTGGATGGATTTTGTCCGCCCGACCTGGATGCTGAATCGGGATGCTGATCCAGATATTGAGTTTTCCTCCTGGCGGGTGTCTTTGCGAATGGCGCTGGTGAGGAGAGAATTTTTGTGTCGGTATGGTGTGCCTTCAGAAACGTTCGAGTCCCTGGACGCCGCTGGGTTGGATTGGGGATACCGCTCCATGGTGCAGGGAGGCTTTCTGCGTTATTCCCCCCAGTTGCTGAAAGAAATGCCGACTCAGTATCTTCTAACACCTCCCCAGATCCCTTTGAAGGATCAAATTCGGTTTATCCGCCGGAATTTTGGAAAAAAATGGTTGTACTGGGCATGTATCAGAGCCTGGCTTACTAAAAAAGCCGGTTTGTTTCATCTCCTGAAGGTGTTGTTAGAAAATCACGAGCAAGGCAAACTCGTTGAGAGGGTAATTGCTTCATCCAGCAGGCTTTCGTTTAATGCGCAAACATCCGAAAAGATTCCCAGAGTCTCTGTACTCATCCCGACATTGCAACGGTACCCTTATTTAAAAACTGTACTTCAGCAATTGAAGACGCAAACCGTCCCTCCTTATGAAGTGATTGTGGTGGATCAAACCCCGAAAGAAGAGCGCAGTACAGCGTTTTATCAGGAATTTCAAGATCTCCCTCTGCGCCTGTTTTTCCTGGATGAGCCCGGACAATGCTTGTCCAGAAATTTTGGATTATTGCATGCTCGTGGGGAGTATGTCCTGTTCCTGGATGACGATGACGAAATTCCTCAGGATCTGGTGGAAAAACATCTTCGAACCCTCCTGGCATTGAAGTGTGATGCTTCTTGTGGCATTGCCCATGAAATCGGCGCGGGTCAACTTCATGAAAGTTTCCTGCGATTAAGAGTTAGTGATGTGTTTCCAACCAATAATACCTGCCTTTGCGTATCTTCACTTTCCTGCACAGGATTGTTTGATAATGCCTACAATAAGGGACAAAATGAAGACCATGACCTGGGAATGCGCCTTTATCTGAGCGGGGCTTTCATGGTGCTTAATCCGGAAATCCAGGTGCTCCACCATCATGCTCCACGTGGGGGATTGCGTGCTCATGGCGCCAGAGTGGTTACCTATGCCTTAAGCCGCCGCTCGATTTGGGTGCGAAAACTGCCCAGCGTTTCGGAAATTTATCTGGTGAAACGTTATTTTCGGTTGCATCAGGTCCAGGAGTTCCTCTGGATGTCTTTCCTGGGGTCTTTTAGTGTTCATGGAGGCTGGCTCCAAAAAATTGCCAAAATGATTGCAGGACTGCTTCTTTTGCCTGTTACCGTTCTGGAATTTCGGCGCCGAATCCGGTCTGCAAATCGGCTGTTGGCTCAGTTTCCCCAAATCCCCGAATTGCGATGAGAAAAATTTTAATCGTGTCTTCGGAATTTCCTCCGGGTCCTGGTGGAATTGGTACCCATGCCTATCAATTGAGCCGGCATCTCGCACGACTCAACTGGCAGGTACTGGTGGTCGCCCCTCAGGATTATGTCTCACCACAGGAAAGAGAAGCGTTTAATTCATCCCAGCCTTTTGCTATTCATTCTTTATCCCGTTCAGGTTGGAGAATGCTGACTGCAGGATATCGTTTGGGAGAAATATGGAAGTGCATTCGGCTGTACTCTCCTCAAGCAGTAATTTTCAGTGGAGAAAAAATGGTATGGCTGGCAGGGGTGTTGAAACCTTTTTTCAGAATGGCGTTTCTGGCGGTGGGGCATGGCACGGAATTTGGAAAAATTACCGGATGGCAGGCACGTATTACCCGTTGGGCTTTTCATCGTATGGATCACCTGATTGCAGTCAGTCAGTACACGCGTGCCAAGATGGAGACATTAGGAATCCTTTCTGACCGGATTACGGTGATTCCCAACGGGGCGGATGAGGAACGTTTTTTCCCTCTCCCTGAAAAACGTCTCAGTTCTTTACGTGCGAAATTTAATGGAAATCAAAGTCCAATTCTTTTAACCGTCGGAAATGTCACCGATCGGAAAGGTCAGGAAGTGGTGATTCGGGCACTTCCCAAGATTCTTTCACGTTTCTCTGATGCTCAGTACTGGATGGTGGGTTTGCCCACCCTGCGAGATAAATTAGAACAGGTAGCAAGCGAGTTGAAGGTGCAGGATCACGTTCATTTTCTGGGCAGATTGGGAAATTCTGAACTTGTTGAAGCCTATAACGCTTGTGATATTTTCATCATGGCAAGCAGAGAAATGCCAGATGGGGATGTGGAAGGGTTTGGAATAGCCATTTTAGAAGCCGCCTTGTGCGGAAAACCATCTATTGGAACGCTTGGGACAGGGACTTCAGAAGCCATTTTCCATGGGTATACGGGGCTTCTTGTTCCTCAAAATGATCCAACCGCATTAGCCAGTGCGGTGATCTCTTTGCTGGAAAACAAGGAATATTCCAGACAACTGGGGCAGAATGCCTATCACTATGTAATGGCTCATGCAACCTGGGAAAAAAGAGTTTTGGAATATCATCATCTTCTCCTTCAATTGTTACCTCAATGAATCTACCTGTCTCTCCCGATCAAAAAATTGTAGGTGATACCTTGCTGATTATTTCCCATACCCCACACTATTACCATGATGGCCGCTACTGGGGATGGGCTCCGACCATTCGGGAACTCGATTGGCTCTCCTCTCTTTTTCGCAGGGTAATTCACGTTGCTCCTTTATATCCCGGTGTTCCCCCAAAGAGCGCTTTGCCATATACATCTGCGAATATCACCCTTGCTTCTGTGACTCCTTCTGGCGGCAATTCATTGGGTGAAAAATGGAGAATTCTTAAAAATTACCCTGCGTACTTTAACGTCATTTCCAGATATTTGAAAATTGCGGATGCTGTTCACGTACGCTGTCCAGCAAATATCAGTATGTTGGCTCTCCTCATGCTCTTGTTTCGAAAATTTCCCCGAAGACGCTGGTTTAAATACGCAGGGACCTGGATGCCCCAACAGAAAGAACCATGGTCGTATTCTTTTCAGCGCTGGTTTCTTCGCACCGGTCTTTTGCGGGGAGTCGTGACCGTGAACGGCTCCTGGTTCCACCAACCCGCTTTCATCCGTTCTTTTTATAATCCTTCCTTTTCTGAAATTGAGTTAGCAGAGGCGCAAAGGATGTCCTCTGAGAAAAGACTTATTCTGCCCATTCAGGTTTTATTTGTAGGGCGCTTAGAAGAAGCCAAGGGTGTGGACAGAGCGCTGGACATTGTGCAGATCTTTGAGAAAAATCGTGTGCCGTATACCCTGCATTTAGTGGGGGATGGAGAAAAGCGGAAATGGTACGAAGAAAAATGTGAACCAGCCATGATTGAGAAGAAAGTGATTTTTTGGGGGTGGCTTTCCCCAAAAGAACTATCTTCTCTGTATGCCAAAGCCCACTTTGTGTTGTTGCCCAGTAGTAGTAGTGAAGGCTGGCCCAAAGTATTGAGCGAGGGTATGGCGTTTGGCGCGATTCCGATTGCAAGTTCAGTCAGTTGCATTCCTCAGTATCTTCAATCCTTTCAAGTTGGGGCTGCGATCGCTGTGGATGACATTCAAACTTACCAGCAAACCTTACTGGAATATATCCATCTGCCAGATAAATGGGAACAAGAATCGGCAAGGGCTAGAGAACACGCTCGGAAATTTACTTACGAGTACTACCTGAAAAAAGTTAGAGAATTGTTTGTTGAGCAGGATATCGCTTAGCAGGTCAATCGTGAGCCCGATAAATCCTTTTATCCTCATTTTATGGCTTTTTCTTCATCTTTTGCTGGGTATTTTATTTTCTCAGTATCCTGCACTCTCCACCCTCCATGCCATCACCACTCTGGTAATAGGGACTCTGGTTGTTCTTGGACGGAACTACCGCAGAGTTTTGTATGTTGCCGCTTACATCACCGGCGCAGAAGTGCTCTGGCGCATGACCGGCGCAAATGTCTTTTGGGAATACGGCAAATATGCCACGGTGTTCCTGCTGGGGCTGGCGCTGATGCGCCTGCCGCGCTGGCGCGGGGTGCGCATGCCCTTGCTGTATTTCTCGCTTCTGCTTCCTTCCATCATTCTCACGGTGCTGGATTTGGGCTTGACCGAGAAAGCCCGTTCAGCCATCAGTTTCAATCTCTCGGGTCCCCTGGCGTTGGCAATCTGTGCGTTGTTTTTCTTCCAGGTACGCCTGAGCGGCGAAGAACGCAAAACCATCCTGTGGGTCACCATCGCCCCCCTTTTAGCAGTTCTCGCCGTCATTTTGCGCACCATCCGCTCGGTAGGGATTGTGGCGTTTACTGATGAGTCAAATTTCGTCACCAGCGGCGGTTTTGGCCCCAATCAGGTTTCCGCGCTGGTGGGGCTGGGGGCCCTGTTGTGTATCTTGTTATTTATCAGCACTCGCCGATTGGGGGAACGCTGGATCGCCGGAGTGCTGGCATTGACCTTCCTGATTTTCAGCGTGCTGACCTTCTCACGCGGGGGCGTGTACAACGTAGCCGGCGCGTTGATTCTGGCTTTGCCCTCCATGCTGGCAAATCCCCGCCTGCGCAATGCGCTGATCCTGTTTTTACTGATTGGCTTAATGGTAGCCAGTCTCTGGGCTGTGCCGTTCCTCGACTCTTTCACCCAGGGCATGGTGCGGGTGCGCTATGCCAATCTGGAAACGACCAATCGTTTGGAGATTATGCAAGCCCAACTGCAGGTGTGGGGGGAGCATCCTCTGCTGGGGGTGGGTCCCGGCATGGCAAAGTACGCCTCTCTGCAGTTGTTAGGCTATGATGTTGCCGCGCATACCGAGTACACCCGCGTCCTGGCAGAGCACGGCTTTTTTGGAGTGCTTGCATTGCTGGTTTTGCTGAGTATGGCAGTGCAGGCATGGGGGCGGGCTCAAACGCCTCTGCAGAAGACCTTGACAACGGCTCTGCTTGCCTGGCCTCTCCTGGAAATGTCCCATGCCGCCATGCGGGTGGTGGCAATTGCTTTCATTTTCGGGTTGGCGCTGGCGGGCTGGGCTGAGAATCGTCACAATTCCATCCAAAAGACAGGAAACCAGACCCGTTAATGAGCCATCCACCCGTGCTTCTTGTGGGCAATTTCCTCTCCCGGCATGGACTGGGGCGCGCTGTGGGGGAAGATCTGTCAGAGCATCTGCACGCCCGCGGCTGGCAGGTGATCACCACTTCGCATCAGCGCAGCCGCGCCCTGCGCCTTGCCGACATGCTGACCACAGCACTTAAACAGCGAAATCAATACCGCCTTGCCCTGGTGGAGGTGTATAGCGGGGCGGCGTTCCGGTGGGCTGAAGCGGTATGCCTGATACTGCGCTGGCTGAAAAAGCCGTATATCCTCTGGCTTCATGGAGGAAATTTGCCCCACTTTGCGCAAAAATGCTCGGGGCGGGTTTCCCGGCTTTTGCGGCACGCCCATGCCGTAGTAGCCCCCTCTGCCTACCTGCAGGAACACATGCGCCTGTACCGGCAGGACATTCTCCTCATCCCCAATCCTCTGGAAATTAGGCGCTACCCCTTTCGGCTGCGGCGGGATTTGCGCCCTTCTCTGGTGTGGTTGAGGGCGTTTCACGCTATTTATCGCCCGGCGATGGCGGTTGAGGTGCTCCGCCGGGTCAAAGAATGGGCACCGGATGTTCATTTAACGATGTACGGTCCCGAAAAAGGCGACGGCAGTTTACAGGAAGTCCGCCGTACAGCACAGCGGTATGGGCTGGAAGGCGCGCTTTCCCTGCCCGGCAGGGTGCCTAAAGAAGAGGTGCCGCAGGTCCTTCAGCAGGGAGATATCTTCCTCAACACCGCTGGTGTAGACAATACCCCTGTCAGCGTGATGGAAGCCATGGCGTGCGGACTGTGCGTGGTCAGCACCCGCGTGGGGGGCACCCCTTACCTGCTCCAGCACGAACAGGATGCCCTGCTCGTCCCCCCTGCTGATGCCGATGCCATGGCGGAGGCGGTTCTGCGCCTTCTGCGCGAGCCGGATCTGGCGGAACGTCTTTCTTGCAGTGCCCGCCGCAAAGCCGAAGCCTTCGACTGGTCGGTGGTGCTCCCGCAGTGGGAGAAGTTGTTTGATGAGGTGTTTGCTCATGGGTGAGACAATTTTTCTTGGAATTGGTGGGCATTGGGCTTCTGGAAATTCTTTGTCTTTAATGTATCGAGGAGTTGCAGAAGAACTGGTCAGGCGAGGATGGCAGGTGGTTGTGCTTATTCCTGGATTGTCTTCTGAGCAGGTAGTTGCTGAAGGTAATCTCCGAATTTTAACCTGGCCCTCCAGGCGCCCCACCAGGCTTAAAGATGCAATTTATCTGGCAAGACTGATCAAACAATATCGTCCAGCATGTTTAATTGCAAATTTTGCCTCTGTTAACTGGATGATGCTCGTTGGGTGGTTGTTTGGAGTCAAAAAACGGATTGCCTGGTACCATACAGTGATTGATGCTGCTGAAGAACGAAATTGGGTTACTGAGTTAAAAATTATCCGTAAAAGATTAATCTATAAATTGGCAACCCATATTATTGCTGTATCTGATTTTGTCAAGTCTCGAGATTTAGTTACCGAATACAGAGTTTTGCCAGAAAAAATTACTGTCTTTCACAACATGGTCGGAGACCCATTGTCTGCAGGAATATTACCTTGTCCAAAGGAAAAAATATTAACCTATACAGGACGCTTGGAGTATTGGAAAGGGGTGGACATCTTAATCAAAGCGATGCCCGAAATAGTCTCTCAGTATCCGGATGTCAGTTTGAGAATTTTAGGCGATGGTTCCAAGCGCATTGAATATCAAAACCTGAGTAGAAATTTGGGAGTAGATAATCACATACTGTTTTTAGGGAGTGTTTCTCCAAATCAGGTGTTGCAGGAATTATCACAAAGTTACCTTCATCTTCATCCAGCGCGAGCGGATAATTGTCCGTTGAGTGTTATTGAAGCGATTTCTCTGGGAATACCTGTGATTGCTTCAAATGTGGGCGGTATCCCCGAAATTATCAGGGATGGGCAGGAGGGGTTTCTCGTTTCACCTGGGAGCCATGAATTACTGGCAGAAAAAATTGTTCAGGTTCTGGAGGACTCATTTCTACGGAATGAATTATCACGACGGGCTAGAGAAAGGTTTCTAGGCTCATTTGAACTGAGCAAAGGCGTCATGAAAATTGTGGATTGGTTGGAAAATGAAAGATAGTCTTAAGAAGATTTCTTTTGCTTTGGTTGTTTTCGTTTTGCCCATTTTTACTTTGTTACCTTATTCCCCATGGGTTATGAAGGGGCTACATCGAGATTCGGGGGTTTTCTTGTATGTGGGACAACAGATTTTGAATGGTGGATTGCCATATAGAGATATATGGGATCATAAACCCCCCGTAATTTACTATGTCAATGCTTTAGGTTTGTTATTCGATAATTCACGCTGGGGTGTGTGGACGATTGAACTGGTTTGTTTGGTTATTTCATCCTTATTAGCGTATCAGTTAATTAAGAAGCATTTTGGGGATTTTGTTGGTTTGATTGTTTCGACACTGTGGTTACTTACCCTAGTTTTTGTGTTACAAGGTGGAAATCTTACGGAGGAATATGCACTGGTGTTTCAATTTTTACTGCTTGTTATGTTTGATAGGATAAATGGAAAGAACAGATCTATTTTATATTTTTCGGTTGGTGTTTTTTCGGGATTAATGTTTTGTATAAAACAAACAACCATAGGTATTTTCTTAGGAATAATTGTACTCACTCTGTATAAAATGTTTGGCAAAAGACAACTATTCCTTTTCAAAAACATATTCTTAATTATTTTGGGTTGGACATTGTTTCCTGCGTTTTGGGTCCTGTATTTTTATATCCATGGTGGATTACCCAACTTATTGGAGGCTTTTTACTATAACTTTGTATATTCAAGCCAAAATAAAGATTTGTTAAATCGTCTAGCACCATTAATAACCGGGATTGAGCCGTTAACTGAGACGGGCTTTTTTCAATTTGGGATGATAGGCTATATTTTACTTGTAATGGATATTTTCTTAGGTAAGGATAACAATAAATGGCTTGTTAACCTTTTGCAATTGATAGCAGTAACATTGCCAATTGAATATGTTTTGGTTTCATTATCGGGACATACTTACAAACATTATTACATTACTCTTCTACCCATGCTGAGTTTATCCTCAGCATATTTTATAAAAGTGATAATAAATTATTGTTCTTTAGTTCATAAACAGCCACGGTGGATCATGTTCGGAATTATTGTGATTATCATTTGGACATCGATTCCAGGGTATAAAAATATTATCGAACAAAATCTTCAAAAAGGTAACGAAGAGATAATTTCATTTATCAAGAATTCAACGAAAAACGATGATTCTGTGCTTTTCTGGGGAGCAGAATCATCTTTAAATTTTCTAACAGTTCGAAAAAGCCCGACCAGATATGTTTATCAGTATCCTTTATACACTGAAAGGTATGTAAACTCTGAAATGATCGAAACATTTTTGGATGAATTAATTCGTAACCGTCCCAAGTATATTGTTGATACAAAAAATTCACAAACCCCAATATGGAACTTTCCTGTAAAAAATGAAAAGATAGTAGCAAAGGTAGAGTATTTGAAATCTCATTATCGCTACATAAGACCATTCCAACAATGGGCGGTCTATCAGTATTTTCCATAAAATGGATTGGCTTTCCCTCTACCACTCTCTCCCCTATCCTCTGCGGGTAATTGCCGCCAGCGCCCGCGGCGCCTATCTGCGCTGGTGGCGCTACGGACCCGAGACCGAGCGTCTGGTGGAGGAAGCCCTGGAGCGCGAAACCTGGAGCGCCGGGCGCTGGAAAGCCTGGCAGGAGGAGCGCCTGGCGTGGATGCTCCACCACGCCGCCACGCAGGTGCCGTACTACCGCGAGCAGTGGGCGCGCCGCCGCCGTCAGGGCGACCGCGCCTCGTGGGAGGTGCTGGCAAACTGGACGGTCTTAAAGAAAGAAGCCCTGCGCGCGCACCCCAAAGCCTTTCTTGCCGGGACAGTACGCCATGCTCCCCTGTGGGAAGAGCATACCAGCGGCACCACCGGCAAGCCGCTCACCCTGTGGTTCAGCCGCAGGGCGGTGCGGCAGTGGTATGCGCTTTTTGAAGCCCGCTGGCGCGGGTGGTATGGACTTTCTCAGAAAGACCGCTGGGGAATCCTCGGCGGGCAACTGGTTGCCCCGGTCGAGCAGAAAGAGCCGCCGTTCTGGGTATGGAATGCGCCGATGCGTCAACTGTATCTTTCCTCCTATCACCTGAGCCGGGAGACGATCTCCGCTTATGTGCAAGCCATACGCCATCATCGGCTGGTTTATCTGTGGGGGTATGCTTCATCGCTCTATTCGCTGGCATTTTTCTGCCTGCAGGAAAGGCTTATCCCCCCGCCTCTGAAAGCCGTGATCAGCAATGCCGAGCCGCTCTTTACCCATCAGCGGGAGGTCATCGGGGAGGCGTTTCACTGCCCTGTGTTTGATACCTATGGGTTGACCGAGAGTGTGTGCGGTGCCAGCGAGTGTCTGCATGGAAACCTGCATCTCTGGCTGGATGCCGGCGTGACCGAAATCTTTCGGGATGATGCGGATGTCCCTGTAGAGGATGGCGGGAGCGGAAGGATGATTTGTACCGGCTTGCTCAATGAAGCCATGCCTCTGGTGCGCTATGAGGTGGGCGACCGGGCGCGTATCTCTGGCGAGCATTGTGCCTGCGGGCGCAGTCTGCCGGTGCTTTCAGCCATTGAAGGGCGTATGGATGATGTGATTCTTGCCCCCGACGGCAGGCGCATTGGACGCCTGGACCCGGTCTTCAAAGCCGAGATGGCAATCCGCGAAGCCCAGATTATCCAGGAAACCCTGACGCGCCTGCGGGTGCGGCTTGTTCCGGCGGAGGGGTATACCAGCCGGACAGCAGAAGAGTTAATGGAACGTCTGCGCCAGCGGGTGGGCGGGCAGATGGAAATTGTACTGGAAGAAGTGCAGGCAATCCCCCGCGGCGCAAACGGCAAATTCCGCGCGGTAATTTCCCTCTTGAAAGAGAGCAAGTATGACAATAACCATTCGCAACCTTGAGCGGGAACATTTATCACGGGTGGCTCAAATCCACATCCGGGCTTTTCAGGATCGTGCGTTGTCTTCATTGGGAGAAGAAGCCGTGCGGCGGTATTACGAGTGGCAACTTACCGGTCCACATGATGCCATAGCCATTGGGGCTTTTGAAGAAGGGAACTTGCTGGGGTTTTGTTTTGCCGGGGTCTTCCGTGGGGCATTGTCGGGGTTTCTCAGGAAAAACCGGGGTTTTCTCTTTACGAGGTTGATTTTACGCCCCTGGTTGCTGATGAACCCATTAATCAGGGAGCGGGTGGCTCAGACGTTGAAGATTCTCAGAAAGCCTTCCAGGCCTGTATCTGTTCACAACCCTGTTCCTCAACGATCATTCGGCATTCTGGCAATTGCGGTAGATCCGACTGTTCAGCGGAAAGGGGTTGGTCAGATTTTGATGGAAGAATCCGAGCGCGTTGCGCTAGAACGGGGATTTCCTCAAATGCACCTTACGGTTGCCACAGACAATCACAAAGCCGTTGCATTCTATGAGAAACTGGGGTGGAAAAAGATGCTGGATGATGGTAAATGGGAAGGAAGGATGATCAAGGAACTGTAATCATGGATGCTTTCCCCTTCGTCTCCCTTCTCATCCCCATCCGCAATGAAGCCCGCTACATTGAGCGCTGTCTGCAGGCGGTGCTGGCGCAGGATTATCCCCCCGAGCGCATGGAAATCCTGGTCATTGACGGTTTATCCACCGACGGCACGCGGGAAAAGGTGCAAGCCCTCATCGAAAGCCGCAAGGGCACTGCGCCGGAGATGGTTTTGCTGGACAACGCGCCGGGCATTGTCCCCACCGGCTTGAACATTGGCTTGCGCCGCGCCCGCGGAGAGATCATCGTCCGTGTGGATGGGCATTGTGTGATTGCGCCCAATTATGTCAGCGCTTGTGTGGCGCATATCAAGAACCTGGGGGTTGATGGGGTTGGCGGTCCCATGGAATCCATTGGCGAAACCTCTACGGCTCAGTTAATTGCCACGGTAATGAGTTCGCCCTTTGGGGTGGGTAACTCGTTTTTCAGAACCGTGACCGGAAAAACCATGCTCGTGGATACCGTCCCATTCCCTGCCTATACAAGAGAGATCATCCGAAAAGCGGGATTGTATGATGAAGAATTGGTCCGCGATCAGGATGACGAATACAACTACCGGATTCGTGCACTTGGGGGCAGGGTTCTTCTTGCAGATGACGTTCGGTCGCGGTATTTCAGTCGGGCGTCTTTGAAGAGCCTGTGGCGCCAGTATTTTCAATATGGCTACTGGAAGGTGCGGGTGCTCCAAAAGCATCCCTTGCAGATGCGTCCGCGCCAGTTTGTGCCGCCGCTGTTCGTCCTGGCGTTAATCTTCTCCCTGATTCTGGCGTTCATCCCCGGAGTGCGCTGGCTGGCGCTGGTTGTGCCGGGGTTGTATTTGCTCGCCAACCTGACGGCTTCGCTCATCACTGCGGCAAAAAAGGGCTGGCGCTTGTCTCCCCTTCTGCCGCTGGCGTTTGCCATTCTGCATCTCAGTTACGGGCTGGGCTTTCTGACGGGGTTGGTGCGCTTTGCCCGCCGCTGGAAAGA
>FQKF010001206.1_pt1 | contig 14610 bp, 9 predicted proteins | sample 1504521 | NCBI WGS metagenome assembly FQKF01 (sample SAMEA4475357, study PRJEB15587) | soil metagenome | biome: Soil; feature: Field | place: India | collected 2015-03-11 | depth 0 m
GGGTTTCAGCTTATCCCGAATTCACCTTAAAACTAGTGACCTCTAAATAAAATCTTAAATCATTGAGAACAGGTGAAAAACTTAACCCGTGCTTAAGCCGAATGGCGTTTACTGATGAGTGTTCCTCAGGATAAGTTTCTTCTGAAGGAAAAGCACCCAGCAAGCGTCTGAGAAGATTCATGGCGAGAGCAAAAGAAGCGACCCAAGACATTAACCTCAATGATCCCCAGTATTTTTTCAACCGGGAGTTGAGTTGGTTGGAATTTAATCGCCGTGTGCTGCACGAGTCCCTCGATCCGCGGACTCCGCTGCTAGAACGGCTGAAGTTTGCGGCGATTTTTTGCTCAAACCTGGATGAGTTCTTTATGGTGCGGGTGTCTGCTTTGAAAGAGCAGGTGCAAGCTGGGATCACCTCGCTCACACCGGATGGGCGATCGCCCCAAGAGCAGCTAGACGCAATCTACCACCACCTGCGGCCCATGGTCACTCAGGCCCACCAGCATTTTGAAACTGTGTTGCGCCAGGAAATGCACGAACATGGCATTTGTTTGCTGAGCTATGTCGATCTCAGCCCTGAGCAGCGGCGTTATTTACAAGACTTTTTTGAGAAGCGCATTTTCCCAGTCCTAACGCCCCTAGCGGTTGACCCTGGCCACCCCTTCCCCTTTATCTCGAACCTGAGCCTCAATCTGGCCGTTGGTGTCAAAGATCCCGACACTGGGGTAGAACTGTTTGCTCGGGTCAAAGTGCCCAATCTGCTGCCACGATTTGTCGAGTTCCCTAAAGACCTACGGCAACACGACGGGCATCCTGTTGTTTGGACGGGGGTGCCTCTGGAACAGGCGATTGCTCACAACCTGGAAGCACTGTTTCCGGGTATGGTGATTCAGGAATACTACCCGTTCCGCATTACGCGCGACACCGATTTTGAACTCCAAGAAGACGAAGCAGACGACCTGTTGGAAGCAATCGAGCAGGAGGTGCGACAGCGTTATCTGGGTGCCGTCGTGCGGATGGAAATCCATGCCTCGACACCGGCTGCCATGCGTCAAACCTTGATGGAGGAAATGGACTTGTCAGAGCATGATGTCTATGAGATAGACGGATTGCTCAACTTGAGAGACTTGATGTCGTTCTTGGCGTTGCCGCTGCCAGAGTTAAAAGACAAACCCTATACCTGGGTGATTCCACCTCGTCTCCGTCATCTAGCTGACCCCGATGAGTTTGACCAGCCTGCCCGCGAAGACGACATTTTTGCGGTGATGCGTAGACGTGATGTGATTGTGCATCATCCCTACGAATCCTTCAGTGCGTCGGTGGAACAATTTATCCGGCAGGCAGCGGCTGACCCCCAGGTGTTGACCATCAAAATGACACTCTACCGCACCTCTAGCGATTCCCCCATTGTGCAGGCATTGATTAATGCTGCAGAGAACGGGAAGCAAGTGGTGGCGCTGGTCGAACTGAAAGCCCGCTTTGATGAAGAAAATAACATCAACTGGGCAAGACGCTTAGAAAAGGTGGGCGTGCATGTGGTGTATGGCTTGGTAGGGCTGAAAACGCACACCAAAATTGTGTTGGTCGTGCGACAAGAAGAAGAGGAGGTTCGTCGTTACTGCCATATCGGGACAGGCAACTATAATCCTAAGACTGCGAAACTCTACACCGATTTGAGCCTGTTGACCTGTCAGGAAGAGATTGGAGCCGACTTGACTGATCTGTTTAACTTCCTCACGGGGTATTCGCGTCAGCGTTCCTATCGCAAGTTGTTGGTATCGCCAGTGAATATGCGCGATCGCTTCCTCGCTTTGATTCGCCGAGAGATTGATCATCAGCAAGAATATGGCACTGGACAGATCATCGCTAAGATGAACTCCCTTGTTGATCCAGGCATGATTCGGGCGTTATACGAAGCATCACAAGCGGGTGTCAAGATTGATCTGATTATCCGTGGTATTTGCTGTCTACGGCCGGGACTTCAGGGTGTGAGCGAAAACATTCGTGTCATCAGTATTGTGGGACGTTATCTGGAACACTCCCGCATTTTCTACTTCCACAACAACGGACAGGAGGAGGTGTATATTGGCAGTGCAGACTGGATGCCTCGTAATTTGGATCGGCGGGTGGAGGCGATCGCACCTATCGAGGATGCTAGTATCCGGGCTGAACTGAAGCAAATCCTAGAGACCTGCTTGGTCGACAACCGACAAGCATGGGATCTGCAATCGGATGGAACTTACATCCAGCGTCGTCCCAAAAGCGATGCGGATGAGGTGAGCGCCCAAAACATTTTTATGGAGAGAGCGCTCAAGCTTGCGGGCCTCTGATTTGTCTCTGTTATCCTCGCAAGAATCGTTTCCCTAGCTTGTCAAACGATTGTTTATCAGTTATCCCAGCAATGTCAGCAAACCGGTGCAATCCTATTTTCCGTTTATTTTTGTGTGCGATTGTATGAATTGACGTTTGACTGCGTACTTCATTATCCCTCTCAGTAGTTTGTCGTTTGGTTGCCTCTACTCAGCAAACTCGTTTGCGAGCGACCTCGTTTTCCCTCATCCTATCTGTGGTTTCTACAGGATGAAAATGTTCAAGATTTCACCCCTCCCAATCAATGGCAATCAATGGCGAATGAGAGCATGTCACCTTTGCAAGCCCTCATTCCCCAGCCCCTGCTCCCCAGCTGGGAGCAAGGGAGCCGAGCCTCTCCAAGTCTCTCTCCCAACTTGGGGAAGGGATTTAGGGTGAAGGCAAAAGTGACATGCACCCATGGCGATTTGTATAGAGAGATTGCTCTCTCCATTGTCTACAAAATTCCCCACGACTTGAAAGTAGCGAGTTTTCCGATCAGAAAATTGTGCTTCAAGTACTTGAAAAGTAAGTCACGTATCAGAGAGAAACATCCATGGTAGCTACTCCCGAAAGACCAACTATCTCCGCTAGTATCAGTGCATTTGGCCCGGCTCGCTCAACCGTGCAGGGCGCACCCCTCAGTCCAGAAGAGCTACGCAAGATGCATGCCTTCTGGCGGGCTGCCAACTACCTTGCTGTAGGGATGATTTACCTGCGCAGCAACCCTCTGTTGAGAGAGCCGCTCAAGCCAGAAGACGTTAAGCAACGCTTGCTGGGCCACTGGGGAGCGAGTCCTGGCATTAGCTTTTTGTATACTCACCTCAATCGGGTCATCAAAAAGTATGACCAAGATATGGTGTTTTTGGTGGGGCCAGGCCATGGTGCGCCGGGCTTCCTTGGCCCCTGCTACCTAGAAGGCAGCTATTCTCATTTCTTCCCCCACTGCTCAGAGGACATCGAAGGCATGCAGATGTTCTTCAAGCAGTTCTCCTTCCCCGGTGGTGTGGGCAGCCACTGCACCCCGGAGACCCCTGGTTCCATCCACGAAGGCGGTGAGTTGGGATATAGCCTCTCCCATGCCTGTGGTGCGGCTTTCGACAATCCCAACCTGATTGTGGTGGCCATGCCCGGCGACGGGGAATCTGAGACGGGGCCGCTGGCAACCTCCTGGCACATCAACAAATTTTTGAACCCCATCCGGGATGGTGCAGTCCTACCCGTGTTGCACCTGAATGGCTATAAGATTAACAACCCGACGCTGCTCTCCCGCATTAGCCATGAGGAACTGGAAGCGTTGTTCTGGGGCTATGGCTGGCAGCCCTACTTTGTGGAAGGTTCTGAACCTGAGTCGATGCACCAGGCGATGGCAGCCACGCTGGATCACTGCGTTAATGAGATCCACCGCATCCAGCAAGAAGCTCGCACGAATGGGGTGACGAACCGCCCCCGCTGGCCGATGATTGTGTTGCGATCGCCCAAAGGTTGGACGGGGCCTGATTACGTTGATGGTCACAAGATCGAAGGCTTCTGGCGGGCACACCAAGTTCCAATGGGCGGCATGCACTCCAACCCCGAACACCTGCGCCTGCTAGAACAGTGGATGCGCAGCTATCGCCCTGAAGAACTGTTTGACGCGAACGGCACGCTGTTCCCTGAAATCAAAGACATGGCCCCCGTGGGCGACAAGCGACTCGGCTCAACCCCCTACGCCAATGGCGGATTGTTGCGGAAAGAGTTGAAGATGCCTGACTTCCGTCAATATGGCGTGCAGGTGGACAAACCTGGTGTGACCGAAGCAGAGAATACCCGCCCGTTGGGCGTCTTCCTGCGGGATGTCATGAAATACAACATGAACAACTTCCGGGTATTTGGACCAGACGAAAATACCTCCAACAAGCTCAACGCTATCTACGAAGTCAGCAAGAAATTCTGGATCAGTGAATTTCTGCCCGAAGACCTAGACGGCGGTGAACTGTCGCCTGAAGGCCGGGTGATCGAAATGTTGAGCGAACACACCCTGGAAGGAATGCTGGAGGGCTACCTGCTCACCGGGCGGCATGGATTCCTCTCAACCTATGAGGCCTTCGCCCATGTGATTGATTCCATGGTGGGCCAACACGCTAAGTGGTTAGAAATCTGCCGTCATATCCCCTGGCGTGAAGAAGTCTCGTCGCTGAATATCCTGCTCACCTCCACCGTTTGGCGGCAAGACCACAACGGCTTCACCCACCAGGATCCCGGCTTTCTAGATATTCTGCTCAACAAGAGTCCTGAAGTCGTGCGGATCTACCTGCCTCCCGATGTGAACTCGTTGCTGTCGGTCGCAAACCACTGCCTCAAGAGCGAAGATTACGTCAACATCATCGTGTGTGATAAGCAGTTGCACCTGCAATACCACGACATGGAGGCTGCAATTCGCAATTGCACCAAGGGCATTGATATCTGGGAGTGGGCCAGCACCGACCAAGGCGTTGAACCGGATGTGGTGCTGGCAACGGCGGGCGATATCCCCACGAAGGAATCTCTGGCCGCGTCTGTGATGCTGCGGGAAAACTTCCCCGACCTGAAGATTCGCTTTATCAATGTGATTGACCTGTTTAGGCTGGCTCCTGCGACTGAGCACCCGCACGGCATGAGCGACAGTGACTTTGACAGCCTCTTCACCATTGATAAGCCGATTATCTTCAACTTCCATGGCTATCCTTGGTTGATCCACCGCCTTACCTACCGCCGCACCAATCACAAGAACCTGCATGTGCGTGGATATAAGGAAAAAGGCAACATCAATACACCACTGGAGTTGGCTATCTCAAACCAGATCGATCGCTTCAGTATTGCGATGGATGTGATTGATCGCGTGCCTCACCTGAAGGTGGCGGGTGCTCATGTTAAGGAAATGTTGAAGGACGAGCAAATTGCTTGTCGCAACTATGCCTTTGAACACGGCATTGACCGCGAGGATGTGCTGGGCTGGAAGTGGCCCCACTAGGCTAAGCAGCGAGACCTCCGGTGTTTTGTAAAATACCGGAGGTCTGAAACTATATCGGTATCGGTAAATCGAACTCGTGGTGGCCTATGAACGTTGCAGTTTTCAGTGCTAAGTCCTACGACAAGCAGTTTCTCAGTGCTGCCAATGCAGGACAGCATGAACTCACCTTTTTTGAAGAACGTTTGCACCGAGAAACGGCTTCGTTGGCCTCTGGCTTTGCAGCAGTGTGTGTGTTTGTCAACGACGAATTGGATGCAGAAACACTGCAAATCCTCGCAGCCAATGGCATCAAATTGGTGGCGCTGCGCTGTACTGGATTCAATAATGTTGACTTGAATGCAGCCGCTCAGTTAGGCATCAAGGTGGTGCGGGTGGTGTCCTACTCGCCCTACTCGGTGGCAGAACACGCCGTTGGACTGATTCTGATGCTCAACCGCAAGCTCTACAAGGCTTATAACCGGGTGCGCGAGGATAACTTTTCGTTGGAAGGCTTGGTTGGGTTTGACCTGCACGGCCGCACTGTTGGCGTGATTGGCACGGGCAAGATCGGTCTTATCTTTGCTCAAATTATGAGTGGGTTTGGTTGCTATCTGCTGGGCTATGATGCCTATCCCAATGACCGTTTTGAGACCATTGCCAATGCTCGTTATGCGGAACTTCCAGAGTTACTCGCAAATTCTGACATCATTTCGCTGCATTGCCCGCTGACTCCTGAAACGGAGTACATGATTAATGCAGAGGCGATCGCTCAGATGAAGCCTGGAGTGATGCTGATCAATACGAGTCGTGGAAAATTACTGGATACTCGTGCAGCAATCGACGGCATCAAAGCTGGCAAGGTTGGTTACTTAGGAATTGATGTTTACGAAGAAGAGGACGACCTGTTCTTCCGCGACCTTTCCAGTACGATTATCCAGGATGAAACCTTCCAGTTGTTGCAGTCGTTCCCCAATGTGGTGATCACAGCCCACCAGGCATATTTCACGGCTGATGCGCTAGAGGACATCTCAGAAACCACGATCGCTAGCCTAACTGAGTTTGAGCAGGGTAGACCGCTGAGCAACGAGATTGCTGCGAAACAACCAGCTACAGCAAAGTAATGGCGAGTGCTCTGGTGGCATCCTCAGGGGTGTGGACGCGATCAACTGGAAACTCAGGATTTCACCACAGAGGCACGGAGAACACAGAGTAGGTTCTCTGAAGTTCTGTGGTGAGGTTTCGGGGCAAATCTTTATGCCTCTCTCCTGATGGGGCTGCTGCATCGGTACACGCACGTCTGGGGGATATCGCTTGCTGCAATGGTGTAGTTTTGTTAATTGATGTCTCAGTTCCTGATTGAGTTCTTCGGTCAACTAAATCATTAATTTAAGGTTAATGATTCATGTCTGAAATCAGCAGTGTCTCTTAACCTTAAGCGTCGATAATTAGTTTCGTTCACAGCAATCTCTACAGTTCGCTGAGTAAACTTCCCTAAGCACAGTTCGCTGAATTGAGGATCAGCGCGCTAGTCCGGTTCTTGTAACGATTATCTTAATTATTTCCCTATCTCCTCAAGCGTATCCCGGCATCGCTGATTGCAGCGTTGCATCGCTCAGCCACTAGTCACGCTCGTACTGTTTACAACTCCTGAGGCGATCGCCATGACCTTACCAACACTCACGCCCCAACAACTGTGGCAACGCTATCAAGATTGGCTCTACTACAACGAACCCCTAGGAATTTATCTCGACGTCAGCCGCATCCCCTTCGATGAGGGGTTTGTGGAACAGATGCAGCCTAAGTTTGCCAAAGCCTTTGCCGACATGGAGGCGCTGGAAGCAGGGGCGATCGCTAATCCCGATGAAAACCGCAGGGTGGGGCACTACTGGCTCCGCAACCCCGACCTTGCTCCAGCAGATCTCCGCCCTGAGATCACCACGACGCTCAATCAAATTGAAGCATTTGTACAGCAGGTCAATAGTGGCACCATCAGACCACCCGAAGCCCCTAGGTTTACGGATGTGCTGTCGATTGGGATTGGTGGATCTGCCCTCGGCCCCCAGTTTGTTTCTGAAGCCCTGGCTCCCGATGTGCCGCCGATGGCCATCACGTTTATCGACAACACGGATCCAGCAGGCATTGACCGGGTGATTAACCGCATGGGCGATCGCCTCAAGAGCACCCTTGTCATCGTCACTAGTAAGTCGGGCGGCACCCCTGAAACGCGCAACGGCATGCTGGAGGTGAAACGGGTGTTTCAAGCGCGGGGACTCGATTTCTCTAAGCACGCAGTGGGTATCACCATGCAGGGCAGCAAAATGGATGAACTCGGGCACGCCGAGGGCTGGCTGGCTGAGTTCCCCATGTTTGACTGGGTCGGTGGTCGCACATCGGAAATGTCTGCCGTTGGCTTGCTGGCTGCTGCACTCCAGGGGATTGATATTCACGCTCTGCTGGAGGGCGCGAAAGTCATGGACGAGGCCACTCGCGTCCCCGATGTCCGCAAAAATCCAGCAGCGTTGATGGCGATGGCCTGGTATTTTGCGGGCAATGGCAAGGGTGAAAAGGACATGGTGATCCTGCCCTATAAAGACAGCCTGTTGCTGTTCTCGCGCTACTTGCAACAGTTGGTGATGGAATCGCTGGGTAAAGAGAAGGACTTAGACGGCAATATCGTCCACCAAGGCATCGCAGTCTACGGCAACAAAGGCTCTACAGACCAACACGCCTACGTTCAGCAGTTGCGCGAAGGGATTCCCAATTTCTTTGCCACGTTTATTGAGGTGCTACGAGACCGTCAAGGCCCCTCTATGGAACTAGAACCTGGCGTGACCACGGGCGACTATCTGAATGGGTTCCTGCAAGGAACGCGGCAAGCCCTATACGAAAACCATCGCGGTTCAATCACGGTCACGGTGCCGATTGTCAACCCCCGCACTGTGGGTGCCCTGATCGCCCTGTATGAACGGGCTGTAGGGTTGTATGCCTCGCTGGTAAATATCAACGCTTACCACCAACCCGGCGTTGAAGCGGGTAAAAAAGCGGCCGCATCACTTCTGGAGTTGCAGCAGGCTATTTTGATCACCCTGCGGGAGTCGTCCCAACCGCTCGACTTGGCAACGCTGGCAGAACGAGTTGGAGCGAGCGATCGCATCGAATCTGTCTACCTGATTGTGCGCCACCTGGAGGCCAACGATCGGGGCATTGTGCTACAGGGCGATCGCGCCCAGCCCAGCAGCCTACACGTTGCCACACGCCAACTTGCCGCAGTCTAGATTGCTACAATCCAAACTCCAAACTCCAAGAAACCATCATGCTAATTGAATCCATCACAGCCGAAGAAGTCCTCGACTCACGCGGTAACCCCACCGTTGAAGCGACCGTGATTCTCGAAGATGGCATCACAGGGGCATCGGCGATTGTGCCCTCGGGTGCTTCCACGGGCGAAAAGGAGGCCGTGGAACTGCGCGACGGAGACCCCAAGCGCTACGGCGGCAAAGGCGTTTTGCAAGCCGTCGACAATGTGAATGAGGTCATTGCTCCTGAGCTAGAAGAAATGGACGTTACCAGCCAGCGAGAGCTTGATCTGCGTATGCTGGAACTGGATGGTACCCCCAACAAGTCAAAACTAGGCGCCAATGCCATTCTGGCTGTTTCGATCGCCTGTGCAAGAGCCGCGGCAAACGCGCTGGGCATTCCCCTCTACCGCTACTTGGGGGGGACTAATGCCTCCCTGTTGCCCGTTCCCTGCTTGAACGTAATCAATGGCGGTCGCCATGCCGACAATACGATCGACTTCCAGGAATTTATGATCGCGGCCCACAATGCTCCTAGCTTTGTTGAGTCAATTCGCATGTCGATCGAGACCTTCCATGCCTTACGCTCCATTCTGAAGGCGAAGGGCTACAGCACTGGCGTTGGTGATGAGGGGGGATTTGCGCCAAACCTCAAGTCCAACGAAGAGGCCATTGAGGTGATCTTAGAAGCGATCGACAAAGCGGGCTATCGTCCGGGAGAAGACATCTCCATTTGCCTCGACCCCGCCACCAGCGAAATGTGGGAAGACGGCCAATACCGCTTCTTTAAATCCACCCAGGAAACCAAGACCCCCGACGAAATGGTAGCACTCTGGACGTCGTGGATCAACCAATATCCCATCATTTCGTTGGAAGACGGCATGGGCGAAAACGATTGGGAGGGCTGGAAGCTGCTAACGCAAGAGGTGGGTGCCAAGGTTGAACTGGTGGGCGATGACTTGTTTTGCACCAATCCCAAAATCGTGCAAGCGGGGATTGACGCAGGCATTGCTAATTCGGTGTTAATTAAGCTCAACCAAGTTGGCACTGTCACTGAAACGTTAGACACGATTGAACTAGCCCGTCACCACAACTACCGTTGCTTTATCTCACACCGCTCCGGTGAATCGGAAGACACCACGATCGCCGATTTGGCTGTCGCCACGGGAGCCGGAAAAATTAAAACCGGATCTGGCTGTCGCAGCGAACGCATTGCCAAATTCAACCGTCTGATGCGGATTGAGCGGGAACTAGGCGATGCAGCAAGATTTGCAGGTCGTGCAGCCTTCCAATAAGCCCTAGATGGGGGGATGTTGCAAAGCAGCATCCCCAAGAATTGCCGGTGTCTCTAGTCGTCAGAAGTCCAGAGGGAGGGTTTGCAATGGCAACCTTAATCATGATGCGCCATGGCCAGAGCCTATGGAACCTGGAAAATAAATTCACCGGGTGGGTTGATGTGCCACTGAGCGAGCGGGGACGCGCAGAAGCGACGATCGCCTCCTGTAAGTTGCGAGAAAAGGGCTACAGGATTGACATTTGCTTCACCAGTTTGCTGTTTCGTGCGATGGAAACTGCTGTGATCACGATGACGGAATGTGATGAGGTCTGTGGCGGCAAAACTCCCATTTTTCAGCACGATACTGATGATGAAAACTGGAAAGGCCGTAACGAGTACGACGGTGATCCAGCAAAGGTGCTGCCGATCGTTCCTCATCCCGCCCTGGATGAGCGTTACTACGGAGATTTGCAAGGCTTAAACAAAGCAGAAATGGCCGAAAAGTTTGGTGCAGACCAAGTGCTGCTGTGGCGGCGATCGTATTCTGTGCGACCACCGGGTGGCGAAAGCCTAGAGGACACCCGTAATCGCACTGTTCCTTACTTTAAGGAAGCCATTATGCCCCATATTCTCAAGGGGGAAAATGTTCTGATTGCGGCTCATGGCAATTCTCTCCGCTCCATCATTATGGAGCTAGACAACCTCAGCCCCGAAGAGGTAGTCAAGCTGGAACTGATGACGGGTGTTCCTATCGTTTACGAAATTGATGACACAGGCAAAGTGCTTTCCAAGGTCATTTTAGATACTTAACTGGAAACTTCAGCACACTGAATCAAGATTCTTTCTCGGAATTCTTCTCAAGGCTCGGTTGGCAACGCATTATTGATTGATAAGGATAACTCCATGCAAACACTTCCCAATCCCCAAACCACTACAATTCAGATTGAAGATGACCGCACAGGTCTTAGTGTTGAAACCCTGAAGCGGGCTTTTCTCGATAACCTGTTTTATATCCAGGGCAAGTTTCCGGCGATCGCCACCAAAAACGACAACTACTGCGCCCTCGCCTGGACGGTGCGCGATCGCCTGCTGCGTCGTTGGCTCAGCACCCATGAAACCTATCTGAAACAGCCTGTCAAAGTCGTCGGATATCTGTCTGCAGAATTTCTGCTGGGGCCACACCTGGGAAATAACCTGATTAACCTTGGCATTTATGACCAGGTGAAGCAGGCCATGCAGGAATTGGGACTCAACCTCGATGACTTGTTGAATCAGGAAGAAGAACCCGGTCTAGGCAATGGCGGCCTTGGACGGCTGGCGGCCTGCTACTTAGACTCGCTGGCAACGCTAGAAATTCCGGCGATCGGCTATGGCATCCGCTACGAATTTGGCATTTTTGACCAGGACATCCGCGATGGCTGGCAGGTTGAGATCACCGATAAGTGGTTGCGCTACGGCAATCCCTGGGAAATTGCCCGGCCTGAAGAAGCGGTGGAAGTCAAGTTTGGGGGGCACACTGAAGCGTATACCGACGAAAACGGACGCTACCGGGTGCGTTGGGTTCCCCACCAAACCGTGAAGGGCGTTCCCTACGACACCCCCATCCTGGGCTATCACGTCAACACGGCCAACACCCTCAGGCTGTGGACTTGCGAAGCCCCTGAGTCCTTTGACTTTGACGCATTTAATTCTGGCGACTACTTCGGTGCCGTCGGCGCGAAGGTGGTTTCCGAGAATATCTCGAAGGTGCTCTACCCCAACGATGAACCAGAGCAGGGCAAGCAACTCCGCTTAGAGCAGCAATTCTTCTTCGTATCTTGCTCTTTGCAGGATGTCCTCCGCAACCACCTCAAAGCTGGACGCCGACTGGAAGACTTGCCCAACTTCTTTGCGCTGCAAATGAATGATACCCATCCGGCGATCGCCGTTGCCGAGTTAATGCGTCTGCTGGTAGACGAACACCTGATGGACTGGGATCAAGCCTGGAGTATCACCCAAAATACGCTGGCTTATACCAATCACACGCTTTTACCGGAAGCGCTGGAGAAATGGGCGCTGCCCTTATTTGGCTCGTTGCTGCCTCGTCACCTCCAAATCATTTACGAGATCAATGCGCGTTTCTTGAATGAAGTGCGACAAAAGTATCCCAATGACGCTTGGCGAGTCACGCGCATGTCGATCATTGACGAGACAGGCCCTCGTTACGTGCGGATGGCCAACCTTGCAACCGTCGGCAGCCATGCGGTCAATGGTGTGGCGGAATTGCACAGCGAATTGTTGAAACAGACCGTTCTGCGCGACTTTGCCGAGATGTATCCGGAGCGGTTTACCAACGTCACCAATGGAGTGACGCCGCGTCGGTTTATGGTGTTGAGTAATCCGCGCCTGACTGAATTGATCACGCGCAAGATTGGGGACAGTTGGATCAAAAACCTAGATGAACTGCGTCGTTTAGAACAGTTCGTCGATGACCCTGGCTTCCGCAACGAGTGGTGGCAGATCAAGCGTGCCATTAAGGCAGACCTAGCAGCCTACATCAAACAACAGAATGGCATTGAGGTGAGCCCCGACTCGCTGTTTGACATTCAGGCCAAGCGGATTCATGAATACAAACGGCAACACTTGAATGTCCTCTATATCGTCACCCTGTATAACCGTATCAAGGCCAATCCCCATATTGACATTACGCCCCGCACCTTCATTTTTGGGGGTAAGGCAGCGCCCGGTTATTACATGGCCAAGTTGATCATCAAGTTGATCAACTCAGTGGCCGATGTGGTCAACCGCGACCCCGATGTGCGCGATCGCATCAAGGTTGTTTTCCTCAAAGACTACAACGTCAAGTTTGCCCAGCGGGTCTATCCTGCTGCCGACCTCTCAGAACAGATCTCGCTGGCGGGCAAGGAGGCCTCTGGCACGGGTAATATGAAGTTTGCCATGAACGGTGCTTTGACAATTGGTACGCTGGATGGTGCCAATGTTGAAATCCGAGAAGCGGTTGGTGCCGACAACTTCTTCCTGTTTGGCATGGTGACGGATGAGGTCTATGCCATGAAGATGAGGGGCTACCACCCTTGGGACTTCTACCACAACACCCCGGAACTGAAGAACGCCATCGATCGCATCTCGTCGGGATACTTCTCACCCACCGATCCCCACCTGTTCCGCCCCATGATGGACTCTTTGTTGGGACAGGATCAATATATGCTGCTGGCTGACTACCGCTCCTATGTGGAGTGTCAAGACCGGGTGAGCAACGCCTATCGCGATCGCGACCACTGGACTCGCATGTCCATCCTCAACGTCGCCCGCATGGGCAAGTTTTCGAGCGATCGCTCCATCCGCGACTACTGCAACAACATCTGGCACGTCAAGCCCGTCCCCGTTGAAATTGACGATTACGTCCAGACGCATGCTTGAAGACCCGGCTCATGCCTAAAAAAGGAGACCTCTGGTGTTGCTAAAAACCACCAGAGGTCTCACCCACTGGCTTCTCAATCCCTTATCTCCCGTCCCCCCTATGAACAACACTGCTCTGAGTTTTTTAGATGATGGCCAGTCGATTACGTCGGTGGTCAGCGCTCTACACAACTACTTCAAAAACTCCTACTCCTCTGCAAAAGTGAAGCGGAGTGAACTGCTGAGCCAGCTAGAGTCTGCCACGGGCGCAGAGGAAGCGGCCCTGCTGGAAGAACTACAGCAAACGGCGGAATTATTGACTATGTTTGGTGCGCTGAGCGATTCGCTGTCGATTGCCGACCGCATCCTTCACTCCCACGCCGTGATCAAGGCCATGGGCATGGACAGCGAACTCTATCAGCCCCACATCGAAACCGAGGACGAAATCGAGCGCGATCGCGCTCTGGCCCAGTCTCGCCATAAACCTGCGCTTTAACGAGTTGAACTGATGAGCTTGAGACTCTACTTCCTGCGCCACGGGGAAACAACCTACAGCCGCACGGGGGGCTATTGTGGCGCGCTCGACCCCGACCTAACCGAGGCAGGTCAGCGCATGGCAGACGAATTTGCGATCGCCTACAAAACGCTGCCTTGGCAAGCTGTCTACGTCAGCCCCATGAAACGCACGATCGCCACCGCCCAACCCCTGTGTGCAGCCGTTGGTCTGGAGATGCAACTGCGCGACGGCCTGAAGGAAATCCAGTATGGCGAATGGGAAGGCAAAACCCCTGAATTTGTCCGCGAACACTACCTGGATGACTACATCCGTTGGATGACCGAACCGGCCTGGAATGCTCCCAGTGGGGGCGAAACGGCAGTCGAGATCGCGAGCCGCGCGGCCCTCGTTCTGGCTGAAATCGAAGAGAAATTTACGGACGGGAACGTCCTCGTTGTCTCCCACAAGGCCACGATCCGCATTATGCTTTGCACCCTTTTGGGGATTGATCTAGGGCGATACCGCGATCGCATCAATGCCCTGGCAGGCTCCATCAGTATTGTGAAGTTCGGTGAGCATGGCCCCTTGCTGGAAGTATTGGGCGATCGCGCCTACATGAGCGACGATCTGCGACAGCTTGAAGGGACTTAAGGGAGACATGAATTTGGGATAGGCTGCAACCCTTGCTGTTCCATGCACGCCGCGCACGGAACAGCAAGGGTTTGGGGACACTGCGCCCAGCGAGGCGCCCCTAAACTCGCTTCACCCGAGCTGATGTTATACCGACTCCGTCGCGTATTGAGTCGGTTTGTCGTGGTGTAAACCG
>FQKF010133272.1_pt1 | contig 14604 bp, 12 predicted proteins | sample 1504521 | NCBI WGS metagenome assembly FQKF01 (sample SAMEA4475357, study PRJEB15587) | soil metagenome | biome: Soil; feature: Field | place: India | collected 2015-03-11 | depth 0 m
TTTGCAAGCAATTCTGCCCGCAAAAATTTCCGCGTTCTATCGAATAATTTCAAATTTAGAGAGAGAAGTGAGGTAGGAAGAACGTGCGCGTTTTTCAATGTTTCAATATCTCTTAACACTTCCTCTGGACTTCCGTCGCGAATAATTTCGCCATTTGCCATAAGGATGATCCGATTGGCGTAAGTGATCGCGAGATCCAAGTCATGGGTGATGAATAAAACAGCATCATATCCGGGCATTTCAAGAATAGAGGACATGAATGAATGATAGTTCCAGTAGTCCTGCCCAGCAGTTGGCTCATCCATCATGAGGATACGGGACTTCATGGAAAGAATGGAAGCAATACTTACCCGTTTTTGCTGTCCAAAGGATAATGCCAATGGAGGAGTACGTTTTTCATTCTCCAGGTGGACAGTTTGAAGAGCCCAATCCACATTTTGTTGAATTTCTTGTGGGGAAAATCCCAAATTTTGGGGACCAAAGGCTAATTCCTGTTCGACAGTTGGAGCAAATAACATTTGAGTCGGACTTTGGAATACATACCCAATTGTATGGGCGGCCTCTGCAATTGTTATTGTTTTTGTGTCTTTGCCATCCAGATAAACTGTTCCTTTGGTAGGCTTCAACAACCCCAATGCGTGTTTGACAAGAGTGGTTTTCCCAGCTCCGTTATGTCCCAAAATGGCAGTAACTTCTCCCTTATGAATGGAAAAGTTAATATTTTTCAGTGTTGGAGGTATTTCGGGATGGTATTGAAAAGTAACATTTTCGAACCGAAGAAGTTCTGAAGATGTTTCTGGCGTAAATTGCCGTGATAAAGGTGGAAAATGCACAGATTTTGCACGCTGAGCGACAACTTCGGCTGGAAGTTTAACCTTGGAAAAATCAGCGATTTCTAGAAATCCCTTCACATCTCCGTGATAGGTAATTTCTCCGTCTTCCATGTAAATGATAACATCAGGATGAATCGCCAGGACATCCTCTACCCGATGTTCGACCAACAATATAGAAATACCATCTTCAGCAAGACGTTTGAACATGCTCAGGGCTTCTGCTGCCGAGGCAGGGTCCAGACTTGCCAGAGGTTCATCCAGTAAAAGCAGTTTGGGTTCCATTACCAGAACCCCAGCGAGTGCAACTTTTTGTTTTTCTCCACCGGAAAGTTTAAAAGTCTCTCGATCTTTGAGATGATCAATTCCCAGATATTCTAAAGTTTTTTCAACCCTTTGAAGGATACGGAGCCGGGGAATGCCCAGGTTTTCTAAACCGAAAGCCACTTCATTAAGAACATGACTGGCTACAATTTGTCTTTCAGGATCTTGTAGAAGGGTACCTACGTATTGGGACAATTGCAACAAAGACATTTGTGTTACATCATGCCCAAAAACGCTGATTTTCCCCGTCATTTCCCCTTTATAAATGTTTGGGGCTAAACCGTTGATGCAACGCATGAGGGTTGTCTTGCCGCAGCCACTCGAACCTGCCAGCAAAACAATTTGCCCTGGCTGAATGGAAAAGGAAATGTTCTTGATAGCCGGCTTTTCTCTCCTTTCATAACGAAAGGTTAGGTTTTCAACAACGAGTGGAAGGGATGAATGATTGTTAGACATACCACTTTTCTTTATGTAGAAATTTTAACTATAATCGGAGTTCCTGCTCCACACTGTGCCTTGGATGCAGCGTTCCCGTTTACGATGGCGAGAGCCAGGTAATCATCGGAATCAATGAATGCAACCCATTCCCCTTCAGGGCGTTCTCCAAAGGTTTTGTTTAATCCATGAATGATTACATCTCCTAAGCAAAAGGTTAGATTGCCAGGAGAGTACTTTGAGAGCCAGTTACCAGGAATATTTGTACTCAAGTTCCCAAAGTGATCCACGTCTGTTATTTCTCCAAGGATTTGGTTTTCAAAAATTTGTGCTTGGGGCAAATTAAGAAGCACGGGATTTTGAATTGGGATGCCAAGGTTCTGGAGGGCAACTCCGTTTGCTAGGTGGGCAGCAACCGGTGCAAAGATATCTCTTCCGTGGAAGACATGACTCACATTCTCCAGCCAGTACTCTGGTTGATTAAGTTCAACACATTCAATAGCCTTTCCTTCTCCTTCTGCCCTTAACAGAGGCGCGGTGAAAATACCGTTATCTGGTCCAACAAAAAAATAATCCCCAATTTTTGCTGCCATTGGGCGACGCTTTGTGCCAACGCCAGGATCTACCACGGCAATATGAATTGTTCCTGGGGGAAAGAAAGCGTATGATCGTTCCAGAATACGTGCCCCTCTGGAGATATTTTGTGGGGGAACCTGATGGGATATATCAACAATTTGAACCGAAGGAGCAATCCTGTAAATTACTCCTTTCATAACCCCCGGATATCCGTCTTGAAGTCCAAAATCGGTGAGAATTGTGATAATGTTCATGGAATTTTTATCAATGTGCAGATTGGTTTTATTATATCATGGAGACTTTTTAACTCTCTCTAAACATTTCCCTTTATTTTTTTGCCACTTAATTTCCTCTCTATAGCTTAACGTACCAATACGGCAGAAAATATTTTTGAAAATACCTGTAGAAAGAGATAGAAGCCCATTTTTTAAGAGGTGCTTCGTTCAAATTGGTTTTATTGTGACACTTTACTTATCAGGAAGTGATGAAGACGAATAGACTTGTTCGGTGTAAATTTGTATAACATAGACAAATTACCTGATTTGAGGAGAATTATGCATCCCCTTCTTCCTTTTTTCAAACCACAAGGTGTTGCAATCATTGGAGCATCCTCTAACCCAACAAAATTGAGTTTTGGGATTTTTAAGAATTTGCTTCAGTACGGATTTCAGGGAAAAATTTATCCAGTAAACCCGAATGCCAAAGAGATTCTGGGCTTAACCTGTTATCCTGATATTCTCAGCGTTCCTGATCCAGTGGATCTGGCCGTGTCAGTCGTGGCGTCAAATTTGACACCTGCGGTGCTTGAGGCTTGTGGTCAAAGAGGAATTAAGGCGGTGACAATTATCTCGGGTGGTTTTCGCGAAATTGGTCCCGAAGGTGAGAAACTGGAGAAACAGTGTTTGGAAATTGCCCACAAATATGGAATGCGCCTTGTAGGTCCAAATTGTGTAGGGACAATGGATTTATATTCCGGATTGAATACCACCTTTATTCATGGTGTCCCCGAAAAAGGGCATATCGGTTTTCTTTCCCAGTCCGGAGCGATTTGCGGGGGGATTGTTGATTACGTTCGGGGAAAACATATTGGCTTCTCTAACTTTGTGAGTTTAGGAAACGAAGCCGATGTTACCGAAACGGATATGATTGAATACCTTGCAGATGATCCGGATACTCGGGTCATTGCTCTGTACGTGGAGGCCATAAAAGATGGCTCACGGTTTATGGGGGTTTGTGAACAGGTTGCCAAATCCAAGCCTATTGTGCTCCTAAAGGCAGGAAAAACCCAAGCCGGAGCAAAAGCGGTTTCCTCTCACACAGGTTCAATTGCTGGTGCTATCACCGCATATAAGACGGCATTTAAGCAGTGTGGCGTGATAGAGGTAGATACTGTCGCTGACTTGTTTGATGTCGCTCATGTATTGACCTGTCAAGCCTTGCCTCGAGGGAATCGGGCGGTCATCCTTACTAATTCTGGAGGTCCCGCTGCCCTAGCCTCCGACAGTTTGGGAATGCACGGATTCTCTTTAGCGAATCTGGAAAAAGAGACCCAAGAAGTTTTACGGAGTCATTTAAATCCAAGTGCGCAGGTATCCAATCCGGTAGATATGTTAGGTGGGGCAGAACCCGAAGATTACGAACGCTCGTTTAAGGAACTCGCCAAAGATCCGAATGTGGATATTTTATTGCCCATCCTTGTTCCTCAAGCGTTGATTAAGGCGGAAAAAGTAGCTGATGCTATTGTAAACGCTGCTAAAGGACTCGATAAGCCGGTACTATGCTGCTTCATGGGTGATGAAGCGGTGCAGGAGGCTCGTCGTGTTCTTCATAAAAATGGTTTCCCCATGTTTACTTTTCCGGATTCCTTGGGGCGGGTGCTTGCATCCATGAAATTCTATGCCGATTGGATAGAAAAATCTCACCGGAAAACAGAGTGGGAGATTCGTCGCCATAGAAGCACGGTGGAAGAAGTTTTAAGTCAATATAAATACCAGCGATTAATTGGAGAAAAAGATACCCGGCCAATCCTTGAGGCTTATGGAATTCCGGTGATAGCCGGTGGCTTTGCCGCGAATTTGAACGAAGCGCAAAAGTTATATCAGGAGTTTGGACCATCTGTAGTCATGAAAATTGTTTCTCCCCACATTTTACATAAATCTGATGTTGGGGGTATTCGTATAGGAATTAGAAATCCTGAAGAACTGGAAGCCGCATACCATCAAATGATGGAAGAAGTCAAACAAAAAATGCCCGAAGCCATGATTGAAGGTGTCTTGATTGAGAAGATGGCTCCAAAAGGGCAAGAGGTCATTATAGGGATGAAGCGCGATCCTGTGTTTGGGCCTCTCTTGATGTTTGGCTTTGGCGGAATTTTTGTTGAAGTTTTCCAGGATGTTGCATTTCGAATTGCTCCAGTGGACCATCAGGAAGCCAGGGAAATGGTTTTTGAGACTAAATCGGGCAAGCTCTTAACCGGGTATCGCAATTTGCCTGAATTTGATGTAGAGGGGATTGTTGATGGGATTCAAAGATTAGGACAATTAGCCCTGGATTTCCCTCAAATCGCTGAAGTAGAAATCAACCCCTGTCTTGTTTTGCCTAAAGGACAGGGTGTCTTAGCCTTAGATGGGCGCATTGTCCTGGCGGAGGAGCAGTCATGAAGCGTTTATTATCCGGTAATGAAGCTGTGGCGCGAGGTGCCTGGACGGCGGGGGCGGTGGTGGGCTCTGGCTATCCAGGCACACCAAGCACGGAGATTATGGAGATTTTCGCGCGCTATCCAGGAGTTTATGCCGAATGGGCTCCCAATGAGAAAGTTGCACTGGATGTGGCAATTGGAGCAGCCTATGCCGGACGAAGAGCTTTTGCTACGATGAAGCATGTGGGTTTAAATGTGGCGGCAGACTCCCTTTTTTATGCGGCTATGACGGGGATTGAAGCGGGATTGGTGATTGTTTCCGCAGATGATCCTTCCATGCATTCTTCTCAGAATGAACAGGATAATCGTCAGTACGCCAAATTTGTTCGGATTCCCTGTATCGATCCTGCAGATAGTCAGGAAGCCCATGATTTTGCGATTGCCGCATTTGACTTAAGTGAGAGGTTTGATACTCCTGTCCTGTTGAGATTAACTACTCGTGTTTGCCATACCAGCACCCCCGTTGAGGTAAGTGAACAACGTTTTGTTTCTTCAGACCCCATCAAATATCCTCGAAATGTGGCTAAATATGTCATGGTGCCAGCGAATGCTCGACGGAGACATGGCGTAATTGAACATCGTATACAGGAAATTTCACAATATGCAGAGACTTCACCCCTCAACCGCATGGAAATTCGTTCATCACAACTGGGCATTATTACCGGAGGAATCGCTTATCAATATGCGAGAGAAGTATTTCCAGAGGCAAGTATATTGAAATTGGGCTTGGTTTATCCGTTGCCGGCTGCATTAATTCGCAACTTCGCCTCGATGGTGGAACGTCTGATTGTCCTGGAAGAACTTGACCCATTTATTGAACATCAGGTTCGATTGCTAGGGGTAGAGTTATACCGTGGAAAACAAACACTGGACACTCCAAAAGGGATTTTCCCTATTGTTGGGGAATTGAATGCTCAGATTGTTCGCAAGGCTGCTATAGAAGCAGGATTAATTGAAGGCGAAATGTTACAAACAAGCCCCTCGTTTCCCATGGAGTTACCCCAACGTCCCCCGGTTCTTTGTCCGGGTTGTCCTCATAGAGGGGCATTTTTTGTGTTGAGCAAATTGAAAGTCCCTGTAAACGGGGATATCGGTTGCTATACTTTGGGATTGACCGAGCCGTTGAATGCCATCCATACTTGTGGTTGTATGGGGGCAAGCATTGGGGTGGCGCATGGTGCTGCGGTTGCAGGAGATCAGGAAAGACACGTCGCAGTGATTGGAGATTCTACATTCTTTCACACGGGAATCCCTGCTTTGATCAATGTGGTTTACAACAGGAGTAATGTGATCACCATTATTATGGATAACCGTGTAACCGGGATGACTGGGCATCAGGATAACCCGGGTACAGGGAAAACCTTGCAGGGGAGGGATACGACTGAAATTGACATAGAGAATGTGGTTAGAGCGCTCGGATTTACTTATGTAAAAACATTGAATGGATACGACGTAGAGGGCATTGAAAAAACATTGAAGGAATGGATGAAAATTTCTGATCCGGCTGTGTTAATTACCCGTGAAGAATGTGCATTGTTGCCGGAAGCGCGGGAAAAATATGTGCCTTTAGAAGTAGTCGAAGAAAAGTGCAACGGTTGTACAATGTGTTTTCGAGTAGGTTGTCCGGCGATTTCAAAGTCTGAAAAATTAGATCCCCGGTACCAGCGTCCACTTGCAGTTATTGATCCTTCTTTGTGCACAGGCTGTGAGATTTGCGCTCAGGTGTGTCCGCGAGATGCGATCTTATTCAGGAATCAGGTACTTGATAAACAAGAGATCGACCAGTAGGAATGCATATGGAAAACCATCGTTTTGTCCTGGTAGGGGTTGGTGGACAGGGTACGTTACTTGCAAGTCATTTGCTTGCCGAAATTGGGCTATCTCTGGGGTTGGATGTTAAAAAAGCGGAGATTCACGGAATGTCCCAGCGAGGGGGAAGTGTAGTTTCGAACGTCGTTTGGGGAAAGCCTGTTTTTTCACCTGTTGTTGGTGAGGGAGAAGCCGACACCTTAATTGCTTTCGAAAAACTGGAAACGCTTCGTTATCTCCCATTGTTGAAACCCTCAGGCGCTATTTTCGTAAACGACCATGAAATTGAACCGATTACGGTATCGGCAGGCAAACAAATTTATCCTAACAATGCCGATATTGAAGCAACGCTTCACAAATTTACAACAAAGGTTTTATGGATTCCAGCCAATCAGATTGCTGAAGATTTGGGGAGTGCACGAGTTGCCAATACAGTAATGATTGGGGTTGTCTTGAAGGGTTTGGGCGTCGAGTTAGACTATGGTGTCAGGACACTGGAAAAAACAATTCAGTCCCGTTATCTGGAACTGAATCTTCGTGCCCTTAAGGCAGGTTATGATTGGTTAGCCATTTCAAATCACAAAGGATAAACTAAGTCTTTTTAGCCGTACATTTGAATGTAATCCTCGATAGCGGCTTGAACGATTTGCATGGCTTTCTCATGGTCATACACACTTTCGATATAGGTAAGGTTTTCTTTGCCGGGCACCAATTTGTAGGTACTGAAATAATGTCTTAATCTCTCTACCAGGACAGTCGGCAATTGGGAAATGTCATTCACGTTTTCCCAATAACTATCGTTGGCAAGAATAGCAATGATCTTGTCGTCGGCTTCGCCATTGTCAATCATTCTCAAGCCACCCACCACTCGCGCATTCAGGACGACTTCTGATTTTGTGATAGGACGCTCGCTTATGACACAAATATCTAATGGATCACCATCACCTTCGTGTTTTTCTGGGAAAAGTGACCCTACGGTAGCGCCACAATATGTACGAGGAATGAAGCCATAAAGGGTTGGAGGTTGAGAAGAAGATCGTTGTGGACGGTCCACCCGAAGATAACCGGTGACTTTGTCCACTTCATATTTCACCAAATCAAACGGGGTGATCTCAATATAAGCATGAACAATTCTGGGTGGATTGGGTCCAATTTCTAATCCATGCCAGGGATGTGGACGCCATCGGTAGAAGGGTTTGGGAAAAGCCACGTTATACTCCTTATGGTTTTTTATAATTATAACTGCGGGAGAAGAGATTATGAATTCATTTTTGAGATGCCTTTCGTGCCATGCGGTTTATGCTATCAATGAACCCATCTGGAAGTGTGCTTGTGGAGGGCTTTTGGATATTGAGGTAGATTTTTCAAGAACAAAGCAATGGGAGATTGTGAAATTTCCCGGCCTATGGAAGTATTTACCGTTTATTCCTCTTCCGGACAAGTCGATAATTATTACACTTGGAGAAGGACAGACTCCGATTATTCGGTATCTCTACAAGAATCAAGAAATTCTTATCAAGCAAGAACAACTTTTCCCGACGGGATCATACAAAGACCGAGGGGCTGCTGTGATGATCTCTGCAATCAGGGCAATGGGGATCAGGTCGGTGGTGGAGGATTCTTCGGGAAATGCGGGGTGTTCAGTTGCCGCATACTGTGCAAAGGCGGGTATTGATTGTTCGATTTATGTTCCTGCATCCACCTCACCCGCAAAGTTAATGCAGATTTCTGCCTATGGCGCCAGAGTGGTAAAAGTGGAAGGGACAAGAGAGGATACTGCCAGGATGGTACTGAGTGCCGCCAGTCAAAATTATTATGCCAGCCATTCCTGGAATCCGTTCTTCTTTCAGGGTACGAAGACTTTTGCTTATGAAGTTTGGGAACAAACCGAAGGTAAATTACCCGATGCAATTATCTTACCGGTTGGGAATGGCACATTATTTTTGGGGGTTTATAAGGGTTTTCATGATCTGTTGAGCATGGGGTTGATTGAAAAAATTCCTCGCATGGTGGGTGTACAAGCCAGCCTTTGTGCTCCGTTATCCCGTTGGGAGAAACTTGACCTTGGTGGTATACCAATCGATGTAAATACCATTGCCGAAGGAATAGCCATTCAGAAACCCGTTCGGGGGGCTCAGATTATTGAGGCGCTTCACCAAACCCATGGAATGATTCTCGAAGTGGAGGAAGAAGAGATTGAGATGGCTCTTCGCCTTGCTGTTGAACAAGGCTTTTTTGTGGAGCCTACTGGGGTGGTGGGTTTGGCGGGAACGATACAATATCTCAAGCGATTTCCTGAAGTGGGAAAGGTACTCACGGCATTCACTGGCCATGGATTAAAGTCTCCTGAGAAAATATTGAGCGTTTTAAGCCATTGATTCCTGTTGCTTAATATTCTTCTCGAAAATTTGTCGAAAATGGTATCCGTAAATGGAGAATGTGATGGCAAGAGGAAACTTTTGAGGGTGTTTGAGCAGTGTCCAAAAGAACAATTTCCAGAATTCTTTTCGCTCTTTGCCCTTTATGCCCAATTCCCAAATCGAGCGAAAGAACGCCATAATTTCTTCCGTATGTACCTGGACTGGACGTACTTCTGGGAGAGTATAATTTTCCAGAAAAGTTCTTACTCGAGAATAAAATCCTTCCGGTTTATATAATTCTTCTAAAAGCACATGATAGCCTGCTTGGAGCGCATTTAATCCCATTTTAGGAATGATATTCGTTGTGCCATTGGTATTGTCTCCTGATAACTCTTTGACAATTCTTCCTTCTTTTTCCATTCTTTCGTATAGTTTTGTTCCATAAGGAGCTTGAAGCAATCCCACCATAGCGGTTACGATTCCGCTTTTCTGGATAAATTCAATTTGCTTCTGAAATATATTTGGAGGATCATGATCAAAGCCGACAATAAACCCACCCATCACTTGAAGCCCGTTTTTCTGGAGGGTTTGTACAGCGGTTAACAGGTCCCTTTTGAGGTTCTGTTTCTTGTTACACTCACTTAAACTGTCTTCAACAGGAGTTTCAATTCCTACAAATACTGAGACAAATCCAGCGGTGCGCATTAACTCCATCAGTTCGGGATCGTCTGCAAGGTTAATAGAGGCTTCAGTGATGAAGTGACAGCCCTTTTTATCTTTTCGCCATTCAATAAGCGCTGGTAGAATTTCTTCTTTGAGTTGTTTGCGATTCCCGATAAAGTTATCATCTACGAAGAAGATATTTCTTCTCCATCCTAATTGGTACATTTTGTCCAATTCTGCGAGGATCTGTTCAACGTTTTTGGTTCTGGGTCTATGCCCTAACATTGCTGTTACATTACAGAAGTCACAGTTAAATGGACATCCCCGGGAATATTGAATACTGAGAGAATCATAAGCCTTGAGATCAATTAGTTCCCATCTAGGAACAGGAGATGTTTGCATATCAGCAAAAGATGTGGTCTGATAAATTCGATTGGCGTTCCCCGAAAGGAAATCCTTCAGGAATTGTGGAAGTGTAATTTCCCCTTCATTGAGTACAAAGTGATCGACCTGGGGGAACTGTTTCCACTCTCCAAGGAAAAGGGGACCACCCGCAACAACCTTTTTTCCAGCATCTTTACAACGCTGGATCACTTCATGAGCAGATTTTTTCTGTACCACCATGGCGCTAATCATGGCGAGATCTGCCCAGACGATGTCGTCGTGAGTGAGTGGAGAAACATTCAAATCGACAATTCGAATATTCCAATCTTCTGGTAAAAGCGATGCGATAGTAACTAATCCAAGTGGAGGAGATGAAGCTTTCTTTTGAATGAATTTCAGGGCATGCTTGAAACTCCAAAAAGTTTCAGGAAACTCAGGATAGATCAGCAACGCGTTCATTTCACCCATTCCTTCCTCGACTATAAGATTATGCAATTATGGTTTCTTTCGCTGGTGAGAAAAGTCGTATTTGAGGTAATATAAAGCCATAGACATGTCATATTACCTCTGAATAGATTTCCAGGAGGTTAGATGAAGAGAATATCCTTTTTTGCCTGGGGAGTGCTTGTTTATAACATTTTTGTTATCGTGTTTGGAGCATTTGTGCGAGCAACAGGGGCGGGTGCTGGATGTGGTTCTCATTGGCCTCTTTGTAACGGCGTGGTTATTCCTCGTTCTCCGCAAATTGAGACACTTATTGAGTGGACACATCGTCTGACCAGCGGAGTAACAGTTCTGTTGATTTTCGTGATGTTGTTGTGGGTTTGGCGGGTTGCCTGGGGGGAGAAAAAATTGCGTTATGCGGTTTTGGGGTCGGTATTCTTTATCCTTGTAGAGTCACTCATAGGGGCAGGACTGGTGTTGTTTGGATTAGTGGGCGAAAATGCCTCGATGGCTAGAGCCATTTCCATGATGGCTCATCTGGGAAATACGTTTATGTTGTTGGCAAGTTTGACAGGAGTAGCCTGGTTTGCAACTTTCACTTTTTCGTCCGAAATCAGGAATGCAAAGCGAGTATCAGGCTGGCTTTTAGGGGCGTTGGGCATGTTGATTCTCGGGGCTTCCGGAGCTATTGCTGCTTTGGGGGATACTTTGTTCCCGTCAAGTTCCCTGCTGGAAGGCTTGCGGGCGGACTTTGATCCTTTAGCCCATTTCTTAATACGGTTGAGAGTGTTTCATCCGGCAATTGCTGTTGCAGTTGGTGGATACTTGATATTTTTTATCAGATACCTTGTCAGTCGAGAAATGTCCCCCTGGTTAAGAAAAATCGGATATGGCGTAATTACCTTGATCATTACCCAATGGGTTTTGGGAATTATCAATGTCATTACCCTCGCCCCTGTAGGTATACAGCTTTTCCATTTGCTCTTAACAACGTTGGTTTGGATTGGCTACGTCATTATAGGCATATTTTGTTGGAGAGGAAGCCACTTTTCGCTCCGCATCTCTGAGCATCCAATCCATGATGGGGTAAATGGGACCCCAGCCTAAGAATCCTGCCAAAAAATGCAATAAGGCAGTCTCTTTTCCAGGAGCGATTACATACTGCTGTTTGACGATTCCTGCCAGAATTGCTTGGGCAACCTCTTCGGCACTTACAGGGGATGCTGCCTCAGACAATGCCTTAACTACTGCCGGTTTAATTTTGTTTTCTTCTTCCAGCATTGGGGTTTGAGTATCTGGAGGATACACGATAGAGACCTTTACGTCTGTATGGAGAAGTTCAAGCCTGAGCGCGTCGGTTAATCCCTTGATGGCAAATTTGCTGGCGCCGTAAGCCGTGTAACCGGGAGTCCCAATAAATCCAGCAACTGAAGAGATATTAACAATGTGTCCAGAATTTCTTTCCAGCATACGCGGAAGTGTAGCCTTAATAGTTGCTACAGTCCCCAAATAATTGACTTCGATGATCTTGCGAAATTCTTCAATACTGATGTCATTAAAAAAGGCAGGCTTTGTAATCCCTGCCGAATTTACGACAATGTCGGGAACACCAACAGTATCCAGGGTTTGCATTAGCAGAGGAATATAAATCTCATGCTGGCTTACATCGGCCTGGAGAGGAATAATTTCTTGGCTTTTGTCGGGAAAGGATCGAGAAATCTCGTCCATTGCCCGTGTTAGTTTATCCTTGTTTCTGCCCACAATGATAATCTTAGAACCCAGTTCGGCGAATTTCTTAGCTAATGCCAGTCCTATTCCACTGGAACCGCCGGTAATCAGAACAAGATTAAGGAGAGGTTTTTTCTTTCCCATTGGGTATACCTAGTGATGTCCACAAGTGGAACAAGATCCTCCGCTACAGCTATTGCACCCGGATGAACCGGCAACTTGACGACCATCCGATTGTGCAAAAAACACAGATAATACCCGGCTGGTGTTTTCACTGTGGCAGAATTTACAGGCAATAGGGGAATCAGCATCTTTTAGAGAGCGAAGAGAATCAAATTTTTTACCGCAGTCTTTACACTGGTACTCGTATAAAGGCATAGTGAATTTACTCCTCAAGACAAACTATAGTAACCCCATTATAATAACCTGTGATGAAAACGGAAACCCCATTCTTAAGAACTGGTACAGGCGTAGATTTGGCATTTGCCGTGATGGTTTTAGCGGGGTATTTCACTACATTCACTTCTGTTCGCTCTTTGTCTTTTGAGTGGCTTACTCTGATGATTTTGTTGGGGATTGGCTATTTGACAACCGGTGTGTACGGGTATGCCCGTGTTGCTCACGATGATCGCCTTCTCATTCGGGTGGGATATTTTTTATTACAAATTCCTTTAGGAGCGTTATCCATAATTCTCTCAGGCCAGGTGGGCTTTAATGCCATTATTTTGTTGCCCCTGGTTGGACACAGCGTATTTTTACTCCCTGAGGCGTGGAAGTATCTTATTAACCTTTTAATAGTCTTTTCATACGGGGCGATTGTGCATTTGATGACTGCTTCCTGGGAGTTTGTATGGGCAAGCGTGCCTGTTTTTGGGGCTGGGCAGGTTTTTATCCTCGTGTTCACCCAAATGATGCTGAACGAGGAAAAAGCAAGGCGAGAAATTGAGTCTCTGGTTGTTCAACTCAGGGAAGCCAATGACCGATTGCGTGAATATGCTATTCAGGCGGAAGAATTAGCCATTGTGAAAGAGCGGAATCGTCTTGCCAGAGAAATCCACGACGGGCTTGGGCATTATCTCACCACATTGAATATGCAAATCAAGGCTGCCAGTGCTGTGTTGGAAACCGACTTGGAGGCAGCGCGTCAATTGTTGGCAAAAGCGGAGGGCGTAACCCATAAGGCTTTGCTGGATATCCGGCAATCGGTCAGAGCATTGAGAGACCCATCATTGCCTGTGAAAAGTGTTGAAGAAATTCTTGCAGGATTGTTGGAAGAATGTGAACATTCTGGCATTCATACGCTTATGGAGGTGAAGGGAGAGCCTCGTAAGGTTGATCAGGAATTAAAGGCTTCGATTATACGTCTTGTCCAAGAAAGTATCAGCAATACCCTCAAACATTCCAAAGCCACGCTCTATCAACTTGTTTTGGATTACCAGTCGGATTGTATAATTCTTGAGATGAAAGATAATGGGGTTGGCGGTGAGATTTCAGCAGTTGGCTTTGGGTTGCTTGGAATGCAAGAACGCGTAGCCCTGTTGAAAGGTAAAATGGAAATCGCTACTACAAACGGGGCAGGCTTTTCAATAAAGATTATTCTCCCAGGATAAAAAATATGAGCATCCGAGTTTTGATTGTTGATGACCAGTCACTGTTCCGTGAGGGGTTGAAAACCTTATTGACCGCACAGAAGGATTTTGAGGTGGTGGGAGAAGCCTCTAATGGTGAAGAGGCTTTGCGATTGATTGCCAATAATCACCCTCATGTGGTCTTAATGGATTTGAGAATGCCGGTTCTCGATGGTGTGAGAGCCACTGGAAGAATTCGAGAACTTTTTCCAGAGGTCAGAGTGATTATTCTCACCACCTTTGACGATGATGATTTGGTTTTTGATGGCTTGAGGGCGGGTGCTATTGGGTATTTACTTAAAGATGTGTCTTCAGATAATCTATTTGAGGCTGTTCGTGCAGCATATCGAGGTGAATACTTTCTTCAACCTTCCATTACTGCAAAGGTAGTTGCGGAGTTTGCTCGTTCTCCACGGCCTTCCAGCGCAAAGATGGCTGAATTAACCGAACCATTATCTCCACGGGAAATTGAGGTGCTCTTCTTGGTGGCAGAGGGAAAGAGTAATCGAGAAATTGCTGAGCAACTGGTTATTTCAGAAGGTACTGTGAAGAACCATCTGTCCAGCATCCTCAGCAAACTTGGGGCAAAGGACCGCCTTCAAGCGGTAATTCGGGCCCGCGAAGCAGGAATTTTACGGTGAATTTAGCCGGTGAATATTACTGCAGTCACATTTCGTTATTTCATAAATCAAGTATTCTCTACTCATGAGCATTTTGGGTATGAT
>FQKF010026511.1_pt1 | contig 14556 bp, 9 predicted proteins | sample 1504521 | NCBI WGS metagenome assembly FQKF01 (sample SAMEA4475357, study PRJEB15587) | soil metagenome | biome: Soil; feature: Field | place: India | collected 2015-03-11 | depth 0 m
TCTGGTCTATCAGAAGCATATTTTTCCATTGCCTCTTTATAGGTCATTCTTCTGATAGGAAGTTTAATTTCTATGTTATAATTTTCTTTAAGAACGGTTGCTATCATTTTTTCCATAAGGCTAATTATATCATCCTGCGTTATGAATGACATTTCAATATCAATCTGAGTAAATTCTGGTTGTCTATCTGATCTTAAGTCTTCATCTCTGAAACACTTTGCGATTTGATAATATCTTTCTATCCCACCAATCATAAGAAGCTGTTTGAAAATTTGTGGAGACTGTGGAAGTGCATAAAATTTTCCATGAGAAAGTCTTGAGGGAACAAGAAAATCTCTTGCACCTTCGGGAGTAGATTTATTCAAAATAGGCGTTTCAACTTCAATGAAACCATTGTTGTTGAGAAAATTTCTTACAGTTGAGACTATTTTATGCCTGTTGTAAAGATTTTTAAACATAAAAGGTCGTCTTATATCAAGAAATCTGTATTTTAACCTTACCTCTTCGTTTATTTCCTCCTGATCTATCTGGAATGGAGGAGTTTTTGATTTACTTAATATTTCTATGGTATCACATTTGACTTCAAATCTTCCAGTTGGAATTTTTGGGTTGATGTTTTCTTCCGTTCTGAAGTAAACTATACCGCTTGCAGTTATAACATCTTCACTTCTCACTTTTTTGGCTATCGAATGAGCTTCTGGGTCTGTTTTTGGGTCAAATACGAGCTGAACAATTCCTGTTCTATCTCTTACGTCAAGGAATGTAAGATCACCATGATCTCTATAATTTTGAACCCAACCGTTTATGACTATTCTTTTTCCATTAAGAGAATCGTCTTTAACTTCTCCACAATAGATTGTTCTTTGCTGTTCTTTTGTTATCATACTTCCTCCGCAAATTATTCTAATAAATCTGATAATTTTTCTGTAAGTTGTTTGTATAAATCGTTAAAATATTTTTTTTCTTTTTCTATCTGAGTTTTGTATTTTTTCAAATCAATTGTAGCAGGAGAACCGGGAGATAGTCTTATTTCTATGCTGTGCTTTGCAAGTTTTTGATTAATGGTAATATTTTCTATCTGCATAGCTGCTTCTTTATATGCATCTCTGAATGATTTTCCATTCTTTACATAATCATAAGCTATCTCTGTAGCAAAAATTCCCTTTGAAAGTTTTTCCAATACTGCTTCTTCATCGAAACTGATATTTTCTATTACTACTTTAAGGGCATTTATGGAATCTTTAGTCATTATAAATGATTTTATCAATAATTCTTTAATCTCCTGTGTGTCTCTGTTATACCCAGATATTAAACCATTAACGATTGATTTTATTCCCTGAGAATAGGAAAGAATAACGTTTGACTTTGCCCTGATTAATTCCATCACATCAAAATTTTTCTTTTGTGGCATTATAGAGCTACCTGTAGTTATGGCATCAGTTGTTTTAACAAATAGCAATTCATCCATATTAAACGTGAGTAAATCTGCTGCCATTCTTGAAAAATCATTCATTATATTCCAGAAAGCATCAACAATCAAGGCTTCATACTTTCCTCTTGAATTCTGAACAGCCATCGGACTCAATTGAACCCTTGAAAAACCGAGAAGTTTTGCCGTGTAGTCCCTATCAAGTTTCAATGGGACACCAAAACCACTTCCACTTCCAAGTGGATTTGCATCAATAAGTTCGTAAATATTCTTTATAAGTTTAATGTTGTCCATTGCGAGTTCAACAAAACCAGTAAGCCAGAATTTTACATTAATAAGCATTGCCTGTTTTGTATGAGTATAGCCGGGCAGAATCTTTTCTCCTTCTTCTTCTGCAAGTTTTAAAATTTCTTCAAGAAGTTCAAGATAGTTTAAGGTGAGAATTAAAAGCTCTTCTTTTTCAAAAAGCCTTACGATTGTAATAACCTGATCATTTCTACTTCTACCAGTATGTATCTTTTTCCCAATATCTCCAAGTTCCTGAGTGAGAAGAAATTCAACTTTTGAATGAATGTCCTCATCTTCCTGTGTCAGAGGAAAGTAATTTCCGTATTTTTTGTATAAACCTTTCAAGGTTTTTACTATATCACTTGTTTCTTCTTTTGTGAGAATACCTATCTTTTCAAGTTGCAAGGCATGTGCTATACTTGAGGCTACCTCATATTTGAAAAGTTTACTATCGTATAAATAATCAAGCCCAACTTCAAATTTTTCAATTACCGGGTCTAATTTTTCATTGTTTTTTTGCCATACTTTTGCCATATATTCCTCTGTTTTATTTTAAAAGTAAATACATTATAGCCTTCTGGATGTGGAGTCTATTTTCAGCCTCATTGAATACAACAGAATTTGTTCCATCAATTACAGAAGCACTTACTTCTTCACCCCTGTGGGCTGGCAAACAATGCATAAAAATATAATCTTTTTTTGCATACTTTACGAGGTCATCATTGACCTGAAAGCCCTGAAAGGCTTTAAGCCTTTTTTCTGTTTCTTCTTCCTGTCCCATAGATGTCCATACATCAGTATAAACAATGTCAGCATCTGAAATTGCTTCTTTCGGATCTGTGGTGATTTTTATTTTTGACCCACTTGTTTTAGCATTTTCCATTATCTTATGGGTAATTTCTTCATTCATTTTGTAGTCTTCTGGTGTGGCAATCGAAAAATTTGTGCCTAACTTTGAAGCAAGAAGACCAAGAGAATGTGCCATATTGTTTCCATCACCAATAAAGCAAAAATTTAAATCTTTGAATTTTCCTTTATATTCTGCGATTGTCATAAAATCTGCCATAGCCTGACAGGGATGTAAAAGATCCGTAAGTCCATTTATCACTGGTATTGTTGCATTTTTTGCAAGGGTTTCTACAAGATGCTGACTGTAAGTCCTTATCATTATACAATCTACATATCTTGATAAAACTCTTGCTGTATCCTCTATAGTTTCGCCCCTTCCGAGTTGTATGTCTCTTGAACTTAAGAAAATCGAAATTCCTCCAAGCTCATACATTCCTGCCTCAAAAGACACTCTTGTTCTTGTAGAAGACTTTTCAAATATCATTCCGAGTTTCTTGCCTTTTAAGCTCTTACTGTATTTTGCTTTGTTTTTTTTCATTTTAAGACCAAGCTCTATAATGTTTAACAAAGCCTTCTCTGAAAAACCCTCTGTATCTAAAAAATCTTTTTTGCCTTCAATCATTGAATATATCCTCAAATAAAATATGACTTAATATTTTACATAAAATTTCAGAGTTTTGAAAGTTTTTGGTAAGATTTTTTTCAAAAAAATATTGACAAAAAAAATATTTGTTGTTATATTTAATATGCTATATAGCAGAGCCATCTTTAAGTAGAAAATATAACCAATCCTCTTCAAAAAAGATCGGGGAAAGGAAAATCCTTCCCCGGTCTTAAACTTTTCAAATATTGACAGGAATCTTCTTATATGATAATCTATAAGCAACCTATTCTGGAGTAATAATGAAAAATAATATAAAAATTTTTGTAATTGAAGATGATTTAATATACGTAAAAGATCTTGAAATAATACTTGGAAAATTAGGTTATGATTTCATTGGGTTTTCTCAAAATGCTGAAAATGCATTTTCAAAAATAAAAGAATTAGAACCAGATATAATATTGTTAGATGTCAATCTTAACAATAAAATTAACGGGATTGAGCTTGCAAAAAAAATAAAAAATGATTTTTATGGTGGTATAATTTTTTTAACTGCTTATTCTGAAAGAGAAACAATAGAAAATGCATTAGTTAATTTCCCTTTTGCTTATCTTATAAAACCAGTTCAGGAAAAAGAGCTTGATATCGCTATAAAAATAGCTTATAGACACCTGAATTTACAAAAACAAATAATTTCACAAAGAAAGTGGTTTGAAACTATAAATGATCTTTCTCCAAATATCATTTTATTCTTATCACTCGATGGTAAGGTTGAATATATTAACAAAAAAGGCTGTGAGATTCTTGGTTATGAAAGAGAATATATCATTGGTAAAAAATGGGTGGATTATTTTGTTCCAGAAGAGATAAAAGAAGAGCTTAATAATATTATAATACACTCATTGAATGAAGAGAAAGAAATTTTTTTTACAAATGAAAATCCTGTTTTAACTTCTTCTGGAGAAGAAAGAGATATTTTGTGGTATAATAAGAGCTGGATAGGTGAGGATGGCAAACTAAAAGGTTATCTATGCACGGGACAGGATATAACTGAAAAAAGAATCTTTGAAGAATCAATTTCATTAACAAGTAATGCCATAGAAAATGCCACGGATGGAATTGTATGTGTTGATGAAAAAGGTAAGATAAAATTAATCAATAGAGCGGCAGCTACTATTCTTGGTCATCCTCAGGAGCTTCTGATTAATAAAAAATTTCCTCCTTTTTTACTTTTAAAAAATTATCATAATATTGAAAATTTTATTTTACTTCTAAAAAGAATCGAAAAAATAACCTATGAGGTAAAGATATGGAATGAAAAAAGAGGAGAGCTTTACTACAAAGTGAGAGCAAATATTTTTGAATATAAAAATGCTGCATATCTATTCTTTCATATACAGGACATCACAATTGAAGCACAAACAAGGGTAGAACTTAAAAAACTTTCAATGGTTGTAGAGCAGTCTCCTGTTGCAACAATGATTACGGATAGTAGTGGTAATATAGAGTATGTTAATCCTGCCTTCCTTGACATTACTGGCTATACTTTTAAAGAAGTTATAGGGAATAAACCTTCTATCTTGAAATCTGGCTTTCAAAATGAAGCTGATTACAAGGTTTTGTGGAAAACAATACTCAGTGGAAACATCTGGAAAGGAGTTTTTCAGAATAAGAAAAAAAACGGTGAACTTTACTGGGTTAAAGCAAATATTTTCCCTATTTTTGATGACAAAGGTCAGATTGTTAACTTTGTTGCTGAAGAAGAGGATATTACTGAGGAAAGGATTGCAAAAATTTCTCTTGAAAAAACTTTGAAAGAGCTTGAAAATTTAAATAAAGAACTTGATGAAAGGGTTAAAGAAGAAGTAAGCAAAAATCTTGAGAATGAAAAATTACTCATACAACAATCTCGTTTTGCCGCTATGGGGGAGATGCTTGGCAATATAGCCCACCAATGGCGACAACCTCTTAATGCTGTTGGTATACTTATTCAGAATCTTAATTTTAACTATAAAAATGGAAGGCTTAATCAGGAATATTTCGATAGAACTGTTTCAAGAGCTATGGAATTAATAAAACATATGTCAAATACTATTGATGATTTCAGAAACTTTTTTAAACCAGATAGAGAACTGAGAGATTTTTCTATTGTGGAAATTGCAGAAAAAACCCTTCTATTTATGAAAGATTCTTTTGATACAAAAGGCATAAAGTATCATTTTAATTTTGAAAAGGATTATATAATAAAAGGCTACCCAAATCAGTTTTCACAGGTTTTGATAAATTTACTTAACAATTCCCTTGAAGCACTTGTTGAAAGAAATGTTGAAAATCCATTTGTTAACTTAAGCATTACTGAAAATAACGGAACTTTATACATAAAGGTAGAAGATAATGGTGGCGGTATTCCAGATGATATTATTGGAAGAATATTTGAACCTTATTTTACAACAAAAGAAAAAGGAACAGGAATAGGTCTCTATATGTCAAAGGTAATCATAGAAAACAACTTCAAAGGCAAAATTTACGTAAAGAATACAAAAAAAGGTGCAGAATTTACAATTGAGTTGAAATTATGACAGATTTTTTTAAACTTCTTGAGAAGGAAATCCTTCCTTTTGTAGAAAAGCCAGCAAGATATACTGGCGGAGAAAAAAATAGCATAGTTAAAGATAAATCAGGTAAAACAAAGGTCGCTTTAATTTATCCTGATGTTTATGAGGTTGGAATCTCAAATCTTGGCTTAAAGATTTTATACAATATTTTAAACAAAGAAGATGGTATATGCTGTGAACGAGCTTATGCCCCATGGTTTGATATGGAAAGATTTTTAAGGGAAAAGAAACTTCCACTTTTTTCTCTTGAAACAAAAACTCCACTCAATGAATTTGATATACTTGGTTTTTCTTTTCAATATGAGCTTACAATAACTAATTTTTTAAATATTCTTGAGTTATCGTCAATTCCTCTTTATTCAAAAGAGAGAAACACTCTTGACATTCCCTTCATAATCGGTGGTGGACCAATATTATCAAATCCAGAGATAGTTGCACCTTTTCTTGACGTTATAGCTATTGGAGAAGGAGAAACACTGATACTTGAAATAGTAAGAACAATAGCTAAAGGCAAAAAAGAAAGTCTCAAAAGAAAAGAAATTTTAAGGTTACTTAAAGAAATAGAAGGCTGTTATGTTCCTATTTTTTACGAGACTAAAGAAGTAAATGGTTATATTGTTTCACAAGGCAAAAAAGTATTAAGAAGAGTGGAAAGTGATATAAACACTGTTGATTTTCCTGCTTTTCAGATAGTTCCAAATATTCAGGCAGTTCAGGACAGAGCTGTAATAGAAGTTTCGAGGGGTTGCACAAGAGGTTGTCGTTTTTGTCAGGCTGGTAATATATATAGGCCCATAAGAGAAAGAGATATTGCAAAAATAATTAACTATTCAAAAGAAATAATCAAAAACACTGGATATAGAGAGCTTGCTTTACTTTCGCTTTCAATAAGTGATTATTCCAGACTTGGAGACCTTATTAACCTGCTTGAGAAAGAATTTTCTCCTCACGGAATTTCTTTTTCCCTTCCAAGTTTAAGACTTGATAGTTTCACTCTTGAGCTTGCTGAGAAGGCGAAGGAGATAAGAAAAACGGGTCTTACTTTTGCTGTAGAAGGGGGATGTGATGATACAAGAAATTATATCAACAAGGGTGTAAATGAGCAGGAGTTATTTAATGTTATTTCGATTGCAAAAAGTCTTGGCTGGAAAAGTGTAAAACTTTACTTTATGCTTGGTTTTTTACAGGATACTGAAAAAGAAGTTATGGATATAGTTCATCTTGCCAAAAATATGTCTCAAGAATTCAGAAACATTAATATAACTATAAGTATAGCCATCTTAATTCCAAAACCACACACACCATTTCAGTGGAAAAGACAGCTTCTTCCTGATGAGGGCAAGAGAGCTTTTGATATGTTAATAAGGGAATTAAAAGGTTATAGAAACATTAACATAAGATATAACAATCCTTATGTAAGTTTTCTCGAAGGTGTTTTGTCAAGAGGTGATAGAAGGGTCGCTTTAGCTATCGAAAAGGCTTTTCGACTGGGAGCAAGATTTGATGGATGGAGTGAGCATTTCAATCTTGAATTATGGCTTAAAGCCTTCAATGAAACAGGCGTTAATCCAGAGTTTTATTTATCAGAAAAAAGTGAAGAAACAATTTTTCCATGGGACATAATTGATGTAAGAATAAAAAAAGAATTTTTAATACAGGAGCTTAAAAAGGCAGATAAAAAAGAATTGACAAAAGATTGCAGAGAGAAGTGTTATTCATACTGCGGAAATTGTAATAAAAACGTAAAAAATAAGTTTGCAAATCCTGAAAATAAAGATTATTTAAAAGATGATTTTCTCTCAAATATCTGGATAACAAATGATGCAAAATATATTTTCAGGTTTGTTTATACAAAACTTGAAAGTTCAAAATATTTTTCAACAATTGATGTGGAAAATCATTTCTCTTATTCATTTATCAGGGCAAATATTGGAATAGCTTATACAAAAGGCTTCAATCCTCATATAAAAGTGAGAACTCTCAGTGCACTTCCCGTTGGAATAGCAAGTGAATATGAGATAGGGGAGGTTGAACTTGCTTTGTATGAAGAAAAAGATGTTTTAATAAATAAACTCAACAAAGCATTGCCCACTGGAATGATTATAAAAGATGGAATTATTTTTGAAAAGGGAAAATCAAAGATGAAAGAGCTTTATAGTCATATTGTTGATTTTTCGATTGAGACTATTTTAAATGAAAAAGAAATTGTAAAGAACTATAAATCATCAAAAGAATTTATTAAGAAAACTCTTAAAGGAGAAAAGGTTATTTCACTTTATGAATACATAATTAAATGGCACATTAAAGAAAATATTTTAAACATATCTTACCATCAGAAGGATGGAGAAGTGCGACTCAAAGATGTAATTCAAGGGCTTACAGGGCTTGATATCAGAGAGGCCATAAGTCATAATCCAGTGATTCATAACAGATACCTATTGATAAATGAAGAGCAAATCCCACTTATAAGAGTATGATATGATAGAAAAAATTTTAAAAATTCTTGAGAAAGAATATAAAAACTGGAATTCTCCTGTCAAAGAATTTATTGATATTTCAAAGAAAAATAATTTTCAGATTCTTGTTGCAACATTTTTGAGTTCAAGAACAAAAGATGAAACAACAATCAAGGTTGTAAAAAAATTTTTTAAATTGATTGAGACTCCTGAAGATGTATTGAAACTTGCTGATAAAATTGAGGATTTAATTTACCCTGTTGGATTTTACAGAACAAAGGCAAAAAGACTTATAGAAATTGCAAAAATTTTAAAAGAAAAGTATAATTCAAAAGTCCCGGATAATATCAACGAACTTCTTAAGTTGCCGGGTATAGGTAGAAAAATAGCAAATATTATACTTTATAGATGCTATGGAGTTAAAGTTATTTCTGTTGACACTCATGTTCATAGAATCTCAAACAGGCTTGGTTTTGTTAAAACAAAATATCCAGAAGAGACAGAAATAGAGCTTTCAAAAATCTTGTGGGAAGAGTGGTGGGGTAAATATAATGAAATTCTTGTGGCTTTTGGACAGGCTATTTGTAAGCCTGTTTCGCCAAAATGTTCTATCTGTCCTGTTGAAAAATACTGTCCTAAGATAGGAGTAAAAAAATAGGAGGAGAAATGTATATTTCAAAAGAATTTAAATTTGATTCGGCACATCAGCTTATTGAATATAATGGAAAATGTGAGAATCTTCATGGCCATACCTATAAACTTCGTGTTACTTTAAAGGGAGAAGTTGACAAAAAAACTGGAATGATAATAGATTTTACAATTCTCAAGAAAATAGTAAATGACAATATTATAGAGAAACTTGATCACAATTATTTGAATAATATTGTAAAACAACCAACAGCTGAAAATATAGTTGGGTGGATATGGAATGAATTATATCCTTTACTTCAAGGAGAAAATTATAAACTCCATGAATTAATTCTCTGGGAAACCGAAGATAGTTTTGTGATTTTGAGAGATGAGTAATGATTGTTGAAGTTTTGCTGGATTTGCCGATAGAAAAAACCTTTTACTATAAAATTTCTCACGAAAAAAATATTAAACCACTCACAAGAGTTGTTGTTGAATTTAAAAATGAAGAAAAAGTAGGCATAGTATTAAACATTTTCAAGGAAGACGAAATAAATCTTGATTTTAAGTTAAAAGAAGTGATTGAAGTTTTAGATGAAAGTCCGATCATAACTGATATTCATTACGAAATAGCCAAAATGATGAAAGAAAATTACTTCTGCTCTTTAGGTGAAGCCTTCTTTTCTTTTATACCAACCGAAAAAAAAGAATCTCAATTTAAATACAATTATTATATTTCTCAAAATGCTTTTAAGAAATTGACAGAAGAACAGCTTTATGCTTTTAAAACAATAGAAAAATCAATAATTGAGTCAAAAAGCGAAACTTTTCTTATCTATGGAGTTACAGGTTCAGGTAAAACAGAAGTTTACAAATATCTTGTCAGATCGGCATTAGAAAATGGAAAATCTGCCATTCTGCTTGTCCCAGAAATCTCACTTACACCACAAAACCTTGAAAGGTTTTACGAATGTTTTGGAGATAAAGTTGCTCTTTATCATTCAAAAATGACTAAAAGAGAAAGACTCTATGAATGGAATAGAGCATTAAAAGGAGAAGCAAAAATAGTTATAGGCCCTCGTTCTGCATTGTTTCTGCCTCTCAAAAATCCCGGCATAATTATAATAGATGAGGAACATGATGCTTCATACAAGTCAAATAACTCCCCAAGATACCATGCAAGAAATATTGCATATTTCAGATGTATGAAGGAAAAAATGCCTTTAGTTCTTGGCTCTGCAACTCCACAGATAGAAACTTATTATCATGCTTTGAGAAAAAAATTTGTTCTGCTTGAGCTTAAAAATAGGTTTTCAGTTAATCTTCCAAATGTTGAGATAATAGATTTAAAAAATGAAAAAAACAAGATACTTTCAGATAGGTTATTACAAAATATGATCTTAACACTTCAAAATAAAAAGCAAATACTTCTTTTTCTCAATAGAAGAGGCTTTGCTCCAGTTTTGATGTGTGAACAATGTGGCTATATATTTGAATGTCCACAATGTGATGTCTCTTTCACATTCCATAAAAAAGAGGGCGAACTTAAATGTCATCATTGTGGGCATTCCATTTCTGCACCAGAAAAATGTCCATCCTGTGGATCTATAGACATAAAGGAGATTGGCAGTGGGACAGAAAAACTTGAAGATGTAATAAAGAAAATATTCCCATCTCATAGAGTTGAAAGAATGGACCTTGATACAACAAGAGGTAAGAATAGTTACTTTGAAATACTCGGAAAAATTAAGAGGCATGAGGTTGACATAGTTATTGGCACACAAATGGTTTCAAAGGGACATGATATAGCCGGTATAGAGCTTGTTGGAGTTATTATGCCGGATATAATGTTAAACATTCCAGATTTCAGATCGGCAGAGAGAACGTTTTCTATACTCACACAAGTTATAGGAAGAGCAGGACGAAAAGGTTCAAAAGGAGTTGCTTTTATTCAAACATTTGTTCCTGAACATTATGCAATTCTATGTGCTTCAAAACAAGACTATCACGATTTTTTTCTTAAAGAATTGAAGAGGAGAAAAAATTTTCATTACCCGCCATTTGTTCGTCTTGCAAGACTCGTATTAAGAAGTGAAAGAAAGGATAAACTTGAAATGCTCTGTCAGGAAATAAAAAGTTTTATTTTACAAAATAAAAAAGAATTTGATAACTGTGAAGTTCTTGGGCCTGTCAGTTGCCCATTAGAAAAGTTGAAAAATAACTACAGATATCATATAATTATCAAATCAGATAAATTAAGTAGTATAAAACAGGCAATTGGGTTTATAAATAGCTACTTTAAAAATTCAAATTTCACAAATGTAGTTTATATGGAAATAGATATAGATCCACTTTCCCTTATTTAACTTTTTTAGAGGTTATGAATGCAGGAAATTTCTCTTAAAACAAAGAAAAAGATTTTTTATATAGAGATTATAATTTTTGTTTCTATTGGATTTTTGTTTTTGAGGCTTTTTTACCTTCAATTTTTCAAGAGTGCAGAATTATACAAAAGAGCACTTGCAAATCAAACTCAGGTTCTTAAAATTCAGGCGAATAGAAGTATAATTTATGACAGAACAAAAGAATATCAGCTTGCTTATAATAAACCTTCTATAGCTGTATATCTTATTCCAGCTTATCTACCTCAAAAGAAAAATGAGCAAATGATAGTTTTCTCAAATATAATGAAACTATTAGATGTAAGTTATGAATATATCCAGACAGCTATCACCCAACAGGCTATTGATAAATATACCCCTGTTATACTTGAGTATGATACGGATTATAAAACCCTTGTTCGTTTGAGTGAGTTTTCTGAGAATTTACAGGGTTTATACTGGGACAATATTCCTAAAAGGACATATCCTTTAAGAGAAAAAGCAGCCCAGCTTATAGGTTATACAGGAGTTATAAGCAAAGAAGAATTAAAAAAATTAAAGTCCAATCCTGAATATCACCCTGGTAGCATATTAGGTAAAATGGGGATTGAGTCTTATTATGACGAAATTATCAGAGGAAAAGAGGGAATAAAAGAGAGAATTGTTGATGCTCGTGGAAACGTAAAAGAAGAAGAGATGAAAAAAGAACCTGTCCCCGGTGATACCCTTGTTTTAAGTATAGATGGAAAATTGCAGGAGCTTGCTTATGATTTAATGGCTAATAAAGTTGGTGCAGTTGTGGTGTCAAAACCCGCGACTGGAGAGATACTGGCTCTTGTAAGCTCTCCTTCATTTGATCCAAATATCTTTACTGATAAATTTTCTTTTTCTACAGAAGAATTTTTTCTAATAAAATCACATGTTGATAAACCTTTTTTAAATAGAGCTATACAGGGAACATATCCTCCAAGTTCAACATTCAAAATAGTTACATCATCTGCACTTTTACATTCAGATATTGATCCCGCTAAAACTTTCTATTGTTCTGGTGGAATGAGGATAGGAAATAGATTTTTTAAGTGCTGGAATGTCCATGGCCCTGTAAATTTGATTACAGGACTTGCTCATTCCTGCGATGTTTATTATTATTCTGTTGGTTTGATGCTTGGCAGAGACCCTATAATAAAATATGCTGAAGAATGGGGAGTAAATAAAAAAAGTGGTATAGATTTACCCGGTGAAGTAGCCGGTCTTATACCCGAAATGGAATGGTTCAAGAAAAAATACGATAGGCCATGGCAAAATGGAGATACAGCAAATATTGCTATTGGACAGGGAGACTTACTTATTACACCTGTAGCTTTAAATGTAATGACTATGGCAATAGCAAATAATGGCTTAATACTTAAGCCATTCATTTTAAAAGAAATTCTCTCTTACGAAAATGAATCAAAAAAATGGCAGAAAAATCCTGAAGTTTTAAGAAGAATTGATGTTTCACCAGAAAAAATGGAAATAATTAAAAAAGGTTTATATGGGGTGACAACTTTTGGTACTGCAAGATGGATAAAAGATGTTATCAAAATTCCCGTGGCAGGTAAGACCGGAACAGGTGAAGCTGGAAAAGGCAAAGAGACACACGCTTTATTTACCTGTTTTGCTCCATATGGTGCAACAAATGTAAATGACATTATAGCTGTAACTGTTGTAGTTGAACACGGTGGAGGTGGTTCAGGAGTCGCTGCACCAATTGCAGTTAAGTTAATTGATTTCTACTTTAAAAATAGAACAAATAACTAAAGAGGGAAATATGTTTAAGGATTTATTTAAAAACGTAGAAGCTGCCTTTATATTGATACCATTAACCCTTTCTATAATAGGAATGATCTTCGTTTATAGTACAGGTATAAATCCAGATGGAACAAATTCAAACCTTTACATAAAGCAGCTTATCTGGTTTGGTATAGGGCTTATTGTTGCTCTTTTACTTATGGCAATAGATTATTATAGACTTGTTGAGATTTCGCATTATTTTTATATTATTGGAATTATTCTACTCATTATAACTCTTATATTTGGTAAATCTATAAGAGGCTCAAAAAGCTGGCTTGGTATAGGAGGACTTGGTATTCAACCCTCTGAAATTATGAAGATTTTTTATATTCTATTCTTTGCAAAATATCTTTCCAATGCAGAAGTAAACGAAAAAGTTACAAAAGTTTTTTTATATTCCTTGGGTATTCTTGTTTTACCACTTTTGTTGATTTTAATTCAACCAGATTTGGGAACTTCTATTGTTTTTGTTGTAATATTTATTTTTATGATATATATAGGAATACCAGATTCAAAATATATTAAATACCTTCTTATGATTGGCGGGCTTACCGTATTTTTACTATTGATAATAGGATTTTATAAGTTTTATCTTGAAAGAGGTGGAAAAGCTGTTGAAATCCTTGATATTATATTAAGTTTTAATTTCTTTTTCCTTATTTCACTTTCTTTGTTTTTGTATTCTTTTATTACAATGTTTATTGATTTCTTTACTCCCACAAAAATTATTAAAAAAATACTTCCATTTACTTTAATAATTGGAACGGCTTTTTTATTTTCTTCTGCGGCTCTTAAAGTTTTGAAACCATATCAATGGAAAAGAATACTTGTGATGATAAACCCAGAATTCGATAGTAAGGGGGCAGGTTACAATATTATTCAATCTACCATTGCAATTGGTTCGGGTGGAGTTTTTGGTAAAGGTTTATTCAGAGGTTCTCAAAATACTCTTGGCTTTTTGCCCGAAAAAAATACAGATTTTATTTTTTCTATAATATGTGAGGAGCTTGGCTTTATAGGATCAACTCTCATTTTATTGCTTTTTGGTTTATATTTTTACAATATTTTTAAAGCAATCAGAAATACGAAAGACAAAGAAGGTATGCTCGTTGCTACTGGAATTTTAGCTATGTTTTTCACACATTTTCTTGTAAATATTGGTATGACACTCGGTATAACTCCAGCGACTGGATTACCTCTACCTTTCATAAGTTATGGAGGTTCTTCACTAATAAGTTTTATGTGTGCTGCAGCAATTATGTCAAATATCTATTCAAATAGATTTATTCATTAGACTTGATTATTTATAAATCTGGTTTATAATTAAATAGGGAATAAAATGTTTAAATATGGTTTTGTAAGAATTGCCTGTGCCGTGCCAACAATAAAGATTGCCGATCCTCTTCATAACGTAGAAGAACATTTGAAGTTAATAAAGAAGGCTGATGAAAATAAAAGTGATATAATTTTATTT
>FQKF010014147.1_pt1 | contig 14543 bp, 9 predicted proteins | sample 1504521 | NCBI WGS metagenome assembly FQKF01 (sample SAMEA4475357, study PRJEB15587) | soil metagenome | biome: Soil; feature: Field | place: India | collected 2015-03-11 | depth 0 m
TGCTGGTGGACGACGTGCTCTACACCGGCCGCACCATTCAGGCAGCTCTGGCGGCGCTGCAGCACTACGGGCGCCCCGAGCGAGTGGAACTGATGGCGCTGGTAGACCGGCGCTTCAACCGCCACCTGCCCATTCAGGCCGACTACGTGGGCCTGGCCGTGGACACCTTAGACGAGGCCTACGTCAAAGTGCACTGGCAGGAAATGCACGGCCGCGATGAAATTCTTTTTTTTGAAAAACGATAGCCCTACGGCATGAAAGCCCTGAGTACGCGCCATCTCCTCGGTATCAAAGACCTGACGGAAGACGACATCCAGCTCATCTTCGAGACGGCCGACAACTTCAAGGAAGTCATCAATCGGCCCATCAAGAAGGTGCCCTCTTTGCGCGACATCACAGTGGCTAACCTGTTCTTCGAAAGCAGCACGCGCACGCGGGTATCGTTTGAGTTGGCCGAGCGTCGCCTGAGCGCCGACATGGTCAACTTTACGGCTTCATCGTCAAGCGTCAACAAAGGCGAGACGCTCTTAGACACCGTGAATAACCTTCTGGCGATGAAGGTGGATATGGTTGTCATGCGCCATCCGGCACCCGGGGCGTGCGTCTTTCTGAGCCGCCACATTTCGGCCAACATCATCAACGCTGGCGACGGTACACACGAGCATCCAACGCAGGCACTGCTCGATGCCTACTCCATCCGCGAGCGTCTGGGCGACGTGGCCGGCAAAAAAGTGGCTATCATTGGCGACATCTTACACAGCCGCGTAGCCCTGAGCAATGTGTTTTGCCTCCAAAAACTCGGCGCCCGCGTGCGCGTGTGTGGGCCGCCGACCCTGATACCCAAACACTACGCCGCGCTGGGGGTAGAAGTATCGCACAACGTGCGCGAAACACTTCAGTGGTGCGACGTAGCTAACGTGCTGCGCATTCAGCTGGAGCGCCAGGACATCCGCTATTTCCCCAGCCTGCGCGAATACCACCAGTACTTCGGCATCACGCGCAACATGCTCGACGCGCTGGAGCACGATATCGTCATCATGCATCCGGGCCCTATCAATCGCGGCGTTGAACTCACTTCCGACGCAGCCGACAGCTGCCACAGCATCATCCTCCAACAGGTGGAAAACGGCGTGGCCATTCGCATGGCCGTACTCTATCTGCTTGCTGCTGAGCGCGTTTAGCACTGCCCGTCGTCTTTTTTAGCGTTAATTCTCACCGGCCCATTTGTTCACATGCGCAAAGCGCCCTACTTTGGGCCGAGATTTTTCTTATGATAAAAAACGGTTAGCTGGCCTATGATGAACGAAACCATTGACACGATCATGAGCACCAAGCTCATTACCCTGACGCCAGATGATACACTGGGCAAGGCGCGTGAAATCCTGATGACTAAGCGCATCCACCACCTCCCCGTAGTGGAGGGGAAAAAACTGGTCGGCATGGTCACCGCCTGGGATATGTTCAAACTCGGCAAATCGGCGGAAGACTACCAGCATACGAAGGTGCGCGACGTAATGACCACCAAATTGGCCACGCTGGAACCGCACCAACATATTGGCGCCGCCGCAGAAGTGCTTATGGAGCACCTCTTTCACGCCATTCCCATCGTCAACGACGCGGGTGAACTGGTGGGCATCATTACCAGCTACGATATCCTGCGTTATTCCTACAACAAGGAGTATCCGGAGAATCTGGATAAGTTCATCCCAGAGAATATGTAAGAATGGCCTCAGCGCCGTTTTCTGAAAAGTTTGCTCAACCCTATGGCGTCGGACCTGTTTAAGAGGGCAAAAAAGCTATGGGTGTGTACTCTTTAGAGCGCGTGCAGCGCCTGCCGATTTCCATTGAAGAAGCGTGGGACTTCTTTTCCTCCCCGCTCAATTTGCGCGACATCACGCCTGCTTACATGCATTTTCAGGTGCTTTCTGATCCCAAATGGGTGGGCCGCATGTATCCGGGCCAAGTTATTACCTATACCGTTCGGCCTGTGTTGGGCATTCCGCTGTTTTGGATGACGGAAATCACGCACGTACGCGAAGGCGAGTTTTTTGTGGATGAGCAGCGCGTGGGTCCGTATGCGCTGTGGCATCATCAGCACCATTTTAAGCCCATCGAGGGCGGTGTGGAGATGACGGATTTGGTGCATTATCGCCTGCCCTTAGGCCCGTTGGGTACATTGGCGCATGCCCTCTTTGTCCGCCGCCAGTTGGAAGAGATTTTTGATTATCGCTATCAGGTCTTGGAAAAGCGCTTCGGGCGCCTGGGTGCCGCCGCAGAAACGGCGGCGGTCGTATAAGTATAAAAAGAATTGCGCAGGCAAGCATGGGTGCTTACCTGCGCTTTCCGTTTTCACACTGATCAAAATTGCCCTTTCGGCAACGTCAGGTATTCAATAGCCGCTACATAAGCACAAAAGTGGGCAGTAACAGGCAACCTAAAAAAGGCACAAAACAGCGCATTTTTTATCCGCGCATACTTCCGTGGAAAAAGCCAACATGGCGCGGCTTTCAACGGGTAGAGCCTGCTTAACGCTGCGCTTGTGGCCTTGTAAAGCACTTCCTCCGGATAAGAAATAAGTACGGACAAACGTAAAGTCTATCCGTGCCCGTTGAGTTTGATGGGTTAAATAGTACTAAACGGCCTTGCACAAGACCAGCTGAGAGGCAAATGGTTACCCCAAAACGCAAACGGCGCAGAGGGCCGTAGAGGTGTTTTTTCTCGGTGCCTCTTTACGTCCTTAGCGGTTAAAAAATCTAGGAGCCTGTGGAGAAGATTGAGCCGAGAAGGGCATCTCAACCGTGCGGAAAATCCGAGGTTAAGGCTTCCTGAACTTCGCCCTTCCCAATCTGCACAGGAACGGCAAGTTTTGGAGGACATCCCGCACACCCGTCTTTAGCGGCTCATACTTGTTTTAGCGGAGTGCTTCGATAGTGGTGTTGCTTTTGGGCAACACTTTGAGCCTCAGAGGTCCGCCATTTTCACTAAAGCATTGCACGTCGAAGGCGAAGCCGTCCTTCTGATAGCGGAGTGTTTTATCTTGCACGTGAAACGCGCTCCAGTCGGCGTTGCCGCAGGGGCCCGTAATGACGAACTTATCGTTGGCGGCATCGTACTCGACGACAAATTGCACACTGCCGATGGCCAGCTTGGTAGGAACATAGGCGCCCGAAGCAGTTGCCCAAGGGAACGTGTAGGCTGAGTCTGCCAGAGCAGTAGCCTGGTGGTAGTAGCGCTCTACCAGGTTGTTGCAGACCTGCTCGGTAGTTGTTGGGACGGTGCGAAAGACCACCTCCATTACAATGATAAAACCGAAGATAAGATAACTTCTCATAATAAAAAGAGTTTGGTGTGGCTTAACATTGCAGTGCTTTTTGTATAAGTTCTCAAGCGCTGATTACGACCATGCTAAAGTCTGACCTGTTTGAAGATCTTTCTGCGTTTACGGAAGTGGATAAAGAGCGCCTCATGCTTTTTCTGGACTCTCCCTACTGCCAGAACAGTCGGACAAAGGACGACGGAAGCAGGCTTTTGCGCTATTTGATCGAGGTTTTGCAGCGAGCCGATGGTAGCGAATGGGTAAACATGTTGGAGCGACAGCGTGTATTTGAAGCTGTTTTTGGTCAAGTGCCCTTCCATTCCGGTCGTCTAAATCGGGCGCAGCATGAGGCGCTTTGTCGGGTGCGGGAATTTATCCTGGTAGAGATGAGCGGCGCCGAAGCATTGAGGGAAAAGGACCATACCCTCTCCCGAATAGCAGACTTTTTCATATCCCGAGGAGCGTTAAAAGTTGCTAAACGCTATTTAAATCAGCTGAAACGGCGCTTGGATAAAGATAGTTCCATAGGCCAAGAAAATGATCGAAAAAAATGGGCATTAGAACGGTTGCTTTCTTGGTATGCGATTGTCGTTTCGGACGTAAGCAAGGGGGCCAACATTCCGAATGCCTTGGAAGCCTTGGAGCGGTGGTACTTTTCTCAACGAGCGGACCTTTTGTTAGCCTTTTTGAACTTGGAAACCCAACACACACTGGCGCCCGATGTGGATGCGAGGCAATATGTTGATGCCTTTTTCGCCCAATCGAAGGCATCCTGGTTTCGTACGGAGATAGGACGACTGTACGCTACAGCAATACAGACCATAGTAGGCAACCAAGAGGAGCAGGAGCGGGCTTTCGAAGCGTTGCTCATGCTCTATCTGAGTCTCCGGGATCAAATAGAGCCGTATGAGCGAGAGCGCTTTGAGACGATTATTTACAACTTTTGCGCGCGCAATTTTCAGTTCCCACGTTATCGGGAACACCTGTTGCGCCTCTATCAGCAAAAGGTGAACCGGCTGGCCACCCGTGTAGAGGCCATTCACGCCAATACGTTTATCTCCTTAGTGCGTATGGGCGTGTATGCGGAGGACTTGCCTTTCGTCCGGCGACTTATCGCCCAGTGCCGTCACAGCATGTACGGCCCTGAGCCGAGCGAGATGTATTACCGACTGGCTCAGGCCCACATCGCTTTTGAAGAAAGGAATTACAGTGACTCGTTGTACCTGCTCAACGGGCTGCACTTCGAGGATTTGTCTCTCCAGTACATCCTGCGCGTGCTGGAGATCAAAAATTTTTATGAGCTAAAGGCGGAGACCTCTGTGGAAAGCCGGCTTCACGCCTTACGCATGGCTCTGAGTCGTGACCACCAACTCCCGCAAGCGAAACGCCGAGCCTTTCAGGTTTTTTACAGCATTGCGACACGCCTGTGGCGGCTATACCTGACACCTCGAGAGCAGCGCCGTACCGGCAGTATTCGCAAGCTGCGCCAGGATATACAGCAACATTCCGGCGTTATTGAGACGCGTTGGTGTCAGAGCAAGTTAAACGAGTTAGACCCCGCCCGGCCTATTGCGGAATGAACTGCTGGCGCGTAGCGGGAGCGCTGCGGGCAGGCTGTTGCGGTGCATCCGGTTGGTCGGGTGGAGGCAGGCTGCTGTCGCGGAAGCGCAGTTCTAAGCGATAGTTTTTGCCCATGCTCTTGACCACGGGGCCCAGCATGAGTTGCAGGACGCTGTCGGCGCGTTCTCGGGTACGCTCCAGGACTCGGTCGTTTTCGATGGCATCCTGTCGGAACTGGCGGCGTAGCTCGTTGAAGTTTCGGTTCATTTCTTCCTCATTGATACCCGCCAGGATACCCACGTCCAGTTTGTCCACACGCGGAAAGACCTCGTGCGACAGGATGGTGGGCGGCGGCAGTGTTACGTACACAACACCTTTGCGCGGATTGAACGTAACGTCAAAATTCTGGTCGAGTTTGAAGCCGGCTTTGATGACGCTCATGGCTTCAATGCGAATGTCTGTTCGGGAGACCGGAATGCCGAAAATTTTGTACGACAGCGATTTATCTAAGCCCATACGGCTGCGCACCTCATAGGTGGCCAGTTCGGCGATGCCCTGGCTCACCTTGTCGCGCAGCATGCCGCGCGAGGCACTGAAATCCCGGATGGCGGCGCGCGTTTGCAAGCGCTCGACCATAGGGCGTAGGGCCTCGTTGATAGCGATGCCGCAGGGGTTGTCCACATTTCGGCCTTTCGCCAGCAGCTGCCCATCGGTAACTTTCAGCAGGGTGGCCATGATTTGGGTGACGAAAAAGCAGGTGTATTTGCCCGCAACTTCGTTGAAGACGCGCACGGCTTGGTTGCTGTTGTCGTGGTACCAGTTTTCGTACAGGTAGGCCGTGGTGTCTTTCAAGGCGACGAAGTCACTGAAGTACAGGCTTTTCAGGTAGTCGTGGTGCTTGCGGTATTCGGGTTCGAGACGGCGTTTGAGGCTGTCGTCTAAGTTCATCCGATTGGCTACGTGGTAGAGTAGCGACAGGTTGAAGTTATAGACCAAGTCGTCGAATTCTTTGCGGTATTTCTCCGGCTGGGAGAGGATTTGTAGCGTTGCTTCTTCGTTGAGGTTGGGATTGAAGTCCGAAGGGATATAGGTCAGTTGCACGCCTTGCGATTTTTTGAGCATATCGCTTACGGCATTGTCGGACGTCAGCAGTCGGAAAAGCAACACGCCTGCTGCGGAAATAAGGGCCAGTAGGAGTATTTGCTTGCCTAAGGCCGGCGTTCCGGAGGTCGGTTGCGGATCGTCGGGTTGTTGTGTAGCCATGAGCGCGTGTTTAGATGGTGGCGGGGAGAATGCTCTTTTTCATGTGTTTCAGGCAAAGTTACGATGCTGTCCTACCTTTGCACGCGCTATGCTTACCCTAAACAACATTTACGTGCAATACGGCGACCGGGTGCTCATGGACTCCATAAACCTGGTGGTCAAGCCCGGTGAGCGCATTGGCCTGGTGGGCCGCAACGGCGCCGGCAAATCCACACTGCTGAAGATCATTGCCGGCGAAATGTCGCCGCACGAAGGGCAGGTGGTCAAGCCCGCCCACTTCACGATTGGTTACCTGCACCAAGACATGCTCCTGCCCAAAGGCAAGACCGTGCTGGAGGAGGCCATGACTGCCTTCGCGGAAGTGCTCGAATTGGAAAAGCAACTCCAGCAAGTGCAGGATGCGTTGGTGCAGCGCGATGACTACGAGTCTGACGACTACCTCCGTCTGCTCGAGCAAATGGGCGACATCACCGAACGGCTGCATCATCTGGGTCTGGCCACTACGTCTGCCGATGCCGAGCGCGTACTGACAGGGCTGGGCTTTCAGCATAGCGACATGACGCGGAAGACCGAAGAACTCTCCGGCGGCTGGCAAATGCGCGTCGAACTGGCCAAAATCCTGCTTCGCCAGCCCGACCTCATCCTCTTGGACGAGCCGACCAACCACTTAGACATCGAGAGTATCCTGTGGCTCGAAGACTGGCTCAACAAGTACCCGGGCATGCTTATCGTCATCAGCCACGACCGGCGCTTCTTGGACAATGTAACCAACCGAACCGTCGAGATCGTGCTGGGCCGATTGGAAGACTATAAAGCGCCTTATTCCAAATACGTTGAGCTCAGCGCCGATCGCCGCGAAAAGTTGCAAGCCGCCTACGAAAACCAGCAGCGCCTCATTGCCGACCGCGAGCGCACCATCAACCGCTTTATGGCGAAAGCCACCAAAACTAAAGCCGCCCAAAGCATGCAAAAGCAGCTGGACAAAATGGAGCGCATCGAAATCGAAGAGCAGGATACCGCCGTCATGCGCCTGCGCTTCCCCGATGCTCCCCGCTCGGGTGAGGTAGTGGCCAAAGCCGAAAACCTAACCAAGCGTTACGGCGCGGTAAGGGTGTTGGAAAACGTGAACTTCCAGATCCTGCGCGGCGAGCGCGTCGCCTTCGTGGGCCAGAACGGCCAGGGCAAAACCACACTGGCCAAAATCCTCATCGGCCTGGAACCACCCACCACTGGCCAGGTCACTTTGGGCTATAGCGTCAGCGTAGGCTATTACGCTCAAAATCAGGCGGAAACCCTCAACCCGCGTCTCACGCTGCTGGAAACGATGGAACAGCACAGCCCGCCCGAAATGCGTACGCGCCTGCGCGCCATTCTGGGTGCTTTCCTATTTAGTGGCGAAGACGTGGAAAAGAAAGTCGTCGCTCTGTCCGGCGGCGAACGCGCTCGATTGGCCTTGGCCTGCATGCTGCTGAAACCGTTTAACTTCCTGGTGCTCGACGAGCCAACCAACCACTTGGACATGCTCTCCAAAGACGTGCTGAAACAGGCTCTGCTCGACTATAACGGCACGCTGCTCGTCGTCAGCCACGACCGCGAATTCCTCAGCGGTCTCACCACGCGCACCATCGAATTCCGCGACCACCAGCTGCGCGAGTATTTGGGCGACGTCAACTATTTCTTAGAAAAACGCCAATTAGACAACATGCGCCAGGTCGAACTGCGCACCCTGCAACCCAGCCGCGCAGCCGACAGCTATGCTGCCCCCGACCAGCAGGTCAAGGCCGGCGCCGCCCGCACGCCCGATGAGAAAAAACAATTGCAACGCCAGGCACAACGCGCCGAAAAACGCATCGCCGAAATCGAGGCCGAACTCAAAAAAATGGAAGAACAAATGGGCCAAACCGATTTCTACAACCGGCCCGACCATCAGCAAACCTTGGAGCGCTACCGAGTCAGCCGGGCCGAGCTGGAGCGCTGCTACGCTGAATGGGAAGCTGCCACAGAACAATTAGGCTGAATTTATTGCGGCTGTTATGACTCTGGCACAAACGATAGCGGTTGCATAGGTTGGCTTTATGGCTACGTTGCTTATTCGGAATATAGGCCTGTTAGTGCAGGCAGAAAAACGCCCGCGCCCAGTAGTAAAAGGCAGGGACATGCGCTACCTACCCACTGTGTCGGGTGCATTTTTGCTCATTGAAAACGACCGCGTAGCGGCCTTTGGACCCATGGAGCGCTGCCCAGAGCGCGCCGATACTGTTCTGGACGCCACAGGGCGCATGGTGTTCCCATCGTGGTGCGACTCGCATACACACTTGGTGTTCGCAGCCCCGCGCGACGAGGAGTTTGTGGATCGTCTTCGTGGGCTGTCGTATGAAGAGATTGCACGGCGCGGCGGTGGCATTCTGAACTCGGCACGGCGACTGCGCCAGATGTCAGAAGAAGCGCTTTTTGAAGGCGCCTGGCAACGATTGTGCGAGGTCATTGCACAGGGTACAGGCGCCATCGAAATTAAAAGTGGATATGGCCTAAGTACCGAAAGCGAGCTGAAGATACTGCGTGTCATTCGGCGCCTCAGAGTTCTTAGCCCAATACCTATCAAAGCGACCTTTCTGGGTGCACACGCCGTGCCGGAGGAATATCGCACGCGGCGAGGCGACTACATAGACCTGATTATCCACCAGATGCTGCCGCGCGTGGTAGAGGAAGGGCTGGCCGAATACTGCGATGTGTTTTGTGACCGAGGCTTTTTCACACCTGCTGAGGCGGAGCGCATCCTACAAGCCGCCTGGAAATACGGGCTGAAGCCCAGAATACATGCCAACGAGCTGGCCAATTCGGGCGGCGTGCAGGTAGGCGTGGCCAATGGCGCACTATCGGTAGATCATTTAGAATGCGTCGGGCCGGAAGAAATCGCCCTGTTGCGCGACAGCGCCACACTACCTACGCTTTTGCCCAGCTGTGCCTTCTTCTTGGGCATTCCGTACGCCCCTGCCCGGGAGATGCTTGACGCTGGATTACCCGTAGTACTGGCGTCGGACTACAATCCCGGCTCAGCACCGTCGGGACGAATGTCGTTCGTCGTCTCATTGGCTTGCATCCAGATGAAGATGTTACCCGAAGAAGCCATTAATGCTGCCACGCTCAATGGCGCAAGAGCCCTGGAGTTGGAGGCGGACTACGGCAGCATTGCTGTGGGCAAAAAAGCCAACTTGTTCATTACTCGTCCGATGACTTCGATAGCGCAAGTCCCGTATTTCTTCGGCACTGACCCGGTCGAGGTCGTCATCCTGAATGGGCAGATGTGGAAAAAGCCTTAAGGAAGGGCATGCTCGCCGGAAGAGTTTTTTGCCTTTAGGCAATCATTTGCCGCCGCACCTACCTTATTTGCCGCCGCACCAACAATCGTTCTGACTTCAGGCTGCCGTTGGGTGCAAGTTCCCTACTTTTGCGGTCTGTTTCCTCGGGAGACGCCAGGGCCGCGAATAATCGCGAGGCCAAACGTTAAATATTCGCCTATGCACAGCAAATCCACCGGGCATTGTATCTATTTGCAGTCTGAAAACATGCCGATTGTATCTCTTTACCATTCCAATCTACTCAGCATGCGCAAAACGCTAATCCTTCCGCTGCTATATCTATTTTGGGTATCGGTTTCTCTGGCCCAAACCCCGCAGACCGTAACCGTCCGAAAAGGCCAGCCCGTAGGCTCTAATACCGAAGCCGCCTGCTCTGCCGGCACCATTACCGTAGGGCAACGCATTGGGCAGACCAATGACGTTATGTTGGACACGCTTTTTCTGTGTTTTGGCGACTCGGTGCTCATCCGCCACAACGGCGACGCCGTGTTTGATGACCCTATTCCGGCCACGCCGCCCGGCATCGCTTACGCTATCTATGAATGTCCGCCGACGCAAAGGGGAACGGACCAGCTGGTGCTGGCCGACACTTGTCTCTGGCCCGGCGCCCTCTCGGGCTTTTTCGCCACATCTGGCCCGGCTAACGGCAACCACTGGTTCTTTAACACGGGTAACATCCTGAATTCTACGCTGTTCTGCAACGGAAAACCCTGCCTGCTGCATTTTGCCCCCATTACGATCACCGACTATCCAAACTTTGAATTGGAGCCTGGCTGCGTGGATGTAGCAATCAATGCGGCTTTCGCCGTCGTTTACCTGACTCCTATTGAGGTTACCAGCATTGCCACCAGTGTCAATGGGAACAGCTGCGTAGGTCGCTTCCGCCTAATAGGCGGTTTGCCCGAATGGGATAAGTCCACGTTTTACGATGTTCGCATTTACAAACAAGGCAATCCCAACAAAAAGGGTCTTATTTACACACCGCCTTCGCAATGGCGCCATACGATCACGCTGACGTTTTCCGTGCCGGAGCCGGGCGTTTACGTTGTTGAAGTGCGCGATGGTAAGAGCTGTGACCTGAACTTCACCGTAAATATGGCCGGCTGTAATTCGGACGCTAATACGGTCTATATCACGCCGGACTTAGTGGCAGCGCCTAACGATACGATATGCGTGCCAATCCAGGTGGAGAATTTTAACGATGTGCTGGGGAGCTCCTTTTCCATTTCGTGGGATCCTACGTTGCTGCAATATATTGAAGTAATCGATCCTAACATGGCCATTGAACCATTTAGCGTAGCGGGGAATTTGAACGAAAATGAAGCCAGTCAGGGGTATTTAGGTTTTACGTATTCCGAATTCCTGGGTACGGGCATTACAATACCCGACGGGGAGGTCTTATTTAAGGTTTGCTTCCTGGCCATCGGCCCTCTTGATACCTGTACCGCGCTATCTTTTGGCAGTTTTCCAACTATTATTACGCTGGATAAGTCCACCGTAAATCAGGTGGCTGTGAGTGCCTTTCCGGGCAAGATTTGCATTGACTCCATCCCGCTGAATGTCAACTTCTACGTGGATGTACCCAGTTGCGATAACACGGCCAGCATCGGCGCCATCATCGAAGGCGGTGCTCCGCCATATGTCATCAGTTGGCAATCTTGTGCAGGAGGGCAGAGTAATTTTGTTGTTTCCAATGTGGCCGACACTATACTGACGTTGCCTTTGCCTGAAGGCTGCTGGCAGGTGTGTGTTACCGACCAGAACGGTTTCGGCACGCAAGTGTGCGGCACACGCGATATTACTATCCCAGAATTAGGTGTAACGCTTTCTGTCATCCAGTTGCCCACCTGCCATGGTAGGATGGATGGCATTCTACGCGCCGACGTCTCGATTGACGGTGTGCTGGTGCCTAACCCGGGCAACAATTTCAGCTTCCGCTGGAATACCACGCCGCAGCAGACCACGCAAACTATTGCGGGTGTAGGAGCTGGACAGTACAGGGTTACAGTAACCAACAACGCTAACGGTTGCACGCAATTTGCCGTCGGCACGCTCAGTCAGCCAGCTCCGTTAGCACTGGATATGCAAACCACCAACGCTTCTTGCCCCGGGGTAAACGACGGCACTATCCTGGCAACTGCTTCGGGCGGCACGCCGGATGCCCAGGGCCGCTACCTATTTCAATGGCAATACGCCAACTGCGACTCGGTCCAGCGATTCCCGGACGACTCTTTCAATGGTAACCCCTACAGCAGCATCACTAAAGTCAGTGGCTGCTATTTCGTTACAGTAACCGACTTTAATGGTTGCACTTACGTTCATCCAGCGTCGGTGCGCATTGATAACGCGCGGAATTTTACGCTGAACGCGCGGACATTGACGAACCCGGCCTGTGCGGGTCAGTCCAGTGGGGTGATTGAAGTAGAAGCCGTAGCAACGCCGCCGTTCCCCAACCCGGTGGGGACTTTTTACGCCTTCGTCTGGACCCCTGTGCCACCTACGCCTCCGGGGCCGTATCCGCAACTCAACGTCAACGAGCGCTCGCGCCTGTCGCAGTTGCCCGCCGGCAGCTTCGAGGTTACAGTGTTGGAGGCGGTGTCGGGCTGTTCGGCCTCGGCTACGTACACGTTGACTAGCCCTCCGCCGGTGGATGTAGTGGTGGTGTCGCAGACCAATCCGCTGTGCACGCAGCCGACCAGTGGCCGAATCAAAGTTTCTGCCTCCGGTGGTACGGGTAGCGGCTATACCTACACTTGGAAATCGGAGCCGCCGCAAACCTTGCCTGCTTTGGATAGCCTGTCCAATCTCGGTCCAGGCACATACACTGTTACCGTGCGTGATGCCAACGATTGTGTTGACTCGGCCACTGTTATTCTCGCTCTGCCTGGGCCACCGCCCATTAACAGCATCGACTCGGTGTCGGTCGTTTGCGGCAGCGATGGTTGTCTGCGAGTCATCGCACCTACGGCCACCTCTATTATCTGGACGAATGCTGCCGGTGCCCAAATCGGTACTACAGCTCAGGTCTGCCAGCTGGCCGGGGGCTCTTACACCGTAACGATACAGGACGCGCAGGGCTGCACAAACACGCAAACGGTATCCCTGGCCGGCAAACAGCCCTTAGCCATTACTGACAGCCTACTGCGTCGTCCCACTTGCAACGGTGGCATCGACGGCAGCATCGCTATCACCGTCCAGGGCGGCAACCCGGGCTATCTGTACAACTGGTCAAATAACCAGAATACGCCGGTCATCTTCCCTATACCTGCTGGCACTTACACGGTAACCATCACGGATACGCGAAACTGCACACTGACGCGCACGTTTGTACTGCCTGACCCACCTGGCATCGTCATCCAATACAACAACATTCGCCCTACGCGCTGTATTGACACCTGTGACGGCGGCGTGGAGCTGGTCGTTTATTACAATACGACGCCGCCCACGTTTGCCAACTTTGACTTTGAATGGAAAGACGGCGGCACAGACTCTTTGCGCGCTGACCTGTGTGCAGGTTTCAACACCATCATCGTGCGTGACCCGCTTAATGGCTGCTTCCGCATTGACTCCATCCAGATAGGTGCGCCACCGGCTTTGTCGGCCACCTTTGTCAACGACTCTGTCTCTTGCTTCGGCCTCGCTAACGGACGATCGCGCGTTACTGCCAGCGGTGGCAACGGGGAGCCCTACTCCTATCTATGGAGCAATGGCCAGACGTTCCCGAACGCTACTAACCTGTCGGCAGGGCCTGTTACGCTGACCCTGACGGATAGTCGCGGCTGCCGCCGGGTGTTCAATACGACCATCGCTCAGCCGGAGCAAATTCAGATAACCACACCGCTGGGTGGCCTGGCGCCTCCTAAGTGCTTTGGCGGCAACGACGGCCAGATCACTATTTCTGTCAGCAAAGGAACGCCCGGCTACACGTACAACTGGGCGGGTGTTGGCGGCCCGGTGGGCAATACAAACCCTGTCAAGAACTTGAGTGCTGGCACGTACACCGTTACCGTAACGGACAGCAAGGGTTGCACCGAAGTCCAGTTCTTCATTTTGAGTGACCCGGCACCCATTGTTGGTTCTTTCCTGCCGCTCGAACCCATACAATGCCATGGCGAAGAGACCACGCTGTTCATTGATACCATCACCGGCGGCGCCGGTGCGCCCTACCAGTACAGCATTGACTTCGGTGTCTATCTGTCGCCCAATTTCCCCATCAGCATCGGTGGTGGCAAGCATTTTATCACTTACATTGATCGCGTGGGTTGCGAATACACGGACTCGTTCTTCGTGTTCGAGCCAGCCCCTATTGTGGTAAGGTTTGACCCCGCGGAGGTGGAAATCGAACTGGGTGACACGCTATTCCAGCTCATCCCCATCATTACAGGTGCCAACGTAGATACGTTTATCTGGCGGCCAGCAGAACTGCTGAGCGACCCGCGAGTGCTGGAGCCTTATGTGCGCACCTTCGAGTCGCAGCGCTACACACTCACGGTCTTCGACGCTAACGGCTGCTCAGGAACAGGTGCCATCTTGGTTAACATTGACCCGAACCGCAACGTCTATATCCCGAACGTCTTTATACCAGGCAACACGCGCGGCTTGAACGACCACTTCAATCCGAACGTTGGGCCGGGTGTGGAGATCGTCAACTTCATGCGCATCTTCGACCGATGGGGCAACCAAGTGTATGAGCGCACGAACTTCTACCCAAACAACAACGACCTGGGTGAGGGCTGGGACGGCCGCTATAAGGGCCAGTACGTCCAGCCAGGTGTTTATATTTATTTCATTGAGGTGAAGTTCTTAGACGGGCGCGTCCTCTTATATCGGGGCGATATAACCGTTGCCAGGTAGCGACTATTTTGCCCCGATAGGAAAGCGCGCCAGCGGTCTTATACCAGCTGGCGCGCTTTGTTTTTAGCCTCAGTAGCCTCCTGGAATGACAAAATAACAAAAAAGGCCGCTCCTTACGGCGCGACCTTTTTGCAACAGTCGGGACGACTGGATTCGAACCAGCGGCCACACGCCCCCCAGACGTGTACTCT
>FQKF010042479.1_pt1 | contig 14542 bp, 7 predicted proteins | sample 1504521 | NCBI WGS metagenome assembly FQKF01 (sample SAMEA4475357, study PRJEB15587) | soil metagenome | biome: Soil; feature: Field | place: India | collected 2015-03-11 | depth 0 m
CTCCTCCATGTCAATGGGCATTTGTCACAATCAAAATTATATTTAACAAGAATGTTCGTCACGCTTTTTATTAAAGAAAATATTTCCCGACGAAGTGTTCTTTTTAAAAGAAAGATACAATGAAAGGCCAAAAATTTGAAACAATAAAGCCATAGTTAGACCACAGAGAAGAGTTAAAGACAAAGGAACCCACAAAGACTTGCCCTCTCCAGTAGTAAAAAGCAAAGGCAAAGCACCCACGAGAGTAGTTAAATTGGTAGTAAGGAGTGGAAAAAATTTCCGTTCAATTATCCGAAACCATTGATAAACGTAATGAATTTCTTCTATCCTCCTGTCAGTTATCACCAAGGCACTATTATTCACTACAATGCCACTTAAAAAAACACATCCGAGAAGAAAGGCTTCACTTGAGCCCAACTGTCCTATCAATTGAGCCCCAAACACTCCTATAAACATCCCTGGAAAAACACCAAGACAAAGGAATGCTTTTTGCCACTTTCCAAATACAAGTACCAGAGTAAGTCCTACAAGCCATATAGCAAGAAAAAAAGCAAATTTCAACAAATTCTTTCGATAAATAACTTTATCAACTTCGGGATCAGTAACCACCAGATATCCCATAGGAAGTTTTTGGGATTCAATCACACGACTAACCATCTGTTTCAAAGCTTCTATACCCACCCCTTTACCTACAAGACTCACCGTAAGCGTTTTCATTTTATTATAATGATACAATGTTCCAAAATCATAAATTTCTTTCAGGTGAAAAAGATCTGCAACACTTATTGTTTGATTATAAGCAGAGCGAACAAAAGAAGAGCGCAACGACTCAAGAGAAACAGGAGAATCGAGAATCCCTTCTCCCAATAAACGCACATCATACAACTTTTTCCCTTGGTAAAGATATTTTGTGGCCACTCCACCTGAAAAACAAAGATGTAATTCCTGACCTATATCCTTTGTCGAAATTCCCAACATCTGCATTTTCCCAAAATCCGGTTCCAGAAGGAGAAAAGGGGCATCATCTCGAAAATGAAACACAATATCTTCTACCAAACCCGTTTCAAAAAACTCTCTGGCATAAAGAGTTACCATTTTTTGAAGTATCTCTCGACTTAAACCCAGAAAATGAAGTTTGAGAACATTCTTTTTCTCTTCTCTCTCATAGTTAAAGACAATATCAAGAGGAAGATCTTCCCACTTTTTACGATAAAAATGAATAAATGCCAAAATTTTTTTATCAGAAACAAAATCTTTGAGTCGTATAATTATTTCCCCATGCTTTCTTTCCAGACGCACCATAGTCTTTTCGACTTTCGGATTACTTATGAGATCTTGTTCCATCTTTTCGAGGAAAAACCTGATATCCTCAACAGGAGTTCCTCCAGGACTATCAATACTTACAAAAATCTCTCTATAAAAACACATACCAGGAGGCCTGTTGAGAAACAGGAAAATACCTCCCACGGAAAGGAAAATACCCGCTGTAAGAATCCCCTTTAAAAAAATCCTTTCTCTCATTACCTTTCGCATTCCCCATCGACTGAAACTAAAAATTTTCTTGTAAAAAATTGGCACAGAATAATTCATATTATAAACTTTTCTCACTATCAACGCCACGGGCAAAAAATTTACTGAAAAAAAGATGGCCATCATTTGTATCAAAGTAAGCACAATAAAAAAACCACTATAGTTCTCTCTCAACGTCTCACTCAGGGCCAACAAAGGTATAAAAATCGCCTCAGTGGTCAAAAATGAAGCAAAAAGAGCCTGAACAATTTCTTGAAAACCATAGAAAAATTTCTTCCAAGAAAATTGAGATCCAACTGAAATAATATACTCACTTACAATAATGCCATTATCCACGATAATACCACATCCAAGAATAACTCCCGCCATCATCATAGTATCAAAAGGCACCTGAAACACAAAAAGAAAAAGAAACAATCCTGCTAAAGCAAAAGGAATCTGAGAAAAAATAAGGAAAACAACCTCCCATTTTCGAAAAACCACCCAGGTAATGAACAAAAGAAGGAGAATAGCTATCAACACCGACAACCACATTTCCGCCACAGCCTTTGCAAGATCTTCTGTTCTATCATAAACCATTTTCCATTCAAAAGAAGAAGGAACAAGTTTTTGAAGACGTTCTCTGATTTTTCTCCCCACCTTGATATTATCTGCACTTTTCAAAAGATAAATATATAACCCAATATCCTCTTGCCCGTTAAAAGTAGAAAAAGACTCCTGTTTTCTTAATCCAAGTTTCACGGAAGCCAATTGATCTAACTCAACTAAAAATGACTCATTCGAAAATTTCGTGAGAATCCTGAGTTTGCCTATATCCTGCAATGATTCATATTTCCCCTCTAACAGGAGAGGAAAAATCTTCCCATTTTCCTCTTTTACTCCCACTGCATAGGAGAGATTGTGGGTTTGCAAAATACCAATAATGTCCTGCCCCTGCACCTGAGTAGCCCAGAACATCTCTGGATAAAAACTTACCTGGATTTCCCTCTCTTTTCCTCCTACAATTGTGCACTCAGCCACTCCAGAAATATTCTCAAGAGAGGGCTTAAGAAATCTTTCCAACCAGTCTCGTATATAAACCATCCTTTCCTCATCCGCATACGGGAAAGAAATCACCATATCAGGAAAATCCCCTGGATGATTCCGTAATAAAAGAGGTTCCTGAACATCTTTTGGCCAGCTTTCCTGTACCTGATCCACAAAAGCTTTGATGGCTGCCTGTATCTTTTTTATCTTTTCCTGAGCATCCACCTCTATAACAAGTCGTGCACTCCCATCCTGTGCCATAGAATAAAGAGATTTTACTCCATTCACCATCAGAAGCACTTCCTCCAGAGGTTTTACCACAATCTTTTCAAGAGTTTTTGCATCCGCTCCAAAGTAGTCCACGCGAAGAGTGAGAAATTTGTCCTCTGTATATTTCATAACAAATCTCTGAAAAGGAAGTGTTGCCCACCCCATTATGATAAAAATGAAATAGACAAAAGAAATGGCCAGAAAACGACGAAAATGGAAGAAAAGAACTGATCTCATATTATATAAGCCTCTTTCTCACTATTCTCACATACAGCATTGGTACGATATACAAAGAAAATAACGTGGATGCGCTCAGCCCTCCGAAAAGACAAAGAGAAAGAAGACGCTGATACTCCATTCCGGTACCAGGGAAAAATATCATCGGAAGAAGAGCAAAAACGGTCGTTATAGTTGTTAAAAGAACAGGTACCACTCGTCTCGAAGAGGCCTCTATTATTTTGTAAATAAAAACATCGAAAACATACCGACCTGAAGAAACCTCTTTTATTTCTTCTAACAGAAAAATAGTTCCATTAATCACAAGTCCCACCAGCATAATCATTCCCAACATACTAACGACATTGAGAGAGTTCCCCGTGATAAACAAAAGAGGGGTAATTCCAACAAAAATAAAGGGAATACTACAAAGCGTAATTATCGTCAACCAGAGATCATTAAATTGAAGCATAACCAAACAAAAAATAAGAATAATCGATACCCCAAAACACCACCCCAATTGAGCAAGAGCGCGTCTCATATCCTTCGACTCCCAGGAAAATTCAATTGAGGTTTCTGGAAATCTTTTACCAGAGATCCATTTCTGAAAACGACGTAAGTCACTCTCTTTCATATCAAAGTATATCTTTAGACAATCTTTTTGTGATTTTCTCAAGATTTCTTTTGGTTGGTCTTCATAGGAAGCCTCCACAAAATCCCCAATGTGTACAAAAGCCCCATCCGGTTTTTTCACCAACAATTTTTTCATCATACTTAAGTCTAAAAGTGTATTCGTGTTAAGGCGAATCCTGACATCCATTTCCATTTCTTCCTGGGTTTCTATAGTAGTAGCCACAGTTCCCTCAAAGGCTATACGAGCAATATCCCCCACTTTTTTAGCACTCAAGCCATGGTGATTCAAAAGCACCCTATCCATCTTCATCTGCAAAACAGAAAAAGAATCTGGAAAAACTCTTACACCCTTCGCCTCAAATTTCGTAAGTCCATCTATTACCACCTTTGAAAAAGAATCAAGTACTGAGCTTGTTCCAAGAAAAGTAACTTCTTTCCTTTCATTCCATATTTTTGAAAAGAAATTTTCCGGTTCTTTTATAATCACCGATGCACCGGGGAACAATTCCTCTTTTCTCTTTTCAAGCCACCGTCTTATTCTCCTTTTTACGCCCAGATTTTTACAGAAAATGCGCATTTCTACATAATTTGGTTCTGTCTGTTTACGAAATAACATAAGATAGGCATACCTTCCAATTGTCGAAGAAACATTTTCTATACCCTTCTGCCCCAACAAAAGCTTTTCTATAGGAGAAATATATTCTTCACTCTTTTTCAGAGAAGTGTTAGGAGGATACACAATATCAAGTACTATTTCTGTCTCCCCCAAAAAAGGTATAAAGGTTTTTTTAAGAAAAAATAATCCTATTATAGAAAATCCCAGCATCACACTCAATACAACAGAAAACCATTCACGTCTTTCAAAAAACCACAAGAAGGAAGTAGCGTATTTTTCTTTGAAGATTTGCCAGTGAGAAGGAAGTTGTAGCTTTCTCTTGCCGCTATGGGAGACAAACAAAGACAACAACGCCGGGGTAAGAAAAAACACTTCTGCAATCACACATAACGTCACAAAAAACATTACCTCTGCCAATTCTCCAAACAAAGCTTTGCCAATACCCCGGATACTCAAAACCGGTAAGAAAATAGCCACATTGGTAAGCTGAGAAACCATCAAAGGTCCTGCTAAACGTTTCAATACCTGATAGAGTCTTTCCTTGCCTTCTCTCAAATAGGTCTCAACAAAAACAATATTACTATCCACCATTGTCCCTAAGCTTAAAGACACCCCAAGAATAGAAATAAAATTGAGGGAAATTCCCGAAAGATACATCAAAAGAAAAGTCAAAGACAAACTTACAGGAATAGCCACCGAAACCACAATGGCCATTTCCCAATTCCGAAGAAACCAATAAACAACGCCAACAACAACTACAAGACTCACAATAACGGTCATTAAAATATTGTGAAGGGCCTCTTCTATGATTTTTGCCTCATTTCTTATCACAGTAAAATTCATGGGATTTTGATTTTCGAGAACTTTTAGAGCTTTTCTCACATTATGAGCGGTACTCACAATATTCGCATTCCCCTCCTTGTAAATCAAAAGCGCTACAGCAGGTTCTCCCTGATGATGATAAAGCACAAGCGGCTTTTTAGAACCATAATGAATAGTGGCCACCTGAGAAAGAAAAAGGGGTTCACCTTTATAGTTTTTCCCAACAATCAAAGAACCAAAACGGGTATAATCTCGAAAAAGGCTTTCTATTCTGACCTGATATTCTTTGTTCTGATGCCTAAAAACACCAACCGGATATTCACCTTGATTTTCTGACACTACCTTACTAATCTCCTCTAAATCCAATTGATTGGCGTAAAGTTTATCCAGATCTACCTCTACCTGAATTTCTTTTTCTTCTCCTCCTAAAATTTCTACTCGAGCCACCCCCTCCACCATCTCCAGAAAAGGAATAACTACTTTTTTCAAATAATTTCTTTCATTTCCTTTTACCGCCTCATCTCTAAAATCCACCCGAATCAAAAGGATGGGTTCACTATTGATATCCATTTTCAAAGCCAACGGACGAGAAGCATATTGTGGAAGGATACTTTTGCAATAGTCCAGCTTTTCCCTTACGTCAAAATACCTTTCATCTAAAGAACTTCCCCACTCAAAAAACAAACGAATGACGCTTACTCCTTCAAAAGAAGAACTTTCCATATCCTTCAGCTCAGGGATACTGGCCAATACTTCCTCCATTGGCACTGTGATCAAATTTTTTATTTCAGAGGGAGAAAAGTTCTCCATAAAGGTAACCACAGTGATTACCGGATATTCAAGTCTGGGATATCGTTCCCTCGGAAGGACCTTATAAGCCATAAATCCAAAAAAAACCAGCGTCAAGAAAAGAAAAAGAGTACCCTCCGGCTTTTTAATACCAAAATGCAGCACATTTCCCCCCTATTTTAACAGAAAATAATAGTTTGTTCTATCCATCCAATTATCCTCCGTGTCCCGAACACCATACTTTCCACCATAGAGAGTGATTTTAAGACTCGAGGGAGGATTACTTACCATGGAAATCTGAACGACACTACCCATCAATGAGAGACTGTAATAGGGGAAATTCTCCATTGTCCCAAGGATTTGTACGGAAAGGTTATTGACAACACTCACCAGTTTCGGAGTACGACTAAAAGTTAAGGAAATACTTTGATAACTGGAAGACACATTGACTATCGAAAGAAAAGGATTAGCAATAAAAAATTGATACGAATAAACCCTATCCAGTTGTCCACCCTCATTATCTCTCACCCCATCTACCGTAACCACATAATTTTGACCGATGTCCCAGAAGTCATATGGTTGAAATATCACCACATTAGAATACACCGTCCAGAAGCCTTCTACTGGTGGCGAAATACGAATAGCCTGAGGAGAAAAACTCACAGGAGAAGAAAAAAAGAAAACCAAACGGTTGGTTTTCTCAATATGATGAATATAACCCTCTGAAAGATACCATCCCCAACCATTTGTTTTTACTCCAAGAAGCCTGAAGGGTTGGATATTCGTACCCATTTGATAGATGTTCGTATAGACCACCCCACTCCAATTTCCAGCCCTATCCTTGACCTGTTTAATTATGAGAAGTATTCTCCCTACTGGAATATCCTGAAGAGGAATAACGCGAAAACCATTTGTCTGAGAATATACGGCTACCGTATATTCTATAGGAGGGAAAAACTCGACCACCTCCTGAGGAGAGGGGAGATCAAGAGCCTCATGAAAAATAATATCAAAAGAGGTTCGTTTATCAAGAAGAATACTCCCATTGGTGGGAAGAATTTGCTGAAGAACCGGAGGATAAAAATCTCTCCCAACAAGAAAAATCACATTTGTTCCCTCCACAATATCAAGGCCGTTTTCACTCTCGGCACTTTTTCCTACCGCTAGAAGGTAACGTCCTGGTAGCAAATCTTGAAGAGAAGCAAGAAAGACCTTTTCCCCCTTTTCTTCTGTCTCCCAAAAAGGAACAAAACCTATGGGCTCCTTCCTCTCTCCTGAGGTAATACGGTAAAGAGAAATGGCTTTTTCAGTAGCATTATGATTCATTTTGTGAGTGAAAACAACAAAAGGAACAACAAATGAGTCAACATTAACATTTTCTGAGGGAAAAACTTCCTTTATCCGAGGCTTGTCTACATTCAAAAAAACACTACAGCAAACACTACTAATTAGAAGGCTTAAACAAAAACTCATACGTCCGAAGAAGCGGATTGCCTTGTTCATCGACTATTCCTCCTTCTGGAAAAGTTATCTTATATACATAGACACTTATCCCACTATTGGTGAGACGATTAATCACAATTCGATACGTATTTCCACTTTGAACAGAAATATTTCGAATGGCCCCCACAAATTCCCCCGGTGGATTTCCACAAACAAAAGAAACGGAAACAAAAGCTAAAAGGGTGTTAAGGTTCATCTTTTTACTAAAGGTAACCAGAAGGGTGCCATCTCCAAAAGAATTTACCAGAAGAGTGTTGATGGTATTCTCGGACCAAGGATAGGTGGCAACTGCTGTTTGCAGAACAACTTTCTCAGCATTTTCTCCTGCCACAAAGAAAGAAAAGCAATAATCCTCTTTCATCGCAGGCCCATTTGAGGAACAAAGATCTCTTTTGATGGTAAGCGTATATTGTATACCCGTCTCCCAATTGGTGAGTGGAAAAATCAAAAGACAATGATTACTTACTCTATTAGAAAAAGCACAATACGGCTCAATCATAACCACATCTCGAGAAGTTTTTTCCTCCAAGGGAACTTGAAACTCAAAAACCAGAGAATGTATCTGCTTCGGCATATTTTTTGAATAGTTGGAAATAACCCTTTTCTCGCCTGTAAGAGTAGTATAAAAAATATTGGTTACCACCGGATTGGGGCGATTCGTGCCAAAAGTAAAAGAAAAAACATATTTTTCCCCCAAAACTCCCCCCTCTTTACTCATGGCTGATTCCAACACATAGACAGTATATATCTGTCCTAAACAAAATGATTCTTTCGGCACAAAATAGAGAACATTACTTCTTACGACAACATCTCCCAATAAAGAAGGAAAAAGACGAAAAGCCGATGATGTTGCTCCTTCATCCATATCGACATCAAAAATGATGGCAATATTGGTTGGTCTTGCACACTCTAAATGGCGAGGGATAGTATACATAACATGGGGAATGGCTTTTTCTTTTCGAAACGAAAAAAATGACGAAAATGGCTGCATTGCCCTTCCTTTTTTATCAACCCCAGAAGAAAGCTCTACATAATATGTCGCCGGACCAACTAAAGAAACAGCAGGATAAAAAACCAACACGCGATCATTTTCCTCCCATACAAAAGAACCCTCCACAACTTTCTGAGGAAATAAAGAACTCTTTAGAGCAAAATTTGTTTCCACAGAAAGAGTATTCATAGCAGAAGAAAAACGAAGCTTAATACATCTATTTGCCTCCACCACATCCTCTCCCCGACAAGGATCCACCGCTTCAACATAAGGTGCATCAAAAAGACCACTACATCCTATTACAAGAAACACCCATGTTCCAAAAAATATATTTTTCATCCACAAACCTCCTCCCTTCTTTAAATCTCTATTTTATAACGGCCCCACCAGAATATACAGGATACGTTTTTATCTTAAGAGAAAATGGTCCATTACCAGCGTAAGACTTCACACGAACAAACACCCATCCCTCATCAACAAAAAGTTCTTTCAAAAACTCGCGATTAGTAATCTGATTGGTAGAAGGATTCGAAGAGGATTCAATTAGTTCAAGCTTTTCATTATACAAAGCAAGATCATAATCCTGGGGGCCAAAACACAACTCAACATCAAGAATACCAGAAGCCTCTGCATATATCTTATACCACTTTGTGTCTTTATTTGAAATCAATGAACCGCCATACCATGTATCAGGATATATCCAGTCGCAAGCAAAATCATAGTGTAACACTCGTAGATATTTTCTCCATAACGAAGATATCGCCTGAAAAGAAGACAAAGTCGTATTGCTATAGGCATAGCAATCATCCATAAAAAGACACCAGGTATTTCCATCTAAAAAAGGTGTTCCAAAATACACCCCTAATCCATGAGAATAGGGATTGCCTGTTCCTTTATCTCCTACCATGCTATGCCACTCTTTTGCAACGAAGGCAGAGAGCGCATTTGTCAAGGCTACTGTTTCTGAACGACTCATGTTCTCAGCCAGGGACCATACATCTATGTGATAATATCCATCTGTATAACGAAAATAGGATTCCACATCTCTCAAAATAACCTCTCCATGTTGCGTTGTCCGCATAATATGAGCAGGATTAATAACCTCATTGTATAAAGATCTCACATAGTTTGTCCAGGCATGCATCACCCCATAAATATTGGATATTGCATACACCGCCAAGGCCGCCTTTGGTACAGAAGCATAGGCACCTTCATAACTACTCAAAAGAGTAGTAGAGAAATCATCTTTAGACAAACCTGTTTCCATAAAGGCACTCAACCATGTTTTATAAGGCCATCCTGCTCGAGGGGTTACATCAGGCGAACACACAAAAAACTGGGCCAAATGCCTGAGTTCATAGGCTACCTCAAGCATCCCAGCCGTACACCCATCAATTCCAAAAAATGTCCACATGGGATAAGGAGTTATTGAACCAAGTTCCATGACATCAAGTCCATCGGCAGAAAATTCATCCCACAGGCCTTCTTTCACCTTCCACCCCGACCAATGTCCCCACAAGACAATAGCCAGATTAGTAGAAGGAAAATTTTCTTTAACGTAGGCCACAAAATTAGTAAAAACCTCTTTTGATCCCAAATTCAACTCATCTCTATCTCCCCTCCAATCCAATCCCATACCTTTCAAGCGAGCAGAAACGAGAAGAGGTCGTTGCTCAGGATCATATTGAATATGATAAAGTCTAGTGCCCGTCCAAGATTCCTGCCCTCCCACACCACGGAAAGACCTGTCTACTAAAACGACAACCTGAACCTTACCATTCGTAAGAGCTGCAATACTTTCCAGATCCTTCAGAGTAGGAAGAGAAAATTCATCAAGATCGTTGTCAGCATTCATATATATCCCTATGGTCCATACAGATGGTTGAAAACATACAATATTCGTATTAGTAAAAGAACTATTTCCCGCTATATCAACAGCATATATAAGATTGGTAAAAAAGCCATATGAGGGCAACATTACTTCTTCCCACCATTCACCCCCCTCAAGAGACCCCCCCTTCCAATTTTCGTTACCCTTTTTCACATATACCTGCCTGATACCACTCTCGTCCACAACAGTTCCAGAAAGAAGAAACCTTTTTCCTGTATAAATATGAGAGGGGGTTATAAGAAAAATCTGTGGAAGGTTTGTGTCTTTCATCCCAAAAAATAAAAGGGTATTTGTTTTATGATTGTCGGAAATAGCCTCAACAACGAAAGTATTACTTCCCTCCTGAAGTTCTACTACACTTTGCCAGTTGCTACCCTCCTGTGAAAGACAAACTTCCTCTCCATTATGCCACAATCTCAAAGACACAAGATGATACCCTTCATCAATCCATGCCTTGCCCCTCAAAAGAACGGAAGAAACATTAGTATACCAGCCGGGAAAGGGGCTTTCAAGAACAATCACAGGAAAGGGTACTCTTCTTACCATAATCTTTTGTGTGGAAGATGCTTTCTCTTGCCAATCTTCAGCATACACCCAAAAAGTATAATTACTATACTTTGTCAAAATAAGATTCGTGCTCCAAAAACATCCTCTTAGATCAGCTTCCCCCCATTCTTTCCCATCAAGAGAAACCATGACTCTTCTTACTCCTGAAACATCATCAACGACTGTTCCCCCAAAAACCACAATCTCTCCCACCTCTTCCCCATCATGAGGATTGCCAATAGTTATCCGGGGTGGTTCTGTATCCCTTATTCCCACTTCACCTTCGAAGGGCTTTGCTTCAGGAGAACGAATCGTACAGGAATATAAAACGAATACAACACACAACAGAAAAACCAACCCTCTTTTCATCTCGTTCCTCCCGTTCTTTATTCTATATTGGTTAAGGTATTGGAAATAGCAACCTTTATTCCCGTATAGAGAAAGTCCAATCCACTCATAGCTATCAAAGTTCCTGCCTGCAAGATAACCGGTTCAATCTCGACATATGTTTCCCCTACGTACCTCAGAGGAACCCACGTTTCCCGTACTATTCCCTGCTTTTCTCCCTGAAGAGAAACCACATAAATTCTTGCCCTGCCATCCCGAATTTCTCCTACAGCTTTCATAGGAATAGAATAACTGTCTCTCTTTTTGCGTGTGACAATAGACGCACGAACAAACATTCCCGGTAAGAGTTTATAACCTTTTCCTCTTCGACTATTGTTGGCAATTGCTCTCACAGTTACCGTTCTTGTTTTGAGATCTATGGTGGGATAAATACGATCTATTTTAGCCACAAATTTTTCCCCCCTATAGGCATCTACAGTAAAAAAGACCTGTTGTCCCTCCGAAATTCGAACAAGATCACTTTCGGGAATAGGCAACTCTATGTAAATCTTATCAATATCCGCAAGAATAAAAAGGGGTGTTTCTCGATTGATTTTTTGTCCCACATCAATATTTTTCATAATCACCACCCCATTTATTGGAGAACGAATAAATGTTTCATTGTACAAAAGCTCAGCCTCTTTTACACGAAGCATCGCTTTTCTCTTTTCAGACTCAGCTACCGCAACTTCTGATTGTTCTATTTTCGTGTTGAGCCTTTGAAAAAGTTCTAGTTGTTGAGTTTTTTCCTTTGGAAGAAAGAAACCCTGTTTCCGTACATCTATTTCCCGAAAACCTATTTCCATTAAAGATCTCTGTTTTTGAAGACTCTTATAACTCATTTCGGTGACCAAAAAATTAGCTTCTGCTTCTCTGAGTTTTTCTCTTGAAATACCCTCTATCTCAGCAAGAACCCTTTGATTGGAAAGAATCTGAGCATATCTCTGAACCTCGACTTGTTTTTGTTGAATATCTATATCCAATTTAGCCAAATTCTCCATATTCCTTTCCACCTCTTCCTTGGCTTTATCAAGTTTCGCCACACTTAACTGAAATGTCGCTTCCCGACCTGTGGCTTCTTCTCTGGCCAAATCTACCTGAATCTTGAGAGATTCATTTTCTGCTTCTGCCAGCATCTTTCCCGCCGATACTCTGTCTCCCACATCAACATAGATTTTTTTTATTCTTTCTTCTACTTTTCCATAAACCTCCACTTTTTTACAAAACATAATAGAACCATAGGTATTAATAGACTCATCCAACTCTTTTGGGATCAAACAATAAACAGCAATTTCTGGCAATAAAACAGAGGAAGAAACTTCTTCTTCCTTCTTTTCTTCTCTTTTCACAAAGGCAAAACTTGATAATAATGTGGCAAGAAGAAAAAAAACAAACAATCCCATTAATATAAATCGCTTTTTCCTAGAAAGCAGGGTTGGCATCTATCTCCTCCTTTTCTACAAAAAAATCTTGAAAAAGAGAAAGAATTTTCTCCTCTTTCAGTAATCCCATCAATTTATAAAGTTCTACTAATTTTGTGTAATAATCAAAACGACTTTCTATAAGTTTTTTTTGCATATTTCTATATTGATAAAGTGCTGCAAGATAGTCCTGAGATCTTATCTCCCCCACTTCAAGCTGTTTTCTTTGAATATCAAGTTTCATCTCCATCAATTTTTTTTGTTCACACATCAACACATATCTTTTGCTATTCAGTTGTAAATCTCTCAACACAGATTTTGCCTGAAAAACCAGTTGATTTTTGGTTTTCTCATATTCATTCAAAAAAGAAGCTATATCAATCTTTTCTTTTTCTAACTTTGTGATAAAGGTCTCATCCTGAAAAACCGTGGTCGAACCGGCGGACTTGACTGCAGGCTCAAATCTCCCCAAATCCCCTTCCAGCCCTTCAGACAAAGAGACCTTATCAAAGAAAAAGGGGAAAGACACATTCAGTCCAATCCTCCACATATCGGTCTGACGAAAAGGTTGTAACAAAGAAGTAGAATACCCAAAAGAAAACGTTATATCAGGAAGAAATTGATTTTCCAAAAGCCTTTGTTTTTTAGCCATGGCAATTTTCACCTGTATCATCTGGAGTTCCCATGAATGTTGCAGTACCTCATTGAGAACATACGATTCTGTAAAATATATTTCTTGGATACCTGCTTCCGATTTTGTTCTCTGACAAGAAAAAATCATACTATCATAGGGCAAAGAAAGAAGTTGAATAAGCTGAAAGAGGGTATTTGAAAAACTGACTTCCTGCTCTATAGTCTCTTGTTCTAACTCACGAAAAGATAATTCCCACTCAAGCCATTCAGGATGACTTATTTCACCAACCTCATATTTTCTTTGAAACACCTTCATCTCATTACTTTGAAGTATCAGAAACTCTTTTTGTAAACGTAGCTGTTCCTCATCTTCTAAAAAATGAAAATACGTACTGAGTAATTGAAACAAAAATTCCACCTTCTTTCTTTCTAAAGAAAAGGTCGCATATTGCAATTCATACTTATTCTGCTCCTGTTCTCGCCAAGATTTAAAACCATCAAACACAAGTTGTTGAACACCAATAGAAATGATGCGCTCATCGATATCCGGCATATCATAGTACACTTTTTGTTTTCCACTTACCTGAACATCCAATTGGGGCAAAAAACGACGAATCTGCGCGTTCCTTTGAAGATATTGAAGCCGAAGTGATGCATTTTCTAAAAGAAGATCTCTGTTATTGGCCAGCCCGATATTTATAAGGGTAGATAATGAATCTACCACAACAACCTCTTTTCCCCATAGCAACGAGACAAACACAAAACACATTATTACCTTTCTCATTTTTTTAAACCCTCAAAACTACATTCGCCTTACTTTGTCTTTTTCTCCTTTAAGTATTGCTGATAAGAACTCTTCAAACGTGAAATTCCCCTTGAAAATTCTCTCGAAAGGACTCTCTGATCTAGAAGAAGTCGTTTGTCCTCCGCATAGAAGGAAAACATGGCCACCGGTTCATTTGAGGAAAAAAAGCTCATGGTGATAAATATCCTCTGTTTGTTCTGCAAAAGATCATTCTCTAAACAAACAAAACGAAGAAAAACATCTATTTCTCCATTTGTCACAAGCGTATATCCATGCTTTTCCATAGTAAGACGAAAAACAGAAAAACACATATTTGAAACTACTTCATCCGAAACAAAAAGTGCCCGACTATTCTCTACCGAAAGTAAACGAATAGTGTACGTGTGAAAACCTAATTTCTCTCTCTTTTCCGGGAGAATGACCGCTTCTCGTGAAATACACCCACCTAACAGAACAAAAACCA
>FQKF010026566.1_pt1 | contig 14442 bp, 11 predicted proteins | sample 1504521 | NCBI WGS metagenome assembly FQKF01 (sample SAMEA4475357, study PRJEB15587) | soil metagenome | biome: Soil; feature: Field | place: India | collected 2015-03-11 | depth 0 m
TTAGGAATCCCTATTCCCGTGTCTTTTACATAAAATTTCAACATCATATCGGGTTGAAGTTCATATCCAGCTTCAATAAATCCTTTCATGGTGAATTTCAATGCATTGCTCATCAGATTGTTTAAGATTTGTTTAAATCTGATTGGGTCGGTTAGAATAATGGATTTATTTTCAGGTAAAGGCGAAATGCAGCGAATCTCAACCTGGTTTTTGTTCTCTTTAAGTTTGGATGCTTCAAAAGATTCACAAACTTCTTTTAACGTTTGGTTGATATTGCACTCCGAAATTCGAATTTTTAACTGACCTGCTTCTATTTTTGAAATATCAATAATGTCATCAATTAAGGCCAATAAAGTATTACCGCAACTAGTAATATGATCAAGAAATTCGTTTTTTTCTTCTTCGGTAAGGTTAGGCATTCGCAGCAAGTTCGAAAATCCAATGATACCGTTCATGGGTGTACGAATTTCATGACTCATGTTGGCTAAAAAAGCTGTTTTTAAACGATCGGCCTCTTCGGCTTTTTCTTTGGCTTCTCGAAGTTTTTCTTCTACTTTTCGACGCTCTGTAATATCAATGGATATGCCAACTAATCCTGATATTTGACCTTTGCTATTTCGCACTGGAATTTTAGTAGCCGAAACCCATTTTGAACGACCATTGCGATCAACGATCTGTTCCATCTTTTCAATCATGGCTGTTCCCGTAGATAAAATTCGCATTTCGTCGTCAAAAGCAGCTTGCGCTGTAGTAGCATCGAAAAAGTCAAAGTCGGTTTTTCCAGTGGCATCGTCAGGATTCTCGACCCCCAGCAACTCTGCCTGAGCTTTATTAATTTTTGTAAATCGGCCCTGCAAATCTTTAAAATAAATTGTATAAGGAATATTGTCCATCAAAATTTGCAAAAAGGTGCTTTCTTTATCGAGCGACTGAAGTAAACCAATTAATTGAGTAATGTTTTTTGATACTCCGACTACACCTATTATTACATTGTTCTCATTTCGGACCGGACTATATGATGTTGAATACCAGATTTCTTCGCCATTGGATTTTAAGATTTTTTCTTCTAAGTTTCCCACTGGTTGTCCTGTTTGGATAACATATTGTTCATATTGATGCCTTTGTTGGGCTATTTCTTTACTATAAAACTCATTGTCGGTTTTTCCAATGGCATCAAATACATTATTTAATCCTAATGCCTTTTTTGTGGCTTTGTTTAATCGGGTATATCGGTGCTGAACATCTTTAAAAAAAATAAGATCCGATGTGTTTTCCATTAAAGCATGCAGTAATTCTCTTTCTTCCTGAAACGAAAAAAATGCTTCAATATTTTCATTCAGTGGCCTTTCAAATCCAATGGTCCCTATAACCTTACCACTTGCCGAATATAATGGTGATTTTATAATAGCATACCAGGTGTCGTCGCGTTTGGTTTTAAAATATAAAGTTCTACCTTCTTGAATCACTTTTTCATCCTCACTCATCACTTCCCTTGCCAGAGGTTCAGGTAATAATTCAAGAACAGTTTTACCAATAACCTCCTTTTGTGTTTTATTAATGATATTGAGATATAGTTCATTGACATCGGTATATCTTCCATCCACATCTTTGATCCACGCTGGAAAAGGTATGGTATGCATTATAGAACACTTTTGCCCTTCCAGATCCAGTAACTTTTGTTCTAATTCATTTATCTTCTGAAGCAAATCCTCCTTATTCATCCAATTTTATTTTTTACAATAACCCTAATATTAAACTATTTTTAATTGATCACATAAATTGAATCTTTTCTACATCAATCTTTTTCTTGTGAACGATTTAAATATAAAATTATGATAAATTTATAATTTTCTGAAAACAAATTGAGTGAAATCAATATATTTTTTATGATGAAGGATGTATGTTTGTCGAAAAATCAATTCCTATGAATTCTTTATTGTAATTCATTCAAGAATTTCAAACCTTTTATAAAACTTCAAGAATTAACATTATAAATAACATAATTTAATTTGCCTTTTTTAAAAATATACTAGAGTAGTTCCTATTGCAGGAAACATACAAAAAATCATAATAAACATTTCTTTAACAAATAAAAACATTCGTTCAATAGGTTACTCAAATAAAAATTGTACATTAGCATAAACTTAATTAATTGCAACATACTATGATGAGATGTATTAATTTTTCAATTCTTCTTTTACAACATCTATTACATAATAAGAAATATGTTATCCTTACTATTACATTACTAGTTGATTGTTATATAACTTTTTCAATTAGTAGTTCTAATACACCTGTTTATCGCGATAGTTCAACAGAACAATTATATCAATCACTAAAACGCCTTTGCCAGAGTGATATGTTTTTATTTGGAGTACCCAATGCACTAACCATTAGTTATAATGGGGGACCCAAGCATCCTTATATTGACCAATCGGATTGCAAAGACATCACAGGTTCACATCCTGCCTTTATTGAAAGTGATTTCGAGTGGTATGTCGATCCCAAATTTAAAAGATGGGACATAGCTGCCATGAAGATAGCATATTCGAAAGGAGCTGTATTGGGATACTGTTATCATTTACGCGGGCTTAAATCGAATGAATTCTATACGTTTACGAAAGATAATAAAAAATCGGCCGATTCTACGCTTGTAAAAGACATACTGGCTAATCGTGATCGCAAAACCAATGAAAGTTTAGACTGGTATTTAACCCGACTCGATACATTAGTAATACCTGTATTTAAAGAACTGGGTTTCCCTCTTATTTTTAGACCATTTCATGAAATGACAGGAAATTGGTTCTGGTGGGGAACTGCCACATGTACTCCCGATGAATTTATTCAGCTTTACCGACTAACGGTCGATTATATTCGATCACAAGGAGTTAAAAATATTTTATATGCCTGGTCACCCGATAAATCGACCGATATGAGTTTCTATCCTGGCGATAATTATGTGGACATAATTGGTTACGATGGCTATGAAGTAGGAATAGCCGATTATCATCCCATTGATCTGTTTGTAGCTAATGTTTCCACACTATCAAAAATAGCGAGAGAAAAAAATAAAGTGTTCGCCATTACTGAAGTTGGCCTTTATAGCTTGACCAGTTATCCACAATATTGGACAAAGCATGTATTTGAACCATTAAAAAAAGCTAATCTTTTAAACCAGATAGCCTGGATAATGACGTGGTATAATGCCGACTGGAATCATGACTCAAAAGGAGTTAGCTATATACCATATAAAGGAATTGAAAAGAAAAATAATGGCAAACAAGCCATTGACGATTTTATTACATTTTACAACTTGCCACAAACCATATTTCTGAACGACAATCTGCCATTTTATTCCCAATCGAACGAATTATTTGTTTTCCCTCAAAAATTGGAACTTAATATAAACGAAACCTATCGTATTCTGGGTGGAGAAAAATGTTGCTGGATGAACAAAAGTTATAACTACAAATCATCTAATCCAAAAATAGCAACAGTCGATTCAGAAGGAACCATTAAAGCCATAACCAAAGGAAATGCAACAATTATTTTAAGTACTTCGGATGGTCGTCAAGCACGCGTTTTTATTACTGTTAAATAAACCATCTTTACAAATAAATATGCTTATGAAAGGTAGAATTTTTGGATTTATAGGATTATTCGGTATCATTTTTTTCAGCTGTAATCAAATTGATCAACAAGAATTTGTAAAAATTAAAGGCACTCAATTTATAATTCATAACAAGCCATATTATTTTGTTGGGGTTAATATGTACTTTGCGGCCTATCTGGGAGCAACCGATGAAGGCCAAAAAAGATTAATTAAAGAACTCGATTTACTTAAGGCAACAGGAATTGATAACATAAGAATATTAGGAGCCTCAGAAGCTTCGATTGCTGAAAGTGCATTGCCAGTTGCTATTCAAACAAGGCCTGGCGAATACAACGAAGAGTTACTTAAGGGGCTTGACTTTGTTTTAAACGAAATGGGCAAACGTAAAATGTATGCCGTTATTTACTTAAATAATTTCTGGAACTGGAGCGGAGGTATGACTCAATATTTATCGTGGGTAATCAATGAACCTGCTATAGATCCCGATAAAAATCAGCAATGGAAAGAATACATGCAACAAGCTGCAGGTTTTTATCAAAACGAAGTGGCACAAAATTTATATCGAAAGTATATATCTTTCCTACTAAATCGAAAAAACACATATACAGGAGTTTTATATAAAAACGACCCTACCATTATGGCATGGCAACTGGCCAATGAACCACGCCCCGGAGCTGACGGTATAAATGATTCGGCACAAATTGAAATACTTGCCCGATGGGTTGATACAACGGCAGCATTTATAAAATCAATTGATACCAACCACCTGGTATGCACCGGTTCTGAGGGCATAGTCGGATGTGTACAAAACATAAATGGATATTTAAAAGTACATCGATCAAAATATATTGATTATGCTAATTTTCATCTATGGGCAAAAAACTGGGGTTGGTTCGATGCTAAAAATCCTGAACAAACCTTTGAAAACACCTTAACAAAAGCCCGTGAATATATCAATTTACATATTTCATTAGCACGTCAGTTGGGCAAACCTATAACTCTTGAAGAATATGGTATGGAAAGAGATCACGGACTTTTTGAACCCAATAGTCCTACTACATATCGCGATCAATACTTTGATTTTATACTAAAACTAATAGCCGATAGTGCAACTCAAGGTGCGCCTATAGCTGGTTCAAACTTATGGGCATGGGGCGGATACGGTAAACCTCATCCTAAAAATAAAGTAGTTGAAAATCCATGGGCGTTTTTGGGCGATCCCCTAGGTGAACCTCAGGGATTAAACTCAGTATATGCAAGCGATACCAGTACAATTAACATATTAAATAAATATGCAAAATTGATGAAACTACTGATGAAGTAATTATTTAAATAGCTTATAAAATGACCTCATTAGAAATTGCCCGAATGATTGATCACAGCATTCTTCATCCTACTTTTTCCGACATTGATCTGAGAAGAGAATGCGAATTGGCCATGCAGTATAATGTAGCTACTGTATGTGTAAAACCTTATGCTGTGAAACTGGCCAGTAAACTCGTTGAAAATAGCAGCGTACAGGTTTGTGCGGTAATTGGTTTTCCTCATGGCAATAGTGCTATTTCAACCAAATTATTCGAAACCAAACAAGTACTCGATGACGGAGCTACTGAAATTGATGCAGTAGTAAATATCGGTAAAGTGTTGGAAGAAGATTGGAATTATGTGATGGACGAATTACAACAGTTAAATCATATAATAAAAAGTTACAAAGCTATATTTAAACTAATCATTGAAACTGATTATGTTACGAACGATATCCATAAAATAAAACTATGTGAATATTGTAACTTATTAAACATTGACTTTATAAAAACATCTACAGGCTATGGATTTATAAAAGATACAGATGGAAAATACATTTACCATGGTGCTACAGAACATGACATTGCTTTACTCCGCAAACATTGTGAACCAAAAGTTCAGGTTAAAGCCTCAGGAGGAGTTCGCTCACTTGAAAAACTTTTAAAATTAAATCATCTTGGTGCTACTCGTTTTGGAACAACAAATACCAGACAAATTATTGAAGATGCAATAAAATATTTTGGAAAGTAGTTGCATTTCTTGTAAAAAATATTTTCTGTCATTTTATGAATTTAACAAATAAATTCTGTCAAAATAAAAAGTAGGTTTCTTATTTCACTCGTTACGTAATTCACGATTTTTTCTTTTAAAAACAAAAATAATTTGTGTTTTTATTTTTTATGACAAAACAATGTCGTATTTTTACGACATTAGACATTATTAATTTTTCTTGATATGATTAAAGCAGAAATTTTTTCAGTTGAATTACAAACCATTGCCAGATTTGCCAAAGCCATTTCACATCCTGCACGTTTAGCCATATTAAAATATCTGGCTGAAACGAAAACCTGTATTTCAGGTGATATTTCAGAACATATTCCTTTAAGTCGTAGCACTGTATCGCAACACTTAAAAGAATTGAAAGAGTTAGGGTTAATACAAGGCGAGATTGAAGGTCTGAAAATAAACTATTGTATAAACAACACTACTTTACAAAAGTATAAACAAATGCTTGATGAGTTTTTTGAACAAATTGAAAGTAATAGCCCATTTCATTGTTAAAGAGAAGATTTAAAATAAAATATGTAATTAAAATAAATCGGATATGAAAGTACTCATTTTATGCACAGGTAATAGTTGTCGTAGTCAGATGGCACATGGGTTTTTACAAAGTTTTGATAAAAATATAACCGTATGCTCGGCAGGTACGGAGCCTGCAAAACAGGTGAACCCAAGAGCCATTCAAGTAATGAAAGAAGCTGGAATAGACATTAGTCATCATACACCTAAACTGGTTGATGAATACCTCAACGAAGAATGGGACTATGTTATAACCGTGTGCGATCATGCGAATGAAACATGCCCTGCTTTTATGGGTAAAGTAAAAAACCGATTACATATTGGATTTGAAGATCCATCGCATGCAATCGGCACAGAAGACCATATTATGAGCGAATTTAGAAGAGTTAGAGATGAAATAAAAAACAAATTCTGGGAATTTTATCAGAATAACATAAGACGAAATTAACTAAATAATCACCAATAAAATCTATTAATTATGAAAAAAACTGAAAAAGCAACCACTACTTTTCAAAACGGTTACAATTGTGCACAATCGGTATTTTCAGTATTTGCTCCCGAGACTGGAATTTCCGAAAATGACAGCCTTAAAATTGCCTGTGCCTTTGGTGGTGGTATGGGAAAACAACAATTAACCTGTGGAGCAGTTACAGGTGCACTAATGGTTTTGGGATTGAAATATGGTAAAGGAATTGAAGATAGTGATAATAAAAAAGTAGATACTTATAAAAAGACAAAGGAGTTTTGCAACGAATTCATTAAAATTAACGGTTCTATTAACTGCAAAGAATTATTGGATGGGCTTGATATGAATAAACCCGAGGAGTATGAAAAAATAATCCAACAGGATTTGTTTCGTAACAGATGTGAAAAATATATTTCAGACGCTGTGAAAATTCTAGAAAAAATGATTAATTAACAGATGGTGAGTAATACATCAGTTAGATATTAATTATTAACAAATGAAAAAAGAAAATTTAAAACTCGCTATACAGGAAAAGTATGGCCAGATTGCCAGAAACAGCACTTTATCACCTCAGTCAAACTGTTGTGGTTCATCAAACTGTTGCGGCAGTGTAGAAATAAGCATGATAGGTGATGAATACAAAAATATAAAGGGTTATGTTAAGGAGGCCGATTTAGGTTTGGGTTGCGGAATACCCACTGAATTTGCTGGAATCAAAACCGGTGATTATATTCTCGATTTAGGGAGTGGTGCAGGAAACGATTGTTTTGTAGCCCGATCATTAGTTGGAGAAACAGGTAAAGTTACCGGCATTGACTTTACCGAAGCCATGATTGAAAAAGCGATTGAAAACAATCGAAAACTTGGATATAAAAATGTTGAATTCATCAAAGGCGATATTGAAAACCTACCATTACCTGATAACACTTACGATGTGGTAATTTCGAATTGCGTGTTGAATCTTGTTCCCGATAAAAATAAAGCTTTTGCCGAAATACATAGAGTATTAAAGCCTCACGGTCATTTTTGTATTTCGGATGTGGTATTCCAGGGTATTTTACCCGAAGCACTTCGCAATGACATGGAAATGTATGCAGGTTGTATAGCTGGAGCTCTTGAAATCAACGAATATATTGCAATAATTGAAAAACTTCAATTTAAAAACATTACCCTTCATAAGAAAAAAGAAATAACAATTCCACCTGCGATTTTGCACAAATATTTATCAAATGAAGAGGTAGAAAGCTTTTTGAATACGAATACCGGAATTTTCAGTATCACAATTTCAGGTTTTAAAATGTAGTAATAAATTTTAAAGTATCGAAAAATGGAAAGTGTTAAAAAATTGTCATTCTTTGATCGGTATTTAACTATATGGATTTTTCTAACTATGTTCGTTGGTGTATTGATTGGATATTTTTCACCATCGATTTCAGATTTCTGGAACTCCTTAAGCTCAGGAACTACCAATATACCCATTGCCATTGGATTAATATTAATGATGTATCCTCCACTGGCTAAAGTAAAATACGAAAAATTACCTCTGGTATTTAAAAACCTACGTTTATTAAGCTTCTCATTAACTCAGAACTGGATAGTAGGACCGTTTGTGATGTTTATTCTTGCCATACTATTTCTTCACAACCATCCAGGTCTGATGACTGGTGTAATACTGGTTGGTCTTGCCAGATGTATTGCAATGGTTCTGGTGTGGAACGACCTGGCAAAAGGCGATACTGAACTGGCTGCAGGTCTGGTAGCGTTTAATGCACTGTTTCAGGTATTTTTATATTCGGTGTATGCATATATATTTATTACCTTTTTACCCCCCTTATTTGGATTAAAAGGTGCCATAGTTGAAGTATCTATTTCTGAAATTGCGACTACCGTATTAATTTATCTGGGAATACCATTCTTAGCGGGATTAATAAGTAATATACTTTTTCGACGTATAAAAAGTGATCAATGGTATTACAGTAAATTCATCCCTCGTGTATCATGGCTTACCCCTATAGCTCTGTTATTTACTATATTTGTTATGTTCTCATTAAAGGGCGAAAAAATTATTGAATTACCATTAGATGTACTTAGGGTTGCAATTCCTTACACATTTTACTTTGCATTTATGTTTTTCATCACCTTTTTTATTGGCCGCTGGATGGGTGAAGATTATGAACGATCAACCACTCTGGCGTTTACGGCCGGCAGTAATGACTTTGAACTGGCCATTGCAGTTGCTGTTGCTGTTTTCGGTATAAATTCGCAGGCTGCATTTGCTACAGTAATTGGTCCGTTGGTCGAAGTTCCTGTATTAATTATGCTGGTGAATGTAGCTTTATTTTTTAAGAACAAGCTATTTACCAACAAAAGTTAAACCATTTCTAACAATTTACAATGTCTATAAAACTTAAAAGCACTTGTATGCGATACAAGTGCTTTTAAACGAATAAAGCAATTAGACTAACCTACATAATTTTTGCGTATTAAAAAATCACCCAGACGCTCATTTTCATTTCTTTCGCGGGCATAGACCGATAAAATTTCGGTAACAATATTTAAAATAGTTTCTTCGTCGGCCATTTCTTTGTATAGTTTATTTAATCGAGTGCCTTTGTGATCGGCCCCAAGATAAATATTATATTTTCCAATAGTTCTGCCTACCAATCCTATTTCTCCCAGATAGGGCCGTGCACATCCATTTGGGCAACCTGTCATTCGAATATTAATGGGAACATCTTGTAAACCAAGTTTATAAATTACTTCGTCAATTTTATCAATTAATTTAGGCAGATACCGTTCAGCTTCAGCAAAAGCAAGCGGACAACTATTCAAAGCTGTACAGGCCAACGAATTTATGCGAATACCTGTTAATTTCCGATTTGCATATAATTTCGACAGAACTTTGTCTAAACTTTCTTTGTCTTTTTCTTCAATGTTTGCTATAATAAGATTTTGATTACCCGTAATCACAAATGTGGGTTGAAAATTTTGAGCTATTTCTTTTAATGTTTGTTTTAGCTTGTAATTCTCGGTGTTGGCAATTCGGCCTCCTTCCACAAAAAGACAATAATGCCAGCGACGGTCTTCACCCTGATACCAGCCAAATCGGTCATTATTCGAAACAAAATCGTATTCGGCAGGTGATTCTAGTTTAAATCCGAGACGGTCAAAGAGTTCATTCACAAACTTGTCGAGTCCGATCCGTTCAATGGTATATTTTAGTCGGGCAAACTTACGATCGGAACGATTCCCATAATCGCGCTGCATTTTTAAAATTTCCTCAACAACAGGAATTACTTTATTTCTTTCAACAAAGCCAATTATATCGCCCAAACGTGGGTGTGTATCTTTATTTTCGAAACTCATACCCATTCCACCACCTATAATTACATTGTATCCAGCAAGATTTCGATTTTTTTCAATGGCAATTAAACCAATATCGTTCGAAAATACGTCGGTATCATTATAAGGAGGAACAGCAATGGCAATTTTAAATTTCCTGGGCAAATACGTAGGTCCATAAATTGGTTCCTCTTCGGGTTGTTCGCCAGCTACCAACTGGTTATCGAGCCATATTTCGTAATAAGCTTTAGTACGTGGTAAAAGGTGTTTACTGATTTTAGCAGCATCAACAAATGCTTCAAAATGAACTTTTGATACAAATGGATTGGCCGAACTCATTACATTTCGATTGACATCGCCACAGGTAGCCAGGGTGGTAAACAAAGCTTCATTGATAGCCTGAATGGTTGATTTTAAGTTCTTTTTCAACACTCCATGCAACTGAAAAGTTTGTCGGGTAGTAAGTTTCATGGTACCATTACCATATTTATCGGCCAGCTCATCAATGGCCAGCCATTGATTGGCCGAAGCAACCCCGGCGGGCATGCGTACCCGAATCATAAAGCTGTAAAGTGGTTCAAGTTTTTGCCTTTTTCGTTCACTATCGAGCGAACGATCGGTTTGCTGATACGATCCGTGAAACTTTAATATATGAGTGTCTTGAGGATGTAATCCACCGGTAATTTTATCTTCAAGACTATCGAGCAGTGTTCCACGTAATAGTTTACTGGCTGCTTTAATCTGTTCCACTTCACTTAATGGCTGATTATTTTCCATATGCTTAAATTTTAAATTTTTCAAATGAAAATTGACTGCAAGGTTTTTATAAATAATTGATTAATAGAGGTCTTCATGATAGCGTCGTTGCTTTTTCAAACTGCGCAAGTATTCAATAGCCGATTCAGGATCCAGTTGTTTATATTTTTGAATAGCCTGTAACAAAGTATACTGAACTCCTTTGCCCATATTCTTACCACCGCAAATGTAAATATGTGCCCCGTTTTCAATCCAGTCGAATACTTCTTTCGATTTTTGTTCGAGTAAATGCTGAACATAAATTTTCTCTTTCTGATCACGAGACCAGGCCAGATCAATATTGGAAAGCAATTTTTTCTTCTTCCACTGTTGCCATTCGGTTTGATATAAAAAGTCGGTAGTAAAGTGCGGGTTGCCAAAAAACAACCAGGTTTTATTCGATTTGCCCTGTATTTCAATATCCTGCATGAAGGCTCTGAAGGGTGCAATACCTGTTCCCTGAGCAATCATAATAATTCCGGAGTTATCAGCAGGTAATCGGAATAGTTCATTTTCAACCACATAGGCAGTAAGCGAATCTCCAGTCTTTAGCTCATCGGCAACAAAACGTGAACACATACCACTTTTGGCACGATTATTAAATTCATAATTCAGCTTACCAACTGTTATATGAACCTCACCCGATTGATAAAGAGGACTGGAAGCAATGGAATATAGGCGTGCCTGCATGGGGTCTATAATCTCGACCAACTGCTGGGCATTCAGTTTTATTGGAAATTCGGTCAGTATATCAACCAGATCTCGTCCGTATATGAATTCAGCCAGCTGATCGGCATCCGATAATACATTTTCCAGTTTTTTTGATTTAGCTAAATTTTGATATTTTGTAAGAAAGCCCTTTGTTAATAAGGTGAGTTCGGCTTTATTGGATAAAAATTCACGAATTGAGATTGTAGTGCCATTGTAACTCACATTATCATTTTCGTTGAATTTGGTTACCTTTAAAATTTCATTGACCAGAGTATCGTAGTTTTTAAAATAAATACCTAATGAATCACCGGGCTGATATGTGAGTTGTTCAGTTTCATCAAATAATTCAACATGTACTGTGTCTTTATGCGAACCCTGACCATTTAGGTGAATAATCTCGTTAACTACCAATTTACCAGGCGAAGTACGCGTAAATACATCGGAAATTTTGGGTGAAGCTGATACTTTTACTTCTTCGGATTGTGACTTAAATGGCTCGGCACTTCCACTAATTTTTCCTAATGATGTAAGCAAGTTGTTAATCCATTGTTCTGCTGGGGGAATAAAATCAATGTCGCAATCGATACGGTCAATTATCCGATTAGCTCCAAGTTTCGCCAGTTGTTCATCAATTACACGTCCGGTTTTGCAAAAGTTTACATAACTTTTATCACCCAGGGCCAATACAGCATAATTTAGGTCGGATAACTTTCCAACTTTCGGACTATGAATATAGGCATAAAATTCTTCGGCCGATAGTGGAGGATCTCCTTCGCCCTGAGTACTGGTGATTATAGCCACCAGCTTTTCTTTTTTTAACTGATTGGGATTGTAATCGTTCATATCGTAAACCTGCACAGGAATATTTCTTTCGTTAGCTCTAGCTTCAAGTAACCTGGCAACCTTTCTACTATTGCCACTTTGAGTTGCAAATAATACAGTTAGAGTAGCAGCTTTAGGTTGAGCTGTAACCAAACTTGGTTGTTGCTCAATAGTTTCGAAAGGTGGATGAATAACTGTAGGTGCAAGCTGATTGGCTTTTGCTTCAATAATACCACTAATGAGCCCATGCAACCAATACAATTCATTAATATTGGCGGTTTGTACCAACCGTTCTATTAGTTCTTTATTCCAGATAATTCCAAATGATGATGTTTTTTCTCCTGTTGAATTCATGGTTTTAGATATTTTTCTTAATTACACTTATTATTTTTTCAATGGTTTTATCCAACATTTTTTCATCGTGAGCCAGACTTATAAAATTTGCTTCGGCCTTTGAGGGAGATAAATAAATGTTCTTTTTAAGCAAATGCAGGTAAAATTGTGCAAAGTTTTTATCAGATAACTCATTTACATGATTAAAACATGTCACGGGTTTATCGGTTAAGAAAATGCTAAACATGGAACCGACATATTCAATTTGTACGTTAAATGGCTTCAAAGCTTTTTGCAGTTCTGAAAAGAAATCAGAGGCCAAATCGAATAATTTTCTTTTATTCGACGGCTTTAGCAATTCTTCAATGGTAACTAATCCGGCATTCATAGCCACAGGATTTCCTGAGAGTGTACCTGCCTGATAAACCGGGCCAAGGGGAGACAATAATTCCATAATTTCACGTTTTCCACCAAAAGCACCAACCGGAAAACCTCCTCCAATGATTTTTCCGAGTATAGTCAGGTGAGGAATTAAACCAAAATGTTGTTGCGCAGTTATTTCCTTAAATCGAAAACCGGTAATTACTTCATCGGCAATAATTAAACATCTATATTTATTGCTCAACTCCTGAATGGTTTCAAGAAAGTTAAGATCGGGCTTAATTACACCCATATTACCAGGTACCAGTTCAAGAATAATTGCAGCCACCTGATCACCTTTCTGTCTGAAATAATCAATTAAAGCTTCAATATTGTTAAACGGCAAACTAACTGTGTACTGAATACTTTCGGCAATAACACCATCGCTCGATTTATCGGCCAGTTGTGATAATCCTGAACCAGCTTTTACCAGAAGAGAATCAGAATGGCCGTGGTAACAACCATCGAATTTTACAATAATTTTTCGATTGGTATATGCTCTGGCCAATCGGATTGCACTCATAACAGCTTCGGTGCCAGAATTTACGAAACGAATTAGTTCAATTGATGGTATAAGTCGTGTAATTAGAGAAGCTAACTGGGTTTCATATACAGTGGCTGCTCCAAAACTCGAACCATTTTCAACTGCTTTAACTGCAGCTTTTACCACTTTTTCGTGGGCATGACCCAACACAGCAACACCCCACGAAAGGCAATAATCGATGTATCGGTTATCATCAATATCGAACAAATATGGGCCTTTAGCCTTTTTAATAAATACGGGCGATGTCTGTAAATGACGAAACGAACGAACGGGACTATTTACGCCTCCTGGTAAATATTTACATGCCTCAATATATGCTTTTTCTGATTTCTTAGTATTCATTTTATATCTTCGTTTTAAGAATTAAAAATGCTGTTAATTTCATTAAAGGCATATGTAATTATATAATCGGCACCGGCACGTTTTATCGCAAATAATGCTTCATGGAACAAATCTTTTTCATTAGCTAATTGATTCTGCACAAGCAACTTAAGCATCATATATTCACCCGATGTTTGATAGGCTACAAGTGGTATATCATTAAACTTAGTTTTAACTCGTGTAATCATATCGAGATAAGTATGCGCTGGCTTAACCATAATCCAGTCGGCGCCTTCGTCAACATCGGCAGTTACTTCATCAATGCCCTGATTTATAGTTCTATAATCGAGCTGATAAGATTTTCTATCGCCAAATGCTGGCGAAGAATTGGCAGCTTCGCGAAATGGCCCATAAAAGCCCGATGCATATTTTGCCGAATAGGCTAAAATTTTAGTAGTATGTAATTTTTCC
>FQKF010052484.1_pt1 | contig 14442 bp, 13 predicted proteins | sample 1504521 | NCBI WGS metagenome assembly FQKF01 (sample SAMEA4475357, study PRJEB15587) | soil metagenome | biome: Soil; feature: Field | place: India | collected 2015-03-11 | depth 0 m
TCTCACGGAGTTTTTACTCAGCAAAGGGTACGAAGTCCATGGAGTGAAGCGAAGAAGCTCACTTTTCAATACGCATCGTATTGACCATCTGTATCAGGATCCGCATGATCCGGACAAGAGGCTTATTCTTCATTATGGGGATATGACGGATTCGACCAATCTCATCCGTATTGTTCAGGAGGTTCAACCAGATGAGATTTATAACCTTGCGGCTCAGTCGCATGTGCAGGTTTCGTTTGAGACTCCTGAATATACGGCCAATGCGGATGCATTAGGTACGCTTCGTTTGTTGGAGGCTATTCGTATTTTGAAACTGGAAAACAAGACGCGTTTTTATCAGGCATCCACCTCTGAATTATATGGCAAGGTTCAGGCTATTCCCCAGAATGAGACAACACCGTTTTATCCGCGAAGTCCCTATGCAGCGGCCAAGCTCTACGCCTACTGGATTACGGTGAACTATCGTGAGGCTTATCATATGTTTGCCTGCAATGGGATACTCTTCAATCATGAAAGTCCCCTGCGAGGAGAGACCTTTGTTACCAGAAAGATTACGAGAGCGGTGTGTCGTATCAAGTTGGGGCATCAGAAGAAGCTCTATTTGGGGAACCTCAATGCGAAGCGAGATTGGGGGCATGCGAAGGATTATGTGGAAGGGATGTGGCTCATTCTCCAACAGGACCAGCCGGAGGATTATGTCCTCGCTACGGGAGAAACTCATGAGGTGCGAGAATTCGTGGAGCTGGCCTTTGCTGAGGTGGGGATTCCCCTGAAGTGGGAAGGTGAAGGTGTGAATGAAAAGGGTATTCGTACGGATACAGGAGAGGTAGTGGTAGAGGTTGATCCCAGATATTTCCGACCGACGGAGGTAGATATTCTTCTCGGGGATGCGACAAAGGCGCGAACCAAGCTTGGCTGGAAACCAAAGCATACCCTGCAGGACCTTGTGAAGGATATGATCGCTCATGATATGGAAGAGGCCAAACGAGATCACCTTCTCAAGACTGAAGGGTTCAAAACCTACAAGTTCTCGGAGTGAAGAATGGAAAAGAAGGCAAAAATTTATGTTGCCGGGCACAGGGGGCTTGTGGGCAGTGCTATTGTTCGTGCTTTGGAAAGAGAGGGTTATACTCATATTGTGGTGAGAACTCATCAGGAACTTGATCTTACCAGACAGGCAGAAGTGGAGGCCTTTTTTGCTTCAGAGAGGCCGGAGTATGTGTTTCTTTCGGCGGCCAAGGTAGGGGGAATTTTGGCCAATGCTACCTATCCAGCCGATTTTATTTATCAGAATTTGGCTATTGCAACAAATGTGATTCATGCGGCCTATACCTATGGAGTAAAGAAGCTTCTGTTTTTGGGCAGTTCCTGTATTTATCCGAAACTTTGTCCCCAGCCAATCAAGGAAGAGTATCTTTTGACCGGTTCTCTTGAAGTGACCAATGAGGCATACGCGATAGCCAAGATTGCAGGACTGGAGATGACCAAGTTTTACCGCCAACAGTATGGGTGTGATTTTATCTCGGCTATGCCTACGAACCTTTATGGGCCACATGATAATTTTGATCTTCAGAATTCGCATGTGATCCCTGCGCTTCTTCGCAAATTCTATGAGGCAAAGAAAAATAACCAGAGATCGGTAACCGTGTGGGGGACGGGGTCTCCAAGGCGCGAGTTTCTCTATATTGATGATTTAGCTGATGCTTTAGTTTTTCTCATGAATCATTATAGTGATGGGCTCCATATAAATGTCGGGGTGGGGGAGGATGTCAGTATCCGTGAACTTGTGGAGATGATTCGTCGTATCAGTGGTTTTGAGGGAGAGGTGATCTATGATACGTCAAAGCCAGATGGGACACCACGGAAGCTTTTAGATGTGTCGCGCCTTTTTTCTTTGGGGTGGCGTCCGAAGGTTTCTCTGGAAGAAGGGCTTCGCTTGGCCTATCAGTGGATGGTTGACCACTATGACGAGATTGTCGCAAGGGAGAAACGATGAAGGTACTGGTGATTGTTCCGGCCTACAATGAGGAAGAAGCTATAGGGAAAGTGATCGATGATCTCCATACCCACGTGCCTGATTTTGATGTCCTTGTGGTGAGTGATGGTTCTTGTGATAACACAGCTCGTATTGCGAAAGAAAAAGGGGCGCTTGTGGTGGAACTTCCCACGAACTTGGGGATAGGAGGGGCAGTCCAGACAGGGCTCAAGTATGCCCACAGATATGGGTATGATGTAGCTATTCAGTTTGATGGAGATGGACAGCACTTGGCTTCTGAGATAGACAAACTTCTTGGCCCTTTGCGTGAAGGAAGGGCGGATGCGGTCATTGGTTCCCGGTTTTTACCAGGGCAGAAGTCTTCGTTTCAGTCAACCATAGGAAGACGGATAGGGATATGGTTTTTTGAGCTTCTGAATTCGCTTCTGATCCGGCAGTGGATTACGGACAACACTTCCGGGTTTCGTGCGTATAACAAAGACGTTATTGATTTTATGGTGTACAATTATCCTACAGACTATCCGGAACCAGAGGCGGTGATTCTCTTGGGAAGGAACCGTTTTCGTATAGTAGAGGTTCCTGTTGAGATGAGAGAAAGAATGGGAGGGCATTCTTCTATCTTTGGCTGGCGTTCGGCTTATTATATGATTAAGGTGACGTTAGCGATTATTATGACAGCCCTTCGATATCGTTTGCGGTAGGAGAGAGGCATGAATAGGGTTCAAATAGTGGCGATTATAGGAAGTGTATTCTATCTTGGTCTTATTTTTCCTCTGGTTTTCAAAAGACGAATCCATGAAGAGTATGCCATTCTCTGGCTTTTTTTTGGGGGTGTTCTCCTCATTTTTTCTGTGTGGAGAGATGGTCTTGAATATTTGGCACGTCTTGTGGGGATTCATTATCCTCCTGTGGCTCTTCTTTTGATCTTGATAGGGGCACTTCTCTTGATTCTTGTCCAGTTCTCGGTGGTGATTTCCCGGCTTTCAAAAAGGGTGATAGAGCTTACCCAGGAGCTTGGGTTAACAAGGCATGAGCTTGAGAAGTTGAGGGGGGAAAAGGAGAAAAAGAAATGAAATTTTTCATTGTGATACCTTCTTATAACCAGGCTCAGTTCATCAGGGAAACGATAGATAGTGTTCTTTCGCAGCAAGGGGTAGAAAAGGAAGTTTTGGTCGTTGATGGTGGATCTACTGATGGGACGGTAGAGATTCTTCGCTCGTATGGAGAGGCTATTCATTGGGTTTCTGAAAAGGACAGGGGACAGACAGATGCCATCAATAAGGGGCTTCGAAGAGCCACGGGAGACATTGTAGCCTATCTCAATTCGGATGATTATTATCTTCCTGGGGCACTTGTAAAGGTGCGGGAGGCTTTTGAGAGTCATCCAGAGGCGTTGTGGGTAACGGGAGATGGAATCATCGTGGATGCCCACGGGAAAAGGATTCAACAGCCCATTGCTCTCTACAAAAAACTCTGGCGGAAAGTGGGGTTTCCTCAGTCGTTGTATGTGATGAATTGTATTATTCAGCCAAGTACTTTCTGGAGAAAAGAAGCTTTGGAACAGGTGGGTTTTTTTGATGAGAGAAAGCACTATACGATGGATTATGATTACTGGCTTCGGTTGTTGTCAAAGGGGCATAAACCTCTTGTTCTTTCTGATAAACTTTCTGCTTTTCGTATTCATGGAGAGTCAAAAGGTGGATCTCGATTTGAGGCTCAATTTCGAGAGGATTATGAGACGCTGTGTCAGTATTGTTCCTCGAAGTTTCTCAGGTTTTTGCATAGGGTTCATAATGGGATGATTGTGTCTGTTTATCGCCTGATAAAGTGAAGAACTTTTTTCCTACAATGGTTCTTTAAGTTTTATATCTGTTATCTGATTTGCCCGAAAAGGTATTTTCCCTTTATAATACTCTCATATTATATTCATTAGAACGAGGATTCTTATGGCTCTTTCCTCTCTCAAAAAAGCCCTTGTGCATGACTGGTTCTCTGTCTATGCAGGTGCGGAAAAGTGTATTGAGAGTATCACCAATATCTGGGATGATCTGGATATCTATAGTCTCATTGACTTTTTGAGTGAAGAGGATAGACAGGTTATTCTCAAGGGAAAGTATGCGAAGACCTCTTTTATCCAGAGGCTTCCTTTTGCTAGGAAAAAATACCGGGGTTATCTTGCCTTTTTTCCGTTAGCTATTGAGCAGTTTGACCTGAGGGAGTATGATCTCATTCTTTCTTCCTCGCATGCAGTAGCGAAGGGGGTTTTGACGCATGCGGACCAGCTTCATATCAGTTATGTTCATACGCCGGTGAGGTATGCGTGGGATCTGTATCATCAGTACCTGAGGGAAAGTGGTCTTGAGAGGGGACTCAAGGGGGAAATAGCGAAACTTATTTTGCATTATATCCGGCTCTGGGATCAGACGACAGTGAATAGAGTGGACAGGTGGGTGGCCAATTCTCACTATATTGCCAGACGGATAGCAAGGGTTTACGGGGTGAAAGCTGATGTGATTTATCCACCTGTGGACGTGGAAAAGTTTACGCTCAGGGAGGCAAAAGAGGATTTTTATCTTACCGCGTCCCGAATGGTTCCCTACAAGAAGATAGATCTGATTGTGGAGACTTTTGCGAAAATAGGGAAAAAACTGGTGGTGGTAGGCACAGGACCTGATGAGAAGAAAATCAAGGCGCTGGCAGCGAAAAATATTGAGCTTTTGGGATACCAACCGGATGAGGTTCTTGTGGATCTCATGCAGCGGGCAAGAGCGTTTGTGTTTGCCGCAGAGGAGGATTTTGGGATTGTTCCGGTGGAGGCTCAGGCCTGTGGGACACCGGTAATTTGTCTTGGCAGAGGGGGAACACAGGAGACGGTGATCGATGGGAAAACAGGGGTTCATTTTTATCATCAGACTCTTCAGGATCTTGCGGGAGCTATAGAGCGTTTTGAAACGCTGGAGAAGAGTTTTGATCCTGTGGCTATTCGTCAGCATGCCCTGAAATTCAGCCGGAAGCGTTTCGAAAAGGAATTTTGTGAGTATGTGGAAAAGGTGTATGAGGAATTTCGAGAGAAAAGGAGAGCGTGATGCCCTGGTATAGGATAGAGTTGAAAAGCATAACCTGGAAGGAAGTGGTGGGATTTTTTGTCCTGTGGGGAGTATTTTTTGTGGGACTTTTTGTGATGATGCAATTCACAGCCATCTCCTATCGACTCTGTGAAGTGAGGTATGTGATTGACAGGCCACTTCCTTTGTATGGAAGGGAAGAAGAGTTTACAGAAGAAGCCTTGAACCGTAGGCTTCAAAGGGATAGAGAAAAAGAGATGAAACTAACTATTCGGGGAAAGACAAATATTTCGCTTTTTTCCCCCACAAAAATTCTCACTCAAGAGGGAATATTGTCTCTTGATAGTTATTTAAAAACCAATTTTTCTCATGTGAGGTGGTATGGGCCTGAGGTGAGAACTGTTCCCCAACTTCAGGCTGAGAGGAGATGGTTTCTTCTTGGGGTACTCTCGTTTTCGATGGCACTTGGGGTGATGATAGCCTGGTTACTTCGGAGGGAGTTGTGAAAAGGGGCTGGGAGAATCTTTTCTGGATTCTTGTGGCACTTGTGTTTGCGACGGCTTCAATGGATATTGTTCTTGTGATGAAGGTAGCTGGATTTCATGTGCGTTTTTCTCTTCTGGTGATGATGGTTCTTGAGGCTGTGTGGCTGGTTTCTCTTTGGCGTTCAAGACGGGTTTTTCTCATTTCTGGTATGGGATGGCTTGTTCTTTTAGCTCTTTTGAATACCGTTTTTGCCTTGAATAGCAGTTTGCCTTTACGAAGCTTTGGGTATGCTCTGTGGCTCTGGGTGTTTGTGGTCTGGGTGTTTGTGATGGTTCAGGTGAGTGCTGGAACTTTTTTCTTTCAGGAAGAGAAAAAGAATCTTTTTTCACGGCTTTTACTTGTGTATATGCTATCTTTTTTACCGGCGCTTCTTATGGGATGGCTTCAGTGGATTGTCCCATCTCTTGCCTGGATACGAGAGGGGCTGTGGCGTACTCAGTGGACGCTTCCCTTATTTGGAGAGTATAGCCTCTATCGGGTCAATGGATGGAACTATGAGCCATCGTATTATGCCACCTATCTTGTAGTGCTTCCTCCGCTGCTCTGGGTGTGGGCACGCCAGAGTCAGGGTGTCCAGAGGCTTTTTGTGTGGTTGTATCTTGTGCTGACGGTGATGATGATAGGGTTTTCGACCTCACGAATGGGGTGGCTGGCTCTTATTATAGAAGGAGTGGTGATTATCCTGATAGAAGGAGGGTTGTGGCTCAAAAAACGATACGGACTAAAGGCTTTTCGAGGTGTGCTTGTTGTGGGGACGGTTTCTTTTGTGTTGACTGGGATAGGTTTTCTTCTCTTTTTCCCATGGGAAAGAGTAGCAGCAAAGGTACTGCGTTATTCCTATTTCGATCGTATGGAAGGGATTCAGAATACTCTGGAGGTGTTCTTTCGTCATCCCTTTGCTTCGGTGAGTTTAGGCGGGGTAGCGCCGGATATTGCCCTTTTTCGAGGAAATATCGTTCCTCAGGGCAATAGTGACGTGAAACCATTTGAAGGAGCAGGGGTGCCTTTAGAACTTCTTGCAGGGCTTGGGGTTTTGGGGGCTTTTGTTGTGGCTGGGCTTTTGGCTTCTCTTTTTTTCTTCTCTTTCTTTTCCTGGAGACGTTTTTCTTCTCAGGAGAAGGCCTGGTTTTTAGCCCTTGCTGGAGGTTTGGTGATGCAGGGGTTTCTTCTTCTTTTCAATCAGAATATTCTCAGGGTATATGTGTGGAATCATGTGGCAATGTTTATAGGTTTTTTGGCATGGAAGGAAGGGAAGGGATTGGCCCCTTCTCTTACACTCCCCTCCGGGGCACTCAAAGTAGGGACAAGTATGTTTACGGGTATTTTAGCGATGACCGTGGCGGGCATTGTTTTTGTTTTTCAACCTCTTGTTGTGGAGGTAGAGGGAGCAAAACTCCACGGTGAATGGCTTATAAAGTCGAGTTATGGAAGAGTTTATTATAATACAGGAAGGGGGATTTATGGTTATGAGAGTGTATCACTTCTTATTGATGACAAGAGGGCTTCTTTGTCTTTTATCTCAAATCGAACTCTTTCTCGGCGTTATTTTGAAAGTGAGGAAGCATTTTATTTGTGGAAGACTCTGAACTCCATCATGGCTAAAACTAATTCTCCAGACTATATTTATATTCCTACCACCAATCTCTATTTTGAGTTGGTTTCAAGGAATAACCTTTTTGTGAAGAATCCTCAAAAGTTTCTTGAGGGGTTGAATTTTCTTTTAGAGGATGAGATTTTCTGGGAAAAGAAGGAAAAAAGCATTCATTTTTCTTCGCTCACGATGAGTTATAGTAAGAAAAAAGGCACCAAAGATTTTGACCCCATTCGTTATCACAGGCTTCTTCTTGAAGATTGGCTTGTGTGGATACCCAGAAATCCAGAGGGACACAATCCTGGATTGTGGTTATTTGAGTTTTCGTATCCTATCAGTTATTTGGAGAAACCTGTGTATGAGATTCTGCGGGTGGAGAGTATAGAACTGGAAACCTCATGGGGAAAAGTAGCGTTACCATGGAAACCGGACTTCTGGATAGAGAGACGTGAAAAAGAAAAACAGATAAAAGTAAGAAGCTGGTTTGTCTGGTCTGGCAATCGCTGGTTTGTTCAGGCGCAGTTTCTTCGTTTGTGGTGGACAGTGGTGACGGTGGTCATGGGGTTTGTTGTAGGGGCGATGACGTGGTATTGGATGACAAAAAAAGGGGGGAAACGATGAAAATCCTCTACATCTGGCATGCGGCGGTGGAGAAGGAGTACCGAAAACTTCTCTGGAAAATGAGAGAGATGGGACATGAGGTGTCTTTAGTGACAGCTTATCGATGGACGGAAAGTTCTCGTGATCAACGTTTTCAAAGGCTTGCTGAGGATAGTTCTCTTGAGGTCTATCCTCTCTTTGTGATGTTTCGTAATCATATCCGGAGTTTTTTCTTTGTGAATATTTTTCGCATGATAGCTATTGTGATGAGAATAAAGCCTGATGTGGTGTATCTCAAGGAAGAACCATATTCCATAGCCGCCTGGCAATGGGTGTGGGTGGTGAGACTCTTTTCTCCGAGTTCGGTTATAGTTATCGAGAGTGATGAAAATCTTGAGGGGCGACATCCTTTTCTCTATCGCTGGATAGAGGAGTATGTCCTTCGTCATATTCATGGTCTTGCTTCTGTTCCTACCGCCGGGCTTGAGCTGTATAAACGGAAAGGTTTTCGTGGGAAGCAGTTCAAGACCTCGTATTTTGTGAATACGGAGATATTTTTTCCTCTTTCGGGGGAAAAGGCAAGAGAGGTTTTCCCTGAAATTAGAGGCGATAGGTTTGCTGTTGGGTATGTGGGAAGGATTACTCCGGAAAAGGGGCTGGATACGGTGATTGAGGCTTTGGGTATATTGAAAAAGAGGGGGGTATCCTGCTATCTTTATTTGCTAGGTAAAGTGGTGGAGGAATACAAAGAAAAACTCAGCCAGCTCGCTATGGACTGTGGTGTGAGCGAGGAGGTCTTCTTTTTGAACGCTAGACCAATGGATAAACTAATGTATTTCTATAATGCTATAAATGCACTAGTGCTTCCCTCCAGGAGTACCTCCTGGTGGATCGAACAGTTTGGACGGGTTATTGTGGAGGCTCAGGCCTGCGGGACGCCGGTAGTTGGTTCGGATTCCGGGGAGATCCCGATAGTGATAGGAGACGAACGGTTTGTTTTTCCAGAGGGAAACGCTGAGAGACTGGCGAGTATTTTAGAACGCTTTGTGAAGGGTGAATATTCGAAAGAGGGAATGTCTCAACATCTGGTTGAACAGGTAAAAGAAAGGTTTTCCCTTGAGAGGGTGGCGGAGAATAAGATTGGGATCATGGAAACAGTGTTTAAGGAGGTTGAAAAATGAAAATAGCGATCCCTCTACCTTTTTTTCACAAACACGGGGGTATTGAAAGACATACTTATGAATTGGTTGAGAATTGGAAATATAAACATGAAATTCATATTTTGAGTTATGAATGGGAGCCAATAGAGGGGGTCCATTTCCATCGAGTGCCAGGAAAAAATTTGCCTGAGATTGTAAGAAGGATATGGTTTCTTTTTTATACGTGGTACGTTTTAAGGAGAGAATCATGGGATATTATTCTAAATAATGGTTGTGGCCAATCACTTATTCAGGATATAATTATTACCGCCAGTGTTCATAAGGCCTGGATGGAATCATTTAGACGTCTAAAATTGCGGCGTTTTTTTCTGAATCCTTTACATTATCTTACTCTTTTTGTAGAATGGTTTAATTATAGATTTCATCGGTATAAAAAGATTATATGTGTTTCCAGGTTCATACAAGACGAATTATGTACCTATCATCATGTTGCAAAAGAGGATACAAAAGTGATTTATTTGGGAGTTAATACGGAAGAGTTTTCTCTAGAAAAAAGGCTTTTTTTACGAGAAAAAGCTAGACAAAAGTATGGTTTTGGCAGTAAAGAAAAAGTATTACTTTTTCCGGCCCATGAATGGAGAAGAAAAGGGATAGACATTCTTCTTGAGGTTTTGAGCCAACTTTCCGATGATTACAAACTTTTGATTGTTGGCAATCCCTCTCATCGAGAAGAAGCATTTTATAGAAAAAGAGTTTTGTCTTTGGAATTGCAGTCCCGTCTGGTTTTTGGTGGGCTTTGCCATACTATGCAGGAAGCATATGCGGCGGCTGATGTGATGATTTTTCCAAGTACGTTTGATGCCTTTGCCCTGGTTGTTCTTGAAGCCATGAGTAGTGGGTTGCCTGTGATTACGGTTCCTACCGTGGGGGCCTCTGAGCTCATTCGTCATGGGGAAAATGGGTTTGTTGTTAAGGAATGGAACGATATAAGAGGTATCAAAGGAATACTTGAATTGCTGTTTTCTGATGAAAACTTTTATGAAAAAATTTGTTATGAAGCAAGGTCAACAGCTCTTGAGTGGGATTGGAAAAAGGTAGTAGAAGAAACAGAGAATATTCTAGAAGAGATAAGAGTGTGTTTGTGAAACAATTATATTTGCTAAAAAAGGCATGAAAAAGAAGGAGGAAAGAGTACAGACTTATGTTTTTTTTGCAAAATAAGGAGAGTAAATGTATCCATTTTATTTTTAGTGGTACCAGCTCTTCAAGAGGGGGAGGTGCTGCTCTCTGGCGACTTCTTCTCTCCTTTCCTCCGCGGGAAGTGTGGCTGCATTATTCCTCGTATGCAAGAACCCTCTGGGAAGAGGTGCAGCATCCCTTTCTTCACCATGTGATTCATGAGGGATGGGGAACGCATGAACATGCTCCGACGCCTTTCCCCTGGAAGAACAGAAAGGGGTTTGATCTTTCAAAGATTGGGGGGAACGATATAGTTATTTTTGATTCGAGGGAAGCTCTTCAACAACTCGCTCTGCCCCTTTCTCAAAAAGGGGTACGCCTTTTCTGGCATATGCAATCGAGGGAAAGAGTCCTTCGAAAAAAACTGTGGATTACTCCCTGGGATATGGCTTGTTATCGGCGGTTAAGTGGTATTGTGGCTATCAGTGAGTTTGTTCGGAGGGCGTTTACAAAGGATCCTCTGTATGTTTTCGCAGGAAAAAATATCCGCTGGGAAGTGATACCCAATGGGATTGTGTCTTCGTTTGAAAGGATTGAGGCGGAAAAGGATTTTGTGCTTTATTACGGGAGATATGAGGGATACAAAAATCCTTTGTTTTTAGAAAAGCTTGGGTGTGAGGTACGATATATTGGGGCGAAGGCGGGATGTGCGGTTCCTGTTTCTGTCCCGGAAGAGAAGGATCTTGGCTGGATGAAACCGGAGGAGGCGGCTAAGTGGGGCGATATCTTTGTCTTCCCCGCCATAGGAGAGGCTTTTGGGCTTGCCCTTGTGGAGATGATGTCCTATGGGAAGATTGTGATTGCTTTTCGCAGTGGGGCTTTTCCGGAGATTATTGAGGATGGTGTGGATGGTTTTCTGGTGGAACCTTTTGATGTGAAGGCTACAAGAGAGGTTATTGAAAGAGTACGAAATTCATCTGAGTTGAAGAAACGGATTTCAGAGGCGGCTCAACGGAAAGCCATGCGTTATAGAGAGGATGAATATCGCACGTGTTTCTGGGAGAGTGTGTCTCGTATGGTAAGGGGGGAATTTGGAAGGGAAGATTAAAAGGTTTTGCCAAGTTTTCCTTTGTGGCCATCATGACCAGGGCGAAAGGGGAAATGTTTGACAGCCATTTTTTTTTCTACTATAATATATATTTATTGTTTGAGAATGATAAAGGCTTCTTAGAGTTTTTTGAACTTTAGAGAAGGAGAGAAGTTTTTTCTATGGATTTTCAAGCTTTTCAAGAAAAAGTACGCTTCTGGTTGGGCAAAAGAGGCACTCAAAAGGTTTTAATAAATTTTACCTGGCTGGGCGTTTTTCGTATTGTTGAAAAAGTAGTGCCACTTATTACCATTCCTTATCTTTTGAGAGTCATTGGGATGGAGAAGTGGGGACTTATTACTTTTGCTCAAAGTTTTATTCAATATTTTAATACTTTTGTAGATTATGGTTTTAATGTAACGGCGGTGAGAGAAGTTTCTTTACATCAAGAGAAGAGGGACGCTCTGGAAGAAATTTTTTCCAGAGTTATGCTTATAAAGTTATTTTTTCTTCTTATTGGTTTTGTTATTTTCTTTTTTCTTGTGATGGGAATAAAGAGATTTTATCAGGAAAAGGAAGTGTTTTTGTTAACCTTTGGTTTAGTTGTGGGGCAAACTCTCTTTCCTTTGTGGTTTTTTCAGGGAATGGAGAAGATGAAATTTTCTACTATTTTGTCTTCTGTGGCAAAAATAGTGTTTCTCATTTTAATTTTTGCTCTGGTAAAAACAGAAAAAGATTATGTTTATGTTCCAATCCTCAATTCTATAGGTATTATACTGGCGGGTATTATAGGTCTTTTGATAGTGAGGTTTGGATTCCATATCAGGTTTCGAATGCCAAGCTGGATTCATGTGATAAAAACAATGAAAGAGGGGGGAAAAGTATTTATTTCTAATTTATTTATAAGTTTTTATGCAAATACTCGTGTATTTGCTCTGGGAATTTTTTCTAATAACACAATTGTCGGTTATTATGGTCTGGCGGAAAAGATAGTCACCTATTTAGGGATGCCTTCAGAGCTTTTTGGACAGGCCATGTATCCAAGACTGGCCAATCTTTATGGAACGAATAAAAAACAATTTGTAAAATTGTTGAAATACCTGAACTTGGGGATGTTTGTATGGGGTGGTCTTGTGTGCGTTTTCGGTTTTCTTTTTTCACCTTTTATTGTGGAAATATTAACGGGTAAATCTATTACTTACGAGATTACTTTTACACTGTTCTTTTTGTTGTTGGCGGCTTTTTTTGTTCAAGCAAATACTTTTCGTATTCAATATTTCTTAGCCGCAGCTCGCTATGGGCTTTATACGTTCTTGCATGTCGCTGTTGGTTTCATTGGAATAGTCTTGACATTGTTTTTTTCTTATTTCTTTGAGTATAAAGGGACAGCCATAGCGGTTTCTCTTGTGGAAGGTATGGTATTCCTTTTTTCTGGGATCATGTATTCTTTTTCTGTAAAGGAGGAAACAGATGAAAAGTAAAACTTTTGTGACTATTATGAAATGGACTGTGAATGCGGATTTAATAAAAATGACGGGGCAGATTCCTTATAATATGCATAAGAAATATGGATATAATTCTATACTGGTGACTTATAAAAACGAAAAAGAAGAGGATCTTTCACCTGAGGAAAGGACGTTTAATCTTCCACTTGAACCTTATACCTATCATCTCAATGTGGTAAAAGGATTGAAATTAGAATTTATTGAAAGAGAAGGAAAATTTGTAGGATTGGATAAGGCAATACTAAAATATATTCTCAGAAATGCAAAGAAAATTGATGTGTTGAATTTATATCACTATTCTCTTCAGACTTTGATTTATACCCTTGTGTATAAGTTTCTTAACAAAGACGGAATTGTGTATATTACGCTGGATAATGACCTGGGGGGACTTGATATTTATCCTCATTCTTTATTGGGGAAGCATCCCAAAAATTTTATCAGAAATATCATTGCCTATACGATTATAGAGCCATTGTTTCTGAGAAAAGTGGATTTTTTGTCGAATGAGACTAAGAAAGGTACACAAAGATTGAAGACTTTATATCATAAATATGAACAGAAGTTTTTTTATCAGCCTTATGGTATTGATGAGAGGTTTATTGTTGAGAGTGGTATAAAAATGAAATCTTTTGAAGAGAAAGAGAATATCATATTAACAGTGGGAAGGATTGGACATCCTCAAAAAAACAATGAACTTCTTTTGAAAGCGGTGGCTAATATTAATCTGAAAGACTGGAAAGTTATTCTGGCGGGAAAAGTGGACAAAAATTTTTCTTTGTTTCTTGATGAGTATTTTCGCAGGAATCCCCATCTAAAAGAGAAAATTATTTTTACAGGGCATATATCTGATAGAAATCAACTCTATGATCTTTATAATCGAGCGAAGATTTTTTGTATGACGTCGAATTTTGAAAGTTTTGGGATAGTGATGGTAGAAGCAGGATATTTTGGAGACTATATTGTAACAAGTAATGTGGTAAGTGCAGATGATATCACGAATAATCGGACATGTGGCGATGTTTTTCCTGTTGGAGATCAGGAAGAACTTCAGAAAAAGTTGCAATATCTTATTGATCATCCTGATGTTATCAAGGATAATATGCCTAAAATCCAGGCTCATATCAAAAAATCTTTTTTGTGGGAAAATATTATAGACAATCTTGCCACTCTTATAGAAAATAGAAAAAATCAAAAAGAGGGCGAACAATGAAGCAGGGGTTAGTGGCTATTGTTCTGGTGAATTATAATAGTGCCTCATTTCTAATAGAGTGTTTGGAAAGTATTTATAGAATGGACTATCCTTCTTTTCAGGTTATTGTTGTGGACAATAGTGCAGAAAATCAAGAAAAAGAAATAGAGGCCCTGCGGGGATGGCTGAAGAAGAACAGTAATAACGAGGTTCAATCTCATTCTCGTTTTTCTGCTTTATTCACCAGGGAAATTCAAAAGCCAGAATTGGTTATTTTAGAAGAAAGAGAGAGATTTCAAGAACACGATTTTCCTGAGAGTGCTCTTGTCCTGATAAAATCGCGGGAGAATGATGGATTTGCAGGGGGATGCAATAAGGCGTTAGAGTATATAGCAGCCCAGAAAAAATTTGAATTTGTGTGGTTATTGAATACGGATACTTTTGTGATGCCGGAAGCTCTGAGAACTCTTGTGGAAAAAATAAAAGAAAATGAGAATTTGATTGCTGTAAGTTCAAAACTTTTG
>FQKF010025937.1_pt1 | contig 14440 bp, 16 predicted proteins | sample 1504521 | NCBI WGS metagenome assembly FQKF01 (sample SAMEA4475357, study PRJEB15587) | soil metagenome | biome: Soil; feature: Field | place: India | collected 2015-03-11 | depth 0 m
GAGACGGTTATTTTCTGTTACACTACTATATCCTTGCGGATATCTTCCTGTTAGGAAGCATGGTGCTCTATGTTGCCCGGACTTTCCTCCCTTTTGAAAAAGGGCGATAGAACGATCTGCTTTTTTGATTTTATTTATCAGGACTTTTTACCTTCACACTTTTTTGCCATACTATCATACTACGTGCATGTGCCAGTAATTCCTCGGCCATTTCAATATTTCCATCGGCTTTAAGTAAATTTGCATAAAATCGTAAAGTATCTGGGGCATGTTTATCTTGGGCACGCAATAAAAAAACCGGTTCATCTTCAGGTATTTTGCCTTCTAAGTCGACTATACGTTTATTATAATCTTCTCGCGTAAACTTCATTTCTATTAATCGTTAATCTGATATTTTTATTAATGAACCTTTTAATAAACTAAACTTTATAAACCGACATGTTATATATGCAAATATAATGCAAAATTAATTTTGCAATATTTTGTATAGTATGTAAGAGTATGCTGATAATTTTTGTTAAACACATGCAAATTTTTTTTAAAGCTCTTAGTGCTATATTTTATAGCTTTAGGTTTTTAAATAAAAATTAAATAAGTTTGTTCGAAATTTTTAGCATCTATATGAACTTATCCGAAGTTATATTTAATTTACTTGAAAAGGAGAATAAGGTTACATTACCGGAAATTGGAACCATTCGATTAAACTACTATCCGTCTGAGATTCTTACATTTAGTGGAAAGGTATTGCCTCCGCGATATAAAATTGAATTTTCAAAAATAGTTGCTGATAGCGATAATAGGTTGATTGAATTTATTACTGTAATTCATAAAACCAACTTTGAAGAGGCTAAGAATAAAGTGAATGAATTTTGTTCAGCCATATTAACACAAATTAAGCAAGAAAAACCTTTTTATATTCCTGAAGTTGGTACTTTTAAATGGAATAAAGAAAAAAATGAAATTATATTTGAAGAAGATAAAAACAGTAGATTATTATCGGAAAACTTTGGTTTAACCGATGTAATTTTGCCTTCTCAAAGGCAGGTACAATCGAATGATAACAAAACATTATCGGCTGAAGAATCAGTAAAAACAATAAAAAAAGTTAAAAAACGACCATCGATTGTAGGGATTGGTTTAACCATTGCTGCATGTATTCTTATTGGTTCATTTTTAATTACGTACTTTTATCGTGGACAATATTTTATTGATGAGAAATGGATTTCTTCGAAATTTGAAAATATTTTACAGATATTTTCTAACAAAAGAAACAATAATTCTAAAATTCATGAAATAAAACAGTATAATCGGCAGGCTCTTCAGTATAAGGAATCAAATAAAACAACTGTTTATGATACTTCTTCTGCTTTAAAAGAGTTGCAGCAGGTGAAGGCCAATCGTTTAACTTATTACTTAATAGCTGGAAGTTTTAAAAATCGAGAAAATGCTGAGGTGTTTCTAAAACAACTAAAGAACAAAGGTATATCAGCAGAGATATTAGTTATTCATGATACATTATTTCGGATTTCAATTGGCCGGTATACCAACCGTGATAGCGCCATTGTTAATTATATTCAGTATTCTCAGCATCAGGCTGATTTAAAAGTATGGTTTTATAGCCGATACGAGTAAAAATACTAGATATTACTTTTTTTGCTGATTTTGCAATTTTTCTCTATTTGTTCTATCAATAAGTTCTCGAATGGCTTTATTCACGGCTGCAGTATCGGATGGTGGGGTGTCACTATAGGCAATACCTTCGAGTTCCCAACCTGGTATTTCGCCATATCCTCCTTTCATTTCGGAGCGTACAACCAGTACTATTAAAGCTCCCATATTGGCAGCTTTCTTTTGCATTCGTATGGTTGCACTTTGTTTAGCTGCTTTAGGACTACGGCTTCCAGATGATGCGGTAGCTTTTATTACCCCTCTTTTATATAAACCACGAACATCCTCTTCCTTTTCGGTTATCATAACAGCCTGCCAGTCTAATTTGTCAACCACCGAAAAAACTGGTTTATTAAAGATATCGACTTTTCCACTCTTATAAATAATTTTTTCGATGTCCTTTCTCAAAATTTCTTGCTGAACAACCGAATTGGGTAAGGAGTAGGTGACCGACGAAGCTCCCACTTTTTTAACCGAACAAATAATTTTTCTTCCACCCAGTTTAATGATGGTATCCATTTTTTCTTTTACAGGAGTGTTAGTCTGAGCAGGAGTAACTACTCTGTTGGTTTGTTGAGTTTCCTGTTTTGGGGTTTCAGTCACCTTCGGTTCCGATTTTGCAGGTGTTGGACGCTTATATGTAACCTTTGCTTCTTTAATTTCGCGTGTTTTGTTTTGTTGTGACAAAATGATACCCCCAGGCATTGAAGCTTCTACTACTACGAGAAAAACTATAATTAATATTTGTATCCTAATTCTAATCATTATGCTTTATTACCATTACATACAAAAAAGAAACTAACTGCAAATAAAATTAAAAATGTTGCCAATGAGGCAACTATGCCATTTGAAAATTGGACAATCAAGCTATATAACGATAAAATTGACAGTATGAAACCTGATATTACCGTTAAAGTAGGTTTTGAAACAAAGCCTCCTATTAGCATAAAAAAAGCAAATACCAAAAAAGCTGTGGCCAGGTAAAATTCTTTCGACTTGTATTCAAAAGCAGTAAATTCTGCTAAAAATGTCACTGAAATGAGCACTACCAGAGCTATTCGCAAGATCCAGATAGATAAGCCCAGTGCCGATTTTAAAGGTTTCATGTTTTACATAATTTAATTTGCTGCTAATTTATGAATTCTTTAAAAAAAATCATATACATAATTATTTAATCAAGTTTATGTTAAAAGTTATTTAGCTTATGTATGTTTAATGCCCGAAAAGTTTTATTTTTGCCATATCGGGTTAATCATTAAAATTTATATCTGTTTTTTTTATAATAAACAGAAAATCGATACAAAAATTATATTATACCCGAAAAAATGGATATTATCTATCTATCATAGTATATAATTGGATTTCAAGTGACCTATAAAAACATGAATTAATGAAGAATAAAAGCTTTGTATCGATTACCGATTATTCTAAAGCAGAACAACTTCGAATATTAGAATTAGCTGAAGAATTTGAAGGGAACCCCATTCGGCCATTGCTCAAGAATAAGGTAGTAGCCACATTGTTTTTTGAGCCATCGACACGTACACGTTTAAGCTTTGAAAGTGCAGTAATACGTTTAGGGGGACAGGTAATTGGGTTTTCCGATGCTGCTTCGTCAAGTGTTACCAAAGGAGAATCGCTAAAAGATACCATTAAAATTGTAAGCAGTTATTGCGATTTGATTGTGATACGTCATTATTTAGAGGGTGCAGCCCGATATGCAAGTGAAATTTCTCCTGTACCAATTATAAATGCTGGAGATGGAGCCAATCAGCACCCTACCCAAACTATGCTCGATATGTATTCAATCAAGAAAACTCAGGGCACACTTGAAAATTTACATATTTTAATGGTTGGTGATTTAAAATATGGCCGAACAGTGCATTCACTGCTTATGGCTATGAGTCAGTTCAACACCACCTTTTATTTTATTTCACCGCCCGAGTTGCGAATGCCCGACGAATACAAATTTCATCTTGATAGGTTAAATTTAAATTTTGTTGAACATACTGATTTAATGAAATATATAGATAAAGCCGATATAATTTATATGACTAGAGTTCAAAAAGAGCGTTTCTCGGATTTAATTGAATATGAAAAAACAAAAAATGCCTATGTTTTGAAGAACGAAGCTTTACAAAACACCAAACCCAATATGAAGATTTTGCACCCACTTCCAAGGGTTAATGAAATTGATATTGAAGTCGATGAAAACAGTAAAGCATATTATTTTCAACAAGCCCAGAATGGCTTGTATGTAAGACAGGCTATTATTGCTTCAATATTAGGCGTTATATAATTATTTTTTTATGAGTTGTCATATGAACAAAGATAAAACCCAGTTGCAAGTAAGCGCCATTAAAAATGGCACTGTAATCGATCATATTCCAGCTAAAAATCTTTTTAAAGTGATATCCATTTTAAATCTTCAAAAGTTTGACACGCTGGTTACCTTTGGAGCTAATTTTGAAAGCAAAAAATTAGGTAAAAAAGCAATTATTAAAATTGCCGATGTTTTTTTTCATCAAGATGAAATTAATAAAATAGCCCTGGTAGCACCCGATGCCAAGTTAAATGTAATTAAAGATTACGAAGTGGTTGAAAAGAAAATGGTTACTCTGCCAGATAATATTGTTGGTATTACAAAATGCTATAATCCAAAGTGTATAACCAATAATGAAAAAATACTCACCAAGTTTTATGTGATTAACAAGCAACCAGTAACACTTAAATGCCATTACTGCGAAAAATTGATGACTGAAGAAAATTTTGTAATACTGTAATTTAGTTTCCTGCATGGTTTCAATTAATAAAGTATTTTTATTCGTAACTTTATCTATATTTTATTTTGTATTTAAAAGTTATGCTTATAATGATTGGGCCGATTCAGTAATTAATCAGCTTTCGTTAGAAGAAAAAATTGCCCAATTAATGATGCCAGCCATTTATCCGCGCGATACGGCTCAAGTTCGTAAAATTCTGGTTGAAATTAAAAAATATAATCCAGGAGGGTTAATTTTCTTTCAGGGTGGTCCAAAACAAGTGGCTAATCTGGTTAATCAAATCCAGTTAAACGTTAAAGTGCCTGCATTACTTGGAATAGATGGAGAATGGGGCCTATCTATGCGACTCGATAGTGTAATGGCTTATCCACGACAGATGACGTTGGGTGCTATCTCAAACGATAGCTTAATATTTCAAATGGGGTGTGAAATTGCTTACCAGTTGCATCGACTGGGTTTACACACCAACTTTGCTCCGGTGGTGGATATAAATAATAACAGACTTAATCCAGTGATAGGGAGTCGATCATTTGGTGAAAATAAATATCTGGTGGCAAATAAATCTTTAATGTACATGCAGGCTTTGCAAAAAAACAAAATTCTGGCTGTGGCGAAACATTTTCCTGGTCACGGCGATACAGATGTCGACTCGCATTATTCTTTACCAGTAATACCTTATACTTTTCAGCGAATTGACTCCATAGAACTTTATCCATTCAAGTATCTGATTCAAAATAACTTAAATGCCATAATGACCGGACATCTTAGTGTTCCGTCCATTGATTCATCGGGTAATCCGGCAAGCCTGTCGCAACCAATAATTGACCAGGTATTAATTAAGCACCTTGGTTTTAAAGGCCTAATTTTTACCGACGCTCTTAATATGAAAGGTGCTGACCGAAACGGTAAATATAAAAAAATGATAATGGATGCCTTCATGGCTAAAAATGATATTTTACTTATGCCTTCCGACTTAAAACAGGCTATTGATACCATTAGAAATGCAGTTGTAAATGGAATAATTTCTATTGATGAAATCAATTATCGTTGTCGAAAAGTTCTGGAGGTAAAACAATGGTTGGGTCTTCAGCAATTTAGCTTAATTGATACTACAAAATTACTTGATGATTTATGTAAACCCGAATTTTTACTGACTCGACAAAAAATATATGAGTCAGCAATTACCATGGTGACAAATAAAAATGACCTCCTACCACTTAAAAATATTGACACTTTAAGAATTTTGGTTTTAAATATAGGCGATAGTATTGCTAAATCGGCTTTTTATACTACCTCATCCTTATATGTTAAAGTCGATTATGCTTTTTTACATCGTAATAGCAATGATAGCGCATTTTATCAGATTTATACCCAGCTGAATAGGTACAATCTGGTTCTTGCAACACTGGTAAATACCGATATGCGCTTAACCCGAAAATATGGGGTTACTGACCAGCAAATTGATTATTTAGACTTAGTTGCATTTGCCTGCCCTACTGTGTTATATGTTTTTGGTTCGCCCTATATTATTAATCGTTTTACAAATCCCGATGTTTTTCAGGCAGTAATTATTGGTTACGAAGATAATCCATTGGTTCAACACATAGCTGCACAAATGACCTTTGGGGCTATTCCTATTCAGGGAAAATTACCCGTAAGTATAAATAATCAATTTAAAATTGGTCATGGAATTACTTTTGACAATCCCATACGGGTAAAATATACGATTCCCGAAGAAATTAAATTAAGTTCGAAACGACTACTGGCAATTGATTCTATTATTAATGATGGAATAAAACAAAAAGCTATGCCAGGTTGTGTAGTTTATCTGGCTAAAGATAATAAAGTATTTTATCATAAAGCCTTTGGTTATTTTACTTACGATTCCTTACAGCCTGTTTCAACCGAAAGTTTGTACGATATTGCTTCTGTTACCAAAATAATTGCTACAACTCCTGCAATTATGCATCTTTACGAGAATGATCAAATTAATTTGAATATGCCTCTTTCGCATTATTTAAAGGAGTTAAAAAAAACAAATAAAAAAAAGCTTACGGTAATTGATATACTAACTCATCAGGCAGGTTTAAATCCTACTATTGATTTTTATCCTTATGTGTTAATCTGTAAAAATGGTAACAAGATTTATGGTAATAATGGCAAGAATAATAACAAAACAATTCAATGCACTACTAATTATAGACCTAGCTTATTTTCGCATCTTCCCTCAAACGAGTTTAACATTCCGGTTACTAATAACCTATATGTAAGAAATGATTGGCGCGATACGTTGTTGAATCTGATTTATAAATCGAAAATATTACCTGAGAAGAAATACAAATACAGTGATCTGGGATTTATTATGCTAAAGGAATCAATAGAAAAGATTTCGGAAAAACCTTTTGAAATACTTTGTAATGAACTGTTATATAAGCCATTGGGTTGTAATACTTTAACTTTTAGGCCTTTACACCAATTTAATAAATCAATCATTGCCCCGAGCGAGATTGATACTATTTTTAGAAAAGATACTATATGTGGTACTGTACATGATCCAACAGCTGCTATGCTGGGAGGAATTGCCGGACATGCTGGACTATTTTCAACGGCTAACGATCTGGGCAAGGTATTGCATATGTATTTAAACAAAGGCAGCTATGGTGGAAAACAGTATTTTAAAACACAAACAATTGATTTATTTACCACTTCTCCATTTAAAAATTCAGGAAATAGGCGTGCATTAGGATTCGACAAGCCTGAAACGGATAGTACTAAAATTTCGCCTGTTAGCCGGTACTGTTCGGCAAGCAGTTTTGGACATACCGGATTTACTGGTTGCATGGTTTGGGTCGATCCTGAATATCAGTTGGTATACATTTTTCTATCAAATCGTACTTATCCCTATGCAAATGGTAATAAACTGGCCGAAATGAATATTCGAACCCGAATTCAAGACTTTATTTATACCGAACTTCTTAAAAATAAATAGAATATGCTATTCTAAAATAATTGTAAATTTGTCTTTTAATTATCAAATAAATAATGAATACCAATAAAATTAGTATTTCAGGTGAGTTAGGAAGTGGTAAAACTGTGCTGGCAAAAAAATTAGCTGAGCATCTCGATTTTAAAATTATTTCAGTAGGAATTATTCAGCGAAAGCTTGCCCAACAATATGGAATGGATATTACCAGTTTCAATAAATACATGGAGACGCACCCCGAAATTGACATTGAATGCGATAATATGGTAGTGGAATATGGTAAGTCAGGAGAACCCTTAATTCTCGATTCGCGGCTGGCATGGCATTTTGTACCTCATTCATTTAAGGTTCATCTGGTTGTAAATCATGTTATTGCATCGCAACGGATTTATAATGATAATGTGCGTGAAAACGAAAAGCAAGGTGATATTGATGAAATTTTCAAAAGCATGGTTGAACGCCGAAAAAGTGAGGTAATACGATTTAAACATCAATATGGCGTTGATATTGATGATCTTCGAAATTATGATTTAATTATCGATACCTCTTTTTTAACACCCGACGAAGTATTTCAGAAAGTATTGGAATCATATCAGAAATGGTCTAAAAATTTATCATTTGACTCAATGTGGCTTTCGCCTAAAAATCTTGTACCTACTGTTAAATATAATTTTAATGATTTAAAGAATATTTCAGCGGATCTTACATCCGGTTCAGTAGCTGTATGTCGGATCAATAATCAATTTTATATCATCGATGGGCATAAAAGGGTAAGCAGGGCATTAAAACAAGGGTTAAACCTTGTTCCATGTTATATTGATTGTAGTTATTCAACCAATTTTGATTTTCAGCAAATAGAATCATTTAAATTGCAATGGGCTTCGTGGCACCAATTTGAATACCTTTAAGAATTAGTTTCAGAAAACCCATAAATGTCGATATGCTCAGAATTGGGATAGCAATAAAAAGTGTATTTACTATTTTGAATTGAGATATTGAAACTAATAGGTTTGCCTGTACGAATAGCTTCATCGGCATGAGATTGAATTAATGTAAAATTTTTGCTAATCTCAGAGCCTAAGTTAATTGCTTTTGAATTTTGAAAGATGATTTCGCTATTTTTCATCTTAAGTAAAACAAAGGGACTATTTTCGGCAAAGCTGGCGAGATCTTCCAGATGTTTTTCATACTTTTTACGTTCTGAAATATCGACCATAACCGCTCTAAGACCTGCCGGAAGTTGGTCTTGCATGATTACGTTCATGTATAAAAGAACTGGAATTTCTATTCCCTCTCGGTTTATAATTTTATATTCTTCATGTTGAATATTTATGCCAGTTAGTAATTTCTCAAAATTATCGATAACTCGCTGACGGTCGGAGGAATGAAAAAAATTAAAAAACAAAATGCCTTTTGGTAAATCATTTTCAGTAAAACCAAATTGAATCTGGGTATGCTTATTAGCAAAAGTTATTTTTCCATTAATAGCAGCTTCGCATACCATTTCGGGCAATAGTTCGGCGAGTTCACGAAATCGCCTTTCACTCTTAATTAGGGATTCTATGGTATATTTATGTAAAAAAGCACTATTCAATATTTCGACAAAAGTATTAATAAATCTGATCTCTCTGTCGTTCCAGTTATGAATATGTTGCTGATCTATGAAACAGAGAAAACCTTCTGTCTTTTTATTGAGTTTTAAAGGAATTATTACTAATGAAAATAATTGTTCGGGTAAAAAATATGGTAAAATCTCTTCAGGTATTTTATCAATTCCATCGAAAATAGTAACCTGTTCATTTGTAATAGATTGGTAAATTGTTGATATTAATGAATATGGAATTGCCTGTAGGTCGAAGCGTTTGGGCAGAATATTACTATTATGCCATTCGAAAGTACAATTAACAGCTTTTCCGTTTAAAATATTCTGGAAAATCAATACCCTGCTTACTTGTAAATAATTACCTATAATGCGCAAGGCTTCATTTATTTTAAAATCGAAATTTTCGTGAGTATTTATAATATAGGCTATTTGCGATAAAAGATGCTGTCGTTCCAATGTTTTTCGAATTTTTAATTCATTTTCAACGCGGTCGGCAATTGGTGTCAGTTTTTGCAAAAAATAACATTGATTGGCCATATCAATGATCTGCCAATTTAATTCCAATTCTACTTTTTCGCCATTAGGTTTTAAAAATTGCAACTGTTCAGTTTTACTTCGTTTTGCGTTTAGTTCTTTCTTAAAAGCATCCCATTTATCAGCACTATTTATTTTTTTGTCAATATCGTATATATATATTTGTTCAAGTTCGTTTTTAGTTAAACCAAATAAACAGGCAGCTTCATAATTACCATATATTATTTTCCCATGGTCATTTACAATAATGATTGATTCTTTGGCTAAATCTATAATTTGGTTAACCAAATTTACATTTTCCTGATTATACGATTTTTGCATAAAATTCCGTAATAATAGTAGATAATAACATTGCTTATTCGAAAGTTCATTTAAATATTGGATTCTGACATCGAACCATATATTTGTTTTATCTTTATCTACTATTTGAATTTGCAATTGATTTATTTCATCCGAATCGTCAAGGTTTTGTATAGCATTAATAAAATCATTTCTATCTTGTTCTTCAATTAGTTCGAGAAAATTTTTCTGAATTAATTCTTCGGGATTATATAAGAATTGGCTTTTAATCTTTTCAGGTGCATAAATAATTGCAAGATTTCTGTCTAAAACAAATACTACATCAAATATTTGGTTCGATAAGTTTAAAAACTGCTTTATATGAGGTTGGTTTAAGATATCAGTTTTATCATTTGAATTCATAAAAAATGTTCTCTAATGTTATTTCTACGTCAAATAAACGTTAATAAAATTAATAAAGTTACAACACATAAACACAAAAACCATCATCTATAAATAAAAATTAATTGAAAATTTAGAGAATAAATTAATGGCATAATTTCTAAAAAACAAATGCACATGCAAAAAGACCTCAAAGCTGAAAATAACATATATGCTTATTTTTAAAACAAGGCTTTATGCGAGGATATTGTATATCCAATTTTGTTTATATCAATTATAAAGTTGGTGTAAATTAATTTATGAGTTGGTGTTAAAGTGCTGGAAACAAAGGCAAGAAGCTTTTAGCTGCAATAACTTTGCAGTGTAAATCAAAAAAAAATTAAAGCTATGTTGTACACAAATTTAAAACACATTGAAACTGCTGATCAGCATGCCAGAATTATTAGTGAAAATGAAAATGTAATGGTTATATGTGGGCGTATGGGGCCTATGTGTATTCCAGTTTATGCTGCAGCTGAAGAATTAGAAAAAGAGTATCCTCATGTTCAATTTTACGACATGGAATTTGATAATCCTGAGGCACATGTAATTCGAAATCTTCCTGAAGTTCGTGGTTTTATGGGTATACCTTTTACCATTTATTACAAAAATGGCAAAGTAGTAAAAGCAACATCCAGCATTCAAACCAAAGAACAAATTAGAGCAATTCTTGATAAGGAATTTGCACCCACAGTAAAGGCTTAAAGATATGAATGCAAAAAAACAATACGATGCTATAGTGGTTGGTGGAGGACCTGCTGGTTTAACAGCAGGCATTTATCTATCGCGTTCACGGTTGAACACCCTTATTATTGATTCAGGAATTATTGGAGGGCAAATGGTTTTAACTCATGAAATAGCTAACTATCCGGGTGTTGAGTCGATAAGTGGCTATCAGCTTGCCAACATAATGAAAAAACAGGCGGTATCGTTTGGTTGCGAAGTATTATCAAACACACAAATTGCCGATATTATATTTGATCGTGAGCTGAAACAAGTAATTTTAAAAAATGGTGATGTATACGAATCGCTTGTGGTAATACTTACACCAGGAGGTCGTCCGCGAGCATTAAATGTTCCTGGCGAGGATAGCTTTAAAGGACGCGGTATTTCGTATTGTGCAACCTGCGATGGAGACTTCTTTACTGATAAAGAAATAGCTGTAGTTGGTGGAGGTAACTCTGCTCTTGAAGAAGCAGTATCTCTAACCCGTTATGCCAAAAAGGTAACCATCATTCATCAGTTTGACCATTTTCAGGCTTTTGAATATGCTGTAATAGAAGCTAAAAGCAACCCAAAAATCAACTTCATTATGGAATCTGTTGTTACTTCATTTCATGGAACAGAGAAACTCGAAGCAGTGGAAATAAAAAATGTTAAAAGTGGTGAAGTTACAACGTTATCGGTCGATGGAGTTTTTATATTTATTGGTTATGTGCCAAACACCGAATTTTTAAAAAATAAAATTTATCTTAATCAATGGGGTGAAATTGTAGTGAATTCCGATATGATGACTAATATAAAAGGTGTTTATGCAGCAGGAGATAGTATAGCCAAACGTTTTCGACAGGTGACAACCGCTGTGGGAGAGGGTACAGTAGCAGCTCTTTCGGCAGCACAATATATTCACCAAACAAAAAAGTTACTAACAGTTTTGCAATAATTAATATTTAACTCATGACAGCTACATTAATTGTTTTTACTATAGTAGTGGTCGCAATAGCTTTATTGATGTATACGACCAGAAAAAGAATGCAAAATATACCTTTAGTCGAAAATCATCCAGATATTATAGTATTGACCGATAAAAATTTTCAGCATCAGTTAAAAGATAAAATTGTACTGGTTGATTTTTGGGCGTCGTGGTGTACACCATGTCGATTAATGGCACCTATTTTAAATGAATTGGCCGCTGAAGTTGATGGTAATGTCTACATTGGTAAGCTTGATGTCGAAACCAACCAATTAACAGCCAGAAAATATCATGTAAGAAGTATTCCTACTCTTATATTATTCAAAAACAATGTTGAAGTGAAGCGATTTATAGGGGTTAAAAGTAAAGATTTTTTATTGCAACAAATTAAAAATTTAATGTAACTATGGTTAAAGTGAATTCGCACAATAAATTATTAGAGCAAATTAAACTGAACGAAAAAGTATTTTTACTTCTTTATAAATCGAATAGTGACCAGAGCAATTGTGCATTACAATCGATTAGTCAGGTATTAGAAGAGAATCATACATTACCATTTTATATTGCTGATGTCTCTGAAACACGTGATATACATCCAATTTATGGTATCAATAGTGTTCCTGCTTTATTGATTTTTGAAAATCAGCAATTAACCAATATTATAAAAGGATGTCAGAGTAGTGAATATTATCGTGCATTATTTCAGAATGCTATTTACCAGGCAAAAGCAAAAGCCGAGGGAAAGGAACCCAAGCGGGTTACGGTTTATTCAACTCCTACCTGCTCATGGTGTAATGCACTGAAAGCATGGTTACGTAAAAATAACATACCGTTTACTGATGTTGATGTGTCACGCGATCAGCATGCGGCTGAACAATTGGTGCGTCGTACAGGTCAAATGGGTGTACCGCAAACCGACATTAATGGCCAAATTGTTGTAGGATTCAATCAGCAGCGATTAAAGGAGCTTTTAGAAATTTAAAAAAAGTTATTTTGGTTTGTCAGTTTCCTATGATTATTTAATCCTTTATTTTGAATTATTATGGGTTCGAAAATGCAATATTTTCCAATTACAGCTTTTTCCATTACAATGGGATTATCGGGATTTACCATAGTTTTGAGCAAGTTCGCACAGTTGCAATGGATTACTCCATGGTTCTTTTCCATATTTTTATGGCTTTCGATTATTCTTTTTATAACTATTAGTACATTTTATGGAATAAAATTTATTATGTATCCTGATGAAGTTAAGACCGATTTTAGTCATAAAATTTTGATTAATTTCCTGCCTACCATAAGCATATCGCTCTTATTACTTAGTATTGCATTACAGAGTGCTTATCCAATAGTGGCAAAACTTATATGGTGGATAGGAACCATTTTACATACATTTTTCCTTTTAAAAATTTTTTCTTTCTGGATACAACACAGTTTTGAAATACAACATTTTAGTCCGGCCTGGTTTATACCCATTGTGGGTAGCATAATCATTCCAATTGCTGGTTTTAAATATGTTCCAGAGCTTATTTCGTATTTCTATTTTTCAGTTGGCTTTTTTTTCTGGGTTCTTATGTTTACTATATTTTTATATCGTGCCATTTTTCATCCACAATTACCTGAAAAATTTATTCCCACGTTTTTCATACTCATGGCTCCGCCAGCTGTTGGCTTCTTATCGTATATACAAATGACAGGGCGGTGGGATTTGTTTTCAAGCTTTCTATTGTTTATCAATTATTTTATAATTCTGCTTTTAATTTCACTTTATAAGAGTTTTAGTCGACTTAAATTTAATATGTCGTGGTGGGCATTTACTTTTCCACTTGCTGCATCAACATTGGCATCAGTAGCTGCTTACCAGGTTACCCAGATACAATTTTTTCAGTTGATAGCTAAGTTTTTAGCCGTAATGGCTTTTTTAAGTATTTTAATTGTAGGTTTCTATACAGTGTCATATGCTCGACAGGGAAAAATTTGCGTCAAAGAAAGTTAACCAGAAAAAAATATTATAGCTATGAAAGAATTACAGCCAATTAATCAACATGTTGCATTAGACATTACAACAAGTAAAGAGGAGAAAAGAACTCAATCGGGGATAATTATTCCATCCTCGACCGATGAAAAGCCGCAAATTGCAAAAATTGCATGGATGGGGATAATTGACAATGCTGAAGTTAAACCTGGCGATCTGGTAGTATACAAGGCATATTCGGGTACAGAAATTGAATTTGAGGGTAAAAAATATTTACTACTTCCTTATGCTGATATTTTAGCTAAGATTGTCGAAACCGAAGAAATTTAATATATGGCTTTACAAGTTAATCCTCATTATTGTCCGCAAAATCATAAATGCCCTCTTATTCGAATATGTCCAACAGGGGCAATTAGTCAGAATGGTTATGGATTGCCGGTTATTGATGAAGAAAAATGTATTGAATGTGGCAAATGTGCCCGCT
>FQKF010010404.1_pt1 | contig 14435 bp, 14 predicted proteins | sample 1504521 | NCBI WGS metagenome assembly FQKF01 (sample SAMEA4475357, study PRJEB15587) | soil metagenome | biome: Soil; feature: Field | place: India | collected 2015-03-11 | depth 0 m
AGGCCCGATGAAACCTCGACAACCAGCCGAAATTCGGCATGGTGCCAATTCCTGCAGAAGTTTTTCTGGAAGATAAGAGGAGACTTAGCCGGACTTGCTAACCTCTTCTTACTTACAGAAGAGGTCTTTTTTTATCTTCAAGAGACCTCCCATTAACACAATATCCATCTAGAAAGGGTTGTTAGGAAATGCCAATCAGGATTCCTGTCAATCTCCCTGCTCGGGAGATTCTGTTGCAAGAAAACGTGTTTGTTATGGATGAGGAGCGTGCAGATCATCAGGATATTCGTCCGCTCAAAATTGCTATTCTCAATTTGATGCCTACGAAGATTGCTACCGAGACACAGTTGTTACGTTTGCTCGGGAACACCCCCCTTCAGGTGGAAATCACCCTCATGCGTACCTCGTCTCACCAGTCGAAAAATACACCAGAGGAACATCTTCTGGCTTTTTATCAGACCTTCGATGAACTTTCCCATTTGAAATTCGATGGGCTAATTATCACGGGTGCGCCAGTCGAGCATTTGGAGTTTGAGGAGGTAGATTACTGGAAAGAACTGACGGAAATCATTGACTGGAGTGGTGTTCACGTCACCAGTACTTTCTTTATCTGCTGGGGGGCACAGGCTGGCTTGTATCACCAGTATGGTATTCCCAAATATGCCTTGCCCAGAAAGATGTTTGGCGTGTTTGAGCATTATGCATTGAGAAATCATATTCCTTTGCTACGAGGATTTGATGATGTCTTTTATGCCCCGCATTCACGTCATACCGAAATTCGAAAGGAAGATATCCAGAAAGTTCCTGATCTGGAGGTGATTGCAGAGTCTCCTCTGGCAGGTGTCTATATTGTCATGAGACGGGATGGAAGACAGATTTTTGTTACCGGACATTCGGAATATGACCCTCTGACATTGCAATCCGAATATGAGCGGGATGTTCGTTTGGGAAAGCCCATCCATGTTCCATTGAATTATTATCCCGCCGATGATCCTTCTCGTCCGCCTGTGGTGCGCTGGAGAGGGCACTCTCATTTACTGTTTGCCAATTGGCTCAATTATTATGTGTACCAGGTCACACCGTTCAATCTGGATGACCTTGTAAAGTCATAATCCAAAGGAGGACATATGTCTCAACAAACGCCATCGCGTCATCGTACTTTTGGGTTTACTACTCGCCAGCTACATGCTGCCCAGGTTCCCGATCCCGTGACAGGATCGCGCGCCGTACCTTTATATCAGACTACTTCCTATGTGTTTCGAGATACCGAACATGCGGCGCGTCTCTTCTCCCTGCAGGAGAGCGGAAACATTTACACTCGTATCATGAATCCCACGACAGATGTGCTGGAACAACGTATTGCCGACCTTGAGGGAGGAGTAGGGGCATTGGCAGCGAGTTCTGGCCATGCCGCTCAAACGATGGCGATTTTAACCCTGTGCGAACAAGGGGATCATATTGTTTCCGCTTCCACGCTTTATGGAGGCACCTACAATCAATTTGCTTATACTTTTCCGCGTTTGGGGATTGAGGTTACATTTGTAGATCCATCCGATCCGGAAAATTTTCGTCGAGCCATTCGTGATAATACAAAGATTTTATACGGCGAGACATTGGGAAATCCTCGCATAAACGTGTTCCCTTTCGAGGAGGTTTCTGCCATTGCTAGGGAATATCAAATTCCTCTGATGATTGACAACACCTTTGCCACACCCTATTTATGCCGTCCCATTGAATGGGGCGCTAACATTGTGACTCATTCCACAACAAAATTTATTGGAGGGCATGGAACTTCTATTGGGGGCATCATCGTGGATGGAGGCAACTTCCCATGGAAAGATAACCCTCGTTTCCCTAACTTCAATACACCGGATGAGAGTTACCACGGATTGGTATATGCGGATTTAGGACCGGCAGCGTATATTGTCAAAGCGCGAGTGCAGATTCTCAGAGATATTGGCGCTTGTCAGTCTCCTTTCAATTCTTGGTTGTTTCTTCAAGGTGTGGAGACTTTGAGTCTGCGCATGGATCGTCATGTATCCAACGCCCAACGAACAGCAGAATTTTTAGCCAGTCATCCCAAAGTGCGTTGGGTAACTTATCCTGGACTGCCAGAACATCCCGATTACCATCGAGCGAAAAAATACCTGCCGAAAGGTGCGGGAGCGATTCTGGGATTTGGTATCGAAGGCGGGTTAGAAGCAGGCAAACGGTTTATTGACCGCTTGCAGTTGTTCAGTCACCTTGCAAATGTGGGAGATGCTAAAAGTCTTGCTATTCACCCTGCCAGCACGACGCACAGCCAGTTAAGCCCGGAGGCGCAATTAAGTGCTGGCGTCACGCCCGATTTCATTCGGTTGAGTATTGGAATAGAGGATATTGAGGATATCCTTTGGGACCTGGAACAAGCCCTCTCCGATTAAATAAATCAAAGGAGCCCTCTGGTTGGCATATCAGAGGGCTCTTTGTTCTTTTTCTAAGGCAGTTGTGCTGGATGATTTTCAATTTGGAAGGAAAGAATTATCTTTTCCACCCATGCTTTCTGTTGTGTATTCAAAGGTTGGTAATTGATGCTCAGGGCAGTTCCCTGGTCTTTTAAATAAATCCAATACAGATCATTGAGCAAAGTCTGGTCTGTTTCTTTCCTTGCGGAGAAATGATATACCGGTATGCCAGAGACTGTTTGAAAGTCGGGAGGTGGACTTTGCATCATACTGGAGATGAGGATTTCGCCATGTTGAATGTTGATCCATACCTTGGAAGGGTCCAGCGCAATCCATCCTATCGGATCGGTGGGATAAAAGTTAGTGATGGAAAGAGTGGGAACAGGATCGTTATAAATCCAGATTTGCCATCCAACAGGTACCAGGAAAGAGCCCAGGGAAACACCCGGGGCTGGGATTTGCACGGGATTCGATGCGAAAATGGCTTCAACAGGGAATGTGGAAGCCAGATTTTTCGATCGCCATTGGAGGAATGAAAAAGTTCCTAAAAGAATTCCGTCATTTGAGAGGATTTCAAATTCCTGAGGGTGTTCAATCGATAAGAGCCAAATCCTGCCCGGGGTCGAGGATGACTCTCCCAAAAGGACATAATTCTGGTCCGCCGTCCAGTAAGCCAGATCAAATTCAGGGAACTCGTTAGTCCAAACATTGCTGTCCCAGAGGTTGGTTTCTTTCAGCGTTAAATATGCTTCTCGGCTTTCACCTTGAATCGGACGAAGGATGAGCACTTTTTGGTGATTGGGGGACAAAAAGACCCGTTCGTTTTTCCTGGAGTACTCGGGCCACAAATAAACCTCGTTTCCAAATAGGGCGACTAACTTTGCAATATCTTGTTCTTCCTGGAAAGCCGGAGGGGACCATAATGGCATTTCACTTACTGAGGCAAATTGACCTACCGGAATATCACTTTCAGCGGGTTCGAGTTCTGCAAGAAGAACCTCGTCTATGGAATAGGCGGTTCTCCATCGTGGTACCCAGAGTTGATCACTCTGTTCTGTCCAGAGCAAACGATAATCGCCGGAGAAGAGTGCGGCGCTTGCTTGAAAGTCATTTTTGGAGGTTAAGACCACTCGCTTTTTTCCGCTCCGATCCAGTAAACCCAGATAAACCTCGCCCGACGGCATACCGGATGGCGATAAATACATCACAGCAATCCAGCGATTGTTGGGAGATACGGAAACACTTAAGACCTCACCCGGAAGTTTGGAAAAAGGAACAACGTTGCCCTGTTCTAATGAGAAATCGCTGATTGTGCGATAATCGTGGAATTTACCAAGAAGAAGGTGCTTGCTATCAGACGACCACGAAAATGGCACCTGAGAGGATGCCACTTTTATTGTGTTTTTACTGCCATCTGTGGGAATAAGCCATAGACTTTGATCATTGTGGCGATAGAGTGTAAGCCAATTCCCATCTGGTGAGATTGAAAGTGGGACGGCAGGAAAACGTTCTGAAAGGGGGTAGAAATCGGGATCCGTGAGGATAGTTTCTATTTCTGTCATCAGGTTGAGCATTCGAATGCTCCCGTCCCAGCCTACGTAAAGTGCCTTGTCATCTATCATCGGCGAGGTAACTTCAAAAGCCCTGGTCGGTGTCGAAGTAGGGGGGAGTTCTTCCATAAGAGCAGAGTTGAATGCGGGGTTAAAAGGAAGGAAAGGTCCTGATGAACTGCTGAGCCGGAGAATCGCCCAGAAAAGGATGCTAACGAACACGATTATGGGAATTGCCTTGGAGAGAAAACCGAATAATTTTTCGTGTAGGTATTCCAATCTCCATAAAGAGATTTGTAAGAAAAGGGCTCTGGAAGTTTTTTTTTGTTCCAACAGATTGACGACTTCTCTTTCCAGATGTTGAACAAAATAGCCGACCGGCGTTATTTCGTTCCTAAGGCTACGGAGAGGAGAGTAATTTGATACAAGTTTGGACAGATTCGTCTGGGTATCAAAAGGATACCATCCCAAAGTAGAAGCAATTTGATCCAGTTCGAGAGAAGTAAACAAGGTTAACGCTAAACCGTCCGCCTGCTTTCGAGGAAGGCGTTTCCATTCCTCGGCATTTTCCTGAATTTGAGCAAAAACCCCCATTTGTTGTTGGGTTGGATAAGATGAAGCGTTTTCTAAAGTAGTATCGAAAACTGGATGGTGTAATTGTGCCACTACTGCCAGTTGAAAAAGCCATTCTTTGGGAGGAATCTTAAGATTCAGCCCTTGAGCCCATAATTTTGCTGCGGTGAGAAAAACAAATCTTGTAATTTGTTGAGCTTCTTGCCAATCCCCACAACGTGCCAGGGAATATCGAAAAACGTCATTAACCGTTTCTCGAAAAAGGTCGATGAACTCTTCATTCATGTTGTTGGATGGGGAATTCATAAGCCCAACAATCCTGTACCTTTACAGGATTATATCGGCTTTTTGTCTAATGACCAAACCTCTGCATAAGATTATGGGATCGGCGTTGCCTGTGTTCGTGAGAGTTCGTATTCTGTCAGGGATTGAAGTTCAACCATGACCTCTTCAACAGATTGTCCTTCCGCAAGGTGAAATATTTGCCAGAATGCGTCTTCGACAGGACGACGGGCGATGAGCCAATCGGGATTTCCTGGAAGCGGAATTAGGGAAGCATCGTGCATAAAATGTTTTTCAAGAATTGGGTCGAAGAAAACATTCTGGCTTGAGTTCCCCAGGGGCATTCCCTGATAAAGGCGAGTGAGGGTAGATTGTCTGGAAGGATCTGCAAGCCATCGAATCCATAACCAACCTGCCATTTGAAGTTTGGGCTCGGTCCTTAACAAACCGTAAGAAAACCCATGGCTCAGGAAAAAAGGTTCCTGGTTTTGTCGGGGGAAAGGGATTAGTGTCCAGTCATCCTTCCTTGCCAGGCTTTGATGGTAGGCTTGTTGAGGTGGAATATCTTGAAGAGAACCGATATAAAACAACGTGTAGCGCTCGGAAAAATATCTGTAAGGAGAGGGATTGAGGCCTTGCCAGAGGCAACCCTGGGATTGCATGTCACGTAAAAACTGGAAGGTTGTTGCTACGCTGTTTTGTTCAAATTGGATTTTTTCGCCTGGCTTTTCAGGTAAAACTTTTGCCCCAAATGCATACCACCAGGCAATTGCATGTAAAGAATCTGTAGATAAAAGCCATCCTCCGGTACCCCGTTTATCCAGATATGCACTTCGATTATTTTCACGAGCAGCAGCGCAGGCTTGTTCCAGGAATTCTTGGGGGGTACTTGGAGGATTGGTATAACCTAATTCATTAGCCCATGTGGTGTTATAGATCAAACCTATGGCTGTTCTCAAGGCTGGAAAACCACTTTGCGCCCCTGAAAAACGATCCTGAAGCCAGAACTCCTCATGGATGTTTTTCTGTTCCGCCTCGGACAAACCCAACTCAGGCAAGGTGAGATAGCCATCCAGCGCCGCAAGCCAGCCTTCTTCCAATCCTTGGGAGAGCAATTCAGGTGTTGTTAAGATCACCTGTGGATTTCTGGATTGGATCATCGAGGGTAGTGTATCCAGCCCACCCGTACTTTCAACTTTGATCGTGATTCCGTAGGGATTTTTTTGATTGAATTCCTCTGCCCATGCTTGATATTGTTCATCGATTGCGCCCACAAACGGGTGGAGGAACAGAATTTCACTTCCTCTAAGATCATTTATCTCAACCCGGTATTCAATCGGGATCTCAGGTGTAATTGTTGCTGTTGGTTGTGGTTGGTGAGATGGAGTTATTGGGATTGGACTAGGGGTAAGCGTTGCAGGTGATTTTTCAGGAAGAAAAGTGCTGCAACCAGTGACCAGGACAAGCAACATCAACAAGACAATTTTCACAGAACCGGGTTGCTTCTGGAAGGCAGTTTTCATGAGGAATAGTTTACCGGATACAAAGGAATTACACCAGAGCAGGAATGCCCCGGTGTAATTCTGATAAAGGAATTTCACGAGTCACCGTTTGGCTTGCAGAATACGTTTCCCTTCGCGGTCGGTGTGCAGGATGATTTTCTTGCCTTTCACTTCTACCACAATGCGGTATCCAGGTGTAATGACTTGCAAGCACATTTGGTCAGGTTGGACAACTCCCAGACATGAGTCAGGCCATTCAACCTCTTGAACTTCAAGGATAGTGATTTCCTCTGTAGGAATGCCCAACTTTTCAACCAGGTAGTTCTTTGCCTTATCAGAAATATCTCCCATCTCGTTTTCTCCAGCAATTCGCACAATTGAGCCATCCTGATTGGTGTGAACAAAAACGGATTTCCCTTCCACAAGTAGTTGAATACGATATCCGTTGACGATCATTTCAGCACAAGCCTCATCCGGATGAGGTAACTCCAGGCAGGCATTTGCCCATTCCTTACTTTCCACTTTCTGAACTTTCAGTGCTTCTTGGGGGTTGCCCAAAATTTCTGAAACTTTTTGAAGTGCCGTTTTTACAACCTGTTCTTCCTCTGTTGGTTCAAAAGGAGGATAGGGGGGCTGATATGAATTGGGTATCTCTCCTGGAGGATATGGGGAAGGCATCTGAGAAGGATTTTCATGTTGCGGTTGACATGCCGAAAAAAGTAAACTCACACATACCGCCAGAATAATAAACCAGTATTTTTTCATTTTTTTCTCCATAAGGGGCATTTTATACTTTTTAAACGATTGGAGGAATGCAAAGTTCCCTGTGAATTGATAGGAATCTTTAAATTCCTGTCAAGAAATATTTGGAAATGTATCTTGCAATGTGACTGTGGTCACCCATAACCTATTGCCCTGAAGATTAAAATGCCAAAAAACCAAAAAGAAAGTAATTTCTATGAAATACCCTGTTGCCCTTGTAACTGACAGCACCTGTGATATTCCACAATCCTGGCGTGAAGAATTTGAAATTTCCGTTGTCCCTTTGTCCATTCACTTTGGGAATGACACCTACCGCGATGGTGTGGATTTATCGCCTGAATCCTTTTATGAAAGATTGGAGCGTGAAGAAGTTCATCCTACCACATCTCAGCCAGCGCCTCAGGATTTTATCAATACTTTTCAAGCATTGCAGGACGGTGGTGCAAAAGAAATTATCGTTTTTACCATCTCCAGTGCAATGAGCGGTACGATTGAGTCTGCAAGGCTCGCCGCCCAGGATTTTTCTATTCCTATTCACATTGTGGATAGCAAGAACAACTCCATGGGATTGGGGTGGCAGGTCATCGCTGCGGCGCGAGCCCGTGAACAGGGAGCGAATGCTTGGGAAATGCTTGAAGTGGCAACGAAAGTTCGCCAGAAGATGGCGTATTACATTTCCTTGAACACCATGAAGTATTTGGAAAAGGGCGGAAGAATAGGAAATGCTACCAAGTTTCTTGCCTCTCTTTTGCAAATCAAGCCCCTAATCTATGTAGATCCTTCAACGGGAATTGTGCATCCTTCAATCCCAGCGCGATCTCGGAGTGCCGCTATTGATGGGTTGTTCAAGGAATTTTTCAAGCATTTGAATACAACTTCCCCTATGCACATCACAGTTTTGCACAACGCCGCTAGGGACGAAGCCGAGGCACTTGCTGAGAGGGTTCGGGAGACCTATCACCCCGCTGAACTCTTTATTTCTATTGTGAGTCCAGTGTTGGGTGCGCATACCGGACCCAAAGCAATTGCGCTATGTGGTTACTCAGAATCCGACTGATGCAATACAAGAAGAAAATCAGGAAATTTCCTTTTCCAGAATCTCTCGAACTTTTGCTAGTGAAGACACCTGGTGCCATACCAGCATTAAAGTCTGTGGGCTGATCGGTTGAATATCAGGAATATGAATGCATTTCATTCCGGCGTTGTATGCTGCTTGAATGCCTGCTTCCGAATCCTCTAATACAACGCATTTTTCAGGTGGAATTGCTAACTTGCTGGCAGCAGTGAGAAAAAGATCTGGCGCAGGCTTGCCATGGGAGACTTCATCACCCGTAACAATCACTTCAAAAAAAGAGAGCAGTCTTGCGGCGCTTAATTTTTTCTCTGCCAATCGCCGATAGGTAGAAGAAGCTACAGCTGTTCTCAGCCCGTTTTGGAGAATATACTGGGCTAATTCATCCCAACCCGCTTTTCTTGGCATACCTTCTTGTTCTATGATCTCAAAGAATCGTTGCTCTCTCTTTCGATACATGTCTTCAAATGGAAAATTGTTTCCAAAGGCTTGCTGAAGAATGGCTTTGACATCTTTCTCGGTTCTGCCAATCATTTGGTGATAGATATCTTCGCTCAGAAGATACCCTGCCTCTGCCATGACCTGAGACCATGATCTTTGAGAGAGGCGTTCCGAATCGATGAGCAGTCCATCCAGATCAAAAATTAAGGCTTCAATGGTCATTCTTTACTCCATTTTCAGATTGGTGTGATTATAAACGAAGCATAAGCATTTTCTAATCCAAGCATCAACTGGGATTATAATAAAGGAAATTCTTGCTCAGAGGTGAACTCTGGTGGTTTCGGCAACCCGTCATCCGACTTTACATGATGTTGCTCGTTTAGCAAATGTATCTCATCAAACTGTTTCCCGTGTAATTAACAACAGTCCCAATGTTGCCAGTGAAACCCGAGAGCGGGTTTTGGAAGCCATTCGCATTCTGGACTATCACCCTAATCGCGCGGCGCGCAGCCTGATCACTGGGCGTTCCCAAACCCTCTATCTGGTACATCTCAACCCACGTTTTCTTGCTCCTGTTCCAGCGATTATCCAGCATGCTGATGAACGTGGTTATCGTGTTGGGTTATCCATGCTGAAAGAACCCGTTTCCCGCGATGAATTGCAGAATTTGCTCAACGAGGTTTCTTCCAGAATAGTGGATGGCTTTTTGTTTATTGATCCCCAGGGAATTTACACTGCTGAAGAACTGAATCGGTTTTGTCGGGGGGTACCTTATATTCAGTTAGGGGGAGAGCCTGTAGAGCATGTGCCTGCTGTGTTATTCGATCAGGAGCAGGGCATGCGTGCTGTGTTGCGTCACCTGGCGCAATTAGGGCATCAAAAAATTGCAGAAGTTAGTGGCTTAATGATCAACTATGACGCTCGAATGCGTCATCGTGCGGTAGAAGGTATTGCAAGAGAATACGGACTTGAACTAGTGGATTGGTTAGAGGGCGATTTTACCGTGCCCAGTGGGTATCAGTTGACTCGTCAGTTGCTCAAAAACAATGGAAAGCGTTTTTCTGCATTAATTTGTGGTAATGACCTGATGGCGCTGGGGGCGTTACGGGCAATTCACGAATGTGGTCTCCGAGTTCCCTATGATATTTCCGTAGTCGGTTTTGATGACGAATTAATTTCATCCTTCTTTGAACCGCCTCTTACCACAGTAAAACAAGACTACAATGAGCAGGCTCGTGTTGGAATTGAATACCTTCTTGACCGGATTGAGAAGAGAAACTTCTCCATAGAGCACAAACGCATCTCTCCTCAATTGATTATTCGTTCCAGCACCGGTGAGATTAATTCGTAGGGTACCATTCACATCGGGTGGTTTTGGGAGAGGCTGTCAGCCTCTCCCATTCTTTGTTTGCCAGATCTTTCGTCCAGTTGGTGACGATATGTTCTTTGAGAGTGTCAAAATTGACCGGGTAAGAGAGAATAGGGCGCGCGCCAAGCACCTGACAGGTTGCAGAGAGTAAACCTTTCAGGTTGTTCTCTGTGGAGTCGGATATTTCCTTTGGAAAGGCAAGTTTTAGAGTTTTCAAACTTTCCTGATCTACAACAATAAAATAGCCCCATTCATATCCTTTTTTGGTTAATTGCCTGGTAAATTTTGAACCGAGTTTGTTTTGTCTAACTTGGAATGCGTTTTGTAAATTTGTGTGAAACTCTTCTGAGGTATCTATCCGAATGAGATGAAGCGCAGATTGGGTTGAGGATTGATATCGAAGGGCTATCCATGCGGATTGGAAAACCGGCGTTCTTGAAGTGAGCGAGTCTACCTCAATGAGCAGGTAATTTACCTGGGACTGAGGCTCAGTAGAGGTTGAAGCAGAAAAGTGGATTAGCCCTAATTGTTCCATCCGAATAGCCACGAGAAAGCCAAACCAGAGGGAGAGCGCGAATGCAAAAATAAAGAAGATACTCCAGGCTTGTTTGTTCATAAGTTACTTTTATCCTAAGAAAAACACCAGACAAAAACCAAATACAAACCCGAACACTCCGCAGGCTAAAAGTCCAATAAGCCATAACCATTCCTTGCTTTGGTGAGAACCGGAAAGCACCAGGCGGGTAATTGTGCGAATGAACGTGGAACGGTTTAAGGCTGTAATGACCAGATTGTATGCGAGCAGTTCCATTTGGCTGGTTAGGCTGGGTCTCATACATTTGCTCCAATTCAGGTGGTTTATTTCGAAGTTGTTAACTTGGTAATTTTCCCCTGATGATTGACAACCGCGCGCACGGTTCGAAGAAGTTTACGTCCATCGGCTGTGATTGCATTGCCCTTAAAGACGAGCAAATGTCCATCAGGGCGTTCGGTGATCTTGGGAGCAATTCCGGCAACTTCTGGAAATTGCCGGTAAACTTCTTTACAAATTTTGGATAAGAGGTGAGTATCCATTTTCAGACGTTCCTCGGTTGATTAGTGCAATCTTCGCCGCATGAATGCCGGCAGATCCAAATCAGTTGCGGAGATTTCTGCTGGTATGGTAGTGCTGACTTCGACCGCTTGAGCAGGAGGGTGGACAGGCATATTTTGTTGAACGGGGAGGGGAGAGCGCAGAGCTTCAACAGGGGTGGCACCGACTCCTGTCACGATTAAGATGACCTGGGCACGATCTCTCATGCGTTCGTCAGTAATCACGCCGGGGATAATTTCTGCTTTTCCATGAGTTTGTTCCTGAAGGAATTGCATGGCTTCCATCAGTTCCATAAAAGTCAGGTCGGCACCGCCTGTAAAGTTGGCAATGATTCCTGTAGCCGAGTCAAGGCTGATTGAATCCAACAGGGGGTGATGGAGAGCATGTTCTACGGCTTTCAGGGCTTTGGAGTTTCCCTCTCCAATTCCAATAGCCATCAAAGATCCACCTCCATGCTGCATCACCTGCCGAATATGGGCAAAATCCACGTTAATCAAACCAGGTTGTGTGATCAATTCGGAAATGCCTTGAATTCCCTGCCGGAGCACATCATCTGCCAGGCGGAATGCCATGTCCAGAGGTAAGTTAGGCGAGGCAATTTTCAGTAACTGATCATTGGGTACTGTAATCAATGTGTCTGCATGGGGTTGGAGTTTCATGAGTCCTTCCCGGGCATTTTTTTGCCGTTTTCCCACTTCAAAGCCGAAAGGCATGGTAACAATCGCCACGGTTACTGCTCCAACTGAGCGAGCAGCCCGGGCGGCAACAGGAATGGAGCCTGTTCCTGTGCCCCCCCCCATGCCGGCGGTCAGGAAGACCATATCTGCGCCGCGCAGGACATCGCACAAAACATTGAAACTCTCTTCAGCCGCCAGTTCTCCCTGAATGGGATTGCCTCCTGCTCCCAGTCCTCGAGTAGTGCGTGGTCCCAGCACAATTTTCTTGGGAGCCAGGGATTGTTTGAGGGCTTGCAAGTCGGTATTTGCGGCGATAAATTCCACGCCTTTCAAATCAAGTTCAATCATGCGGTTGACTGCGTTTGAACCGCCTCCTCCTAACCCCAATACTTTCAGGTTGGGAAGATGAAAATGGGAGTTAATTTGCTGTGGTTTTGTAAACATGGCTCACCTCTCACGCAGGATTGTTGCAAGGGCTGTGCCAGTTTCACTGATCCTCTCCACCAGAATGCCCTGATGCCTCAAATCATTGAGGTTTTCCTCCGGAATCTCTTCTTCCGTGGCGAGGATAGTTACCCGTTTTGCCTTTGAGGCTTGTTGAAGGGAAAAGCCTAATGTGGCTTTGTGTTTGAGAACAAAAGCATGAGAAGCCCTTAATCGCCAGTCTGTAATTGCAGGGTGGCTGTCTCCTACAAGTACGTAATGTTCTATTACGGAAGCAGAGTTTGGATGAACAGCCTGGGCAGTGTTCTTGGCTTCAAGACGATCCTGCCATTCCTTAATTTTTTCGATTCCTCTCTGAAACTCTGCGCTATCCATTTCCCCCGGCATCCACAATCCCAGGGTTTGAACATCGATATTTTTTCCCGCTGCTTGTTCGGAACGAATAAGATTCAGGATTTCTATTGCCTGCCATTCTTCAAAGGAATTCAAAGGAGTATCGGGTTTTCCAGAGTCAAGAATAAATAACGGCAAATGGTCAAATCCAAAGGATTTCGCTATAGAAGAGTACCATTCAAAAATACGGATGCCTCGATGGTCCTCATTTCCCTGAATAGGGTGATATGGCAGACTGAGAGGCCAGCGTTCTGGACCACCGGCTCCCCAATTGAGGGGATGACCACACGTCCATCCGTAAGCCGAATAACCAAACTGAAGATGAGCATTTCTCCTTTGGAGCGCTTGCAGAGTCGATTTCAGGAAAAGGGTATCCCAGTAATCTCCCCCAGGCTCAAGGGGAGGTAGTACGGGAAGAACTCCCAATTTGTTAGCAAACTCAAAAAGCGGGAGAATCTGATCAACAAATCTTTCTACCAGATTAGAGAGCACCCATACAGGAGGGGGCCATGCTCTGCGCATATTTGGGCGATCGAAGAAAATCAGATGCTTTATTCCTCGTTTTGCGTAAGTTTCAATCAGCAAATAAAGGTCATGGTTTTGGGAAGCATTTTCGATAGGGATTTTCAAATGGATAATAGGTTGAATGCTCTCTGCAATCCATGCGGAGAGAAAGTATTCTGGGATAGCAATGCTGGAATAAACAGGTAAAAACAGAAAAGTACCTCTCACCGATTTAATAAGTGGAATGAAGTCGAGGGCATCTTGTAACCGATAGTGTTCCATATCGGTAAAGTAATGAAATCCGAGGGGAATAGGGGATGGAGTTGATTCCATGCGGTATTGCCTCCACAGCGTTATAGTCAACAAGTCTGTTGGATATTGTGGAGCAAGAGTCGTGCCAGAGGATAATCTGCTATAATTCCAACGATGTTCCTTATCACCGGTGCAACCGGCTTCATTGGTCGTCATTTGGTCCCTCATTTAGTTGAAATGGGACATTCTGTGCGTGTTTTGCTGCGCCCCTCTCCCCTTACACCTCTTCTCCCCGAAAAAGTGCCTGTTGAAGTGGTCATTTGTGCTCCATCGGACGAAAGGGGGATCCAATCCGCTTTAAAAGGCGTTAGTCATGTCATTCATCTTGCCAGTGCAGAACATTCTGAAAGTCCGGAAATTTTTCTCAGCCAGGAGAAGGCTTTTGCTGAAATCCTTGTGCAGGCGGCATTGCGCTCCAGGGTTGAGCGTTTTATATACTTGAGCCATTTGGGGGCGGATCGGTTGTCAGCCTTTCCTGCCTTACAGGCTAAAGGATGGGTAGAGAAGATTATTCTCCAGTCTGAAGTTCCTTATACAATTGTGAGATCAGCGCTGGTATTTGGTGCTGGTGATCATTTCACTTTACCTGTTGCTACAGCCATGAGAAAATCCCCAAGCGTTTTTTTTCTTCCGGGTGAGGGCAGAGTATCTTTGCAACCCTTATGGATTGGCGATTTGGTGATGGCGTTATCGCTTTTATTGGACGACCCCCGTGCTGAAAACCAGGTCTTTTCAATAGGAGGACCGGAGTATTTAACCTTTTATGAGGTCTGCCGGTCGATCAGGGATATTTTGGGATTACGGCGAGTGTTTGTTTCCTTGTCGCCGGGGTTGTTGCGTTTCTTCTCTCGAAAGTATTCCACGCGCAGGCAATCCATGTTTCTTCCCCTTTATTTATTGGATTACTTAGCGGCAGACAGAATTACTTCCCTGGATACCTTACCCAGATTTTTGGGAATCATGCCTGAACGTTTTACCCATCGTTTACACTATTTGAAGGCTGCAGGATAATTTGTT
>FQKF010170588.1_pt1 | contig 14430 bp, 11 predicted proteins | sample 1504521 | NCBI WGS metagenome assembly FQKF01 (sample SAMEA4475357, study PRJEB15587) | soil metagenome | biome: Soil; feature: Field | place: India | collected 2015-03-11 | depth 0 m
TTCGGCGTGGGCGAATTTGCCGACTTGCTTCCCTTCGTGGACTGGGCAGCTCAGGTGGGCATCCGCCTCATCCAATTGCTGCCCATCAACGATACCTCCGCCACAGGCACCTGGACCGACTCCTATCCCTACTCGGCCATTTCGGCCTTCGCCCTGCATCCCCTCTACCTGAATGTGGCCGAAGTGGCCGGCGAAGAACACGCAGCCCTGTTGGAACCTTATGCCCAGCAGCAGACTGCCCTCAACAGCATGGAAAACCTGGACTACGAGACCATCATCCAAACCAAATGGGCCATCATCCGGGAACTTTTTGCCGCTCAAAAAAAGGACTTCCTCCAAAATCCGGGTTTCAAGCGCTACTTCGCTGAAAACCGCGACTGGTTGGTCCCTTACGCCGCGTTCTGCTTCCTGCGCGACAAGTACGGCACCTGCGACTTCAGCCAATGGCAGGAGCACGCAACCTATCGCCCTTCGACCATCGAAAAACTGACGGCTCCTAACTCGAAGCACTATGATGCCGTCGCCATCCACTATTTCGTACAGTGGCATTTACACCGTCAACTGCGCACCGCTGTGGAGTATGCCCACGCGCGAAGGGTAGTGCTCAAGGGTGATATTCCTATCGGCATCTATCGCTTCAGCTGCGATGCCTGGGTAGCGCCCGCACTCTACAACATGGACATGCAGGCCGGCGCTCCACCCGACGACTTCGCCGTCAGCGGCCAAAACTGGGGCTTCCCTACTTACAACTGGGCACACATGAAAGCCGACGGCTATGCCTGGTGGCGCCGCCGCTTCGAGCAGATGAGCCGCTACTTCGACGCCTTCCGCATTGACCACATCCTGGGCTTTTTCCGCATCTGGAGCATTCCCATCCACGCCACGCAAGGCATTCTGGGCCATTTCGTGCCCGCAGTGCCACTCCGTGAAGATGAGTTCCATCGCGCCGGCATTGGCTTCAACTACGAACGTCTATGCAAGCCGTACATCACCGATACGGTGCTGCACCGCTTCTTTGGCGAATATGCCGACGCCGTACGCGACACATTCCTCGAACGTACACCCGACGCCGGCCATTGGTCGGGTGGGGGGCAGTACGCCTTTAAACCTGCTTTCGACACCCAGCGCAAAATAGAAACCTTCTGGGCCCTAGCTGCTCCCCCAGAAGGTAAGAGCAATCGCACCAGCCGAAAAGCACCCGACCCCACTGCCATGCCGCCCATCGTGCGCGAAGGGCTACTGAACCTACACGCCAATGTCATCCTGCTCGACGTAACGCCTCAAGGCGCTGAAGAGAAAGCCTATGCTTTCCGTATTGACATGGAAAAAACGGCTTCCTTCCAGACGCTGCCCGACGCTGTTAAAGACGCGTTGAAAGCACTCTACCTCGACTATTTCTACCGCCGCCAGGACGCGCTATGGCAACGTGAAGCCATGGAAAAACTGCCCGCGCTCAAGCGCGCCACGCGCATGCTCGTATGCGGCGAAGACTTGGGTATGGTGCCCCATTGTGTACCCGACGTCATGCGTGAATTGGGCATCCTGAGCCTAGAGGTGCAACGCATGCCTAAAGCCAGCGGTCTGACCTTCTTCCATCCTAAAGACGCGCCCTACCTGTCGGTCGTAACCCCCTCTACCCACGACATGAGCACCCTGCGCGGATGGTGGGAAGAAGACCGCGAACTCACGCAGCGCTTCTTCAACGAAGTGATGGGCTACGCCGGCACAGCACCCTACTTCTGCGAACCCTGGGTATGCCGCATCCTCATCAACCAACACCTCCACTCCCCGGCTATGTGGGCCATCTTCCAGCTGCAGGACCTCATGGGCATTAACGGCACCTTACGCCGAGAAAACCCACACGACGAGCGCATCAACGTACCCGCCAACGCCAACCACTACTGGCGATACCGCATGCACCTGACCATAGAGTCTCTGCAAAAAGCCGACGCTTTGAATACCGAGCTGCAGCAAATGATTATGGAAAGCGGGAGGGGGTAAGCCGAAGTACCTGGACGCCGCTCGGCTGCATTTTTTCTGTACAAAAACGTATTTGGTATGGTTAGTCTGCTTTTAGCCATTGCCTGCTCCGTCCTGTTGGGTTTCATCTTCAAGTTGTTCGAGCGGTACGGCGTGCATACGTTTCAGGCTATTGTGGTCAATTACTTCACGTGTGTGGCATGCGGGTGGTTGCAAGCTGGGGTTTTGCCGTTCGGGTCGGCGGAGCGTTCGGCGGCGTGGATGCCCTATGCGCTGATGCTGGGCCTAGTATTCATCTCAGGTTTCAATGCGGCAGCGCAGACGGTACGTTATTTTGGCGTAACCATCAGCCAGGTCATGCAAAAGATGTCCATTTTACTGACGGTGCCTTTCGCAATATGGGTCTATCAGGAGTCGTCGGGAGGGACCAAATGGGCGGGGTTCGCCTTAGCGCTGATGGCCATTATACTGGTCAACTGGCGACAGGAGCCGCCTTTGGCAACAACGGCTTTGGTGCCGTCGGGCATGGGTTTGCTGTGGATACCGCTGCTGACATGGGTACTGTCGGGTGTTATTGAGATGGTGCTGGTAACCGTTCAGTACGAGCGGCTGACGGACACGAGTAATCCCATTTTCATCACTACCGTTTTTGGCACGGCTGGGCTGCTGGGATTGGTGCTGGCCATTATCGGCCTGGCGCTGGGGCGGCTGCGCTTTTCGTGGCGCAACGTAGTGGGCGGCATTCTGCTGGGCATTCCCAACTACGCCAGTATGTGGTTTTTGCTGCGTGCACTGGATAGCGGCCTCGAGGCCTCCGTAGCCTTTCCGCTAATGAACATCGGCATCATCCTGACGACAACCTTTGGCGCTGTGTGGCTGTTTCAAGAGTGCTTGTCTGGCCTGCAGCGCTGGGGAATTGCGCTGGCCATTGCCGCTATTGCACTCATTTCTACCTGACGACATGGAAAAGGAACCGCGCGCCCTAGAGGAAGACCTCACGTTCCACCCCTACAATGTCATGCTGTTTTTGCTCCTATTTGGCCTGACCCTCCTCTTTTTGGCCCTCACAGCGAGCTACATCTACATTCGCGTTACGATGAATGTGCCACCGGTACGTCTGCCGTGGCTTTTTATGCTCAACACCACTATTCTACTGGGCAGCAGCTATACTTTGATGCAGGCCAAAAGGGCCTACCAAAATGACGATACAGCGGGCTATCAGAGGCAGCTCAAGCACACCATTTGGCTTTCCGTCCTTTTCTTGCTCATGCAGGGTGCGGCTTGGTTGTGGTTGTTCAACATCAACCAGGTGAGCATGCAAAGCTCTACCACGGCGGGCTTTCTCTACGTGGTCTCGATTGCTCATTTCGCTCACGTAGTGGCTGGCCTGCCCTTTTTGGTGGCCTTTTACCGCACTGCCCGCAAGCAAATGGTGGAACCCATTACAGTTCTCCTCTACTTTTCTGACCCCGAAAAACGCCTTAAATTGCGCCTGCTGACCATCTATTGGCACTTCTTAGACCTGCTCTGGATTTATTTAGTGCTCTTTCTGGCGGCGAATTGGCTGATTTGATTAGCACTTCGAGAGGGCTCCTATCGGGGCGGGCTGCTCATATTCGTGAGGGCGTTGAACAGTCAGGCTTTTCACGCTTCGTCTTCTACCCATTCCATTTCAATCTGGCGGCGGGCAGTGTCTACGGCCACAATGCGTACGCGCACGCGGTCGCCCATTTTGATGGTGTGGCCCGAGCGGCGGGCGCGGGCGCGCAGGTTGCCGTCCTCGACGGTGTATGCCTCGCGCAGGGTGCGGAAGTCTACCAGGCCTTCGGCCAGTGTGTCGGCCAGTTCTACAAAGAAGCCGCGCTCAATGAAGCCGCTGACATAGCCCTCAAACACCTCTCCGATGTGGCGGCGCAGCAATTGAGCCTGCACGTACTTAATGCTTTCGCGTTCGGCGTCGGCAGCTTTGCGCTCCTGGTCGCTGACGTGTTTACACTGCTCTTCCAGGCGCTCCTTATTGGTGCGATAAGTCGTGTCGCCGAGGTTTTTTTCTAAAATGCGGTGCACCAGCACGTCGGCATATCGGCGTATAGGCGAGGTGAAATGGGTGTAATGCGAAAAGCCCAGGCCGTAATGGCCGATGTTTCGGGTCGAATAGACGGCTTTGGCCATGGTGCGAATGGCCAGCGGCTCCAGGATTTTCAGACGCGGGTTCTTTTCAGAGGCGCGCATGAGCAGGTTGTACGACTCAGCAATTTGGCGCGGTGTGTTCACTTTGAGGGGATAGCCCATTTCGGCGGCGAAGCGGGCGAATTCGGCCACTTTTTCCATATCGGGCAGGTCGTGTACGCGATAGACGAATGGTATTTCCTGCTGGCCAGCACTTTTGTGCTGAATGTAGAGGGCTACTTCCTTGTTGGCCAGCAGCATGAAGTCCTCGATGAGCAGGTGGGCGTCTTTGCGCTCCTTGATGTAGGCCTCTACGGGAATGCCCTCCTCATTGAGGCGGAAGCGTACCTCGTCGGTATCGAAGCCGATGGCGCCGTTGCGTTCGCGTTCGCGGCGCATCTTTTTGGCGATGCGCTGCAAGGCATTGAGCGCCCATTCCAATTTCGGGTAAATGTCAAGCTGGCGCAGGGTTTCAGTAGGCTTGCTTTCTAAGAGGGTTTGTGCCTCTTCGTAGGTGAAGCGTTTGGCCGAATGAATGACCGTTTTGCCAAACCAGCGGCAGACGATGCGGTCTTGCTCGTCAAACTCAAAGACGGCCGAGAAGGTCAGACGGTCTTCGTGGGGTACGAGCGAGCACAGATGATTCGACAGTTTTTCGGGCAGCATCGGGCACACGCGATCCACCAGATAGACGGAGGTGCTGCGCTGATATGCCTCGGCATCGAGGCGCGTTTCAGGTTTGAGGTAATGCGTAACGTCGGCGATGTGGACGCCTACCTCCAGATGGCCGTTATCGAGTTGGCGCACGCTGATGGCATCGTCGAAGTCTTTGGCGTCTTCAGGGTCAATGGTGAAGGTGAGCACGGAGCGAAAGTCGCGTCGGCGGTCGTACTCGTCGGGCGGAATGACATCCGGGATGTCGGTGGCTTCGGCCAGTGCTTCGGAGGAGTGCGTGAGTTCGAAGCCAGCATTGATGAGGATTTTGTTCATCTCGAAGTCATGCCCGCCGGTGGCGCCGAGGGTTTGGGTAACCTTGCCGATGGGCACGCGGCCCTTGCCCTCCTGCCAGTCGGTGATGCGCACAATGACCTTGTCGCCATCGCGCGCGTCGGCGCAGGCATCCAACGGCACATACACATCAACGGGCATATTGAGGTCGTCGGGCAGGAAGAGGGCGTACTTGCGGCTTTTGCGCAGCGTGCCGATGAAGAACTCCCTGGCTCGCTTGAGCACTTTGAGCACCTCGCCCTCGGGGCGGCGCTGAGCGCCGCGGCGTCCGTAAGACTTTGGAAAGAGCAGCACCTGGACGATGTCACCGTGCAGCGCACCGTTGAGGTACCGTGGAGCCACGAACACGTCGTCCATGGTCTGGTCAATAACGATATAAGCGGCGCCCGAGCGCGTCATGTCCACACGGCCTTCCATCATTCTGGGCTGCTCGGGTTGGCGCTTTTTGGTTTTGCCCGCAGACGCAGCAGGTGACGGAGGAGGCGGGCTGGTCTTTTCGGCCTTCGCATCGCCAGCCGTCAGGCGGTCTAAGGCTGCGCCGAAGCGCCCGTTTTTTTTCACCTCCACAGAGCCGGCTAGGGCCAGCTGCTGAAGCGCATGCTCTACCGAATGGCGGTTGTTGGCCACGTCAAGCAGTTCGGATAATTCGGATGGAGCAAAGGTTTTTCGAGGGTTAGCCAGCAGAAATTTAAGGACTTCAATTTGTAAGGCTTTGGCAGTCAACTTTTTGCTGCCGCTTTTTTTGTTTTTTTTCATAAAAAAATCGAATGCGCTGCTCCGGTGCGGCGCGGTGTTCGGGTGTTTTCGTTTCTTCTCTCAAACGCCGTATTGCCGGAAAGGTTGCCCTCGAATGCGATTTCTGTTTTCAAAAGGTGCGTTCTACCTTCGGGCCGTCATTTGCTGCACAATGAAGATAGGTTTGTTAGGCTACGGAAAAATGGGCCATGCTGTAGAGGCTCAGGCGCTGGAGCGCGACCACGAAATTGCCTGGCGCATCGGATGGTCGAACCGCGCCGAGCTGACGGATGCGCTGCTGCGCCAGGCCGATGTAGTGATTGAATTTTCGCGCCCCGACGCTGCTTTTGCCAACGTCATGGCCTGCCTCCAGGCCGGCGTGCCCGTGGTGAGCGGCACCACAGGCTGGAGCGAGCAGTTGCCTCGGGCCGAGCAATACTGCCGGGAGCACGGTGGCGCGCTGCTTTGGGCATCCAACTTCAGCGTTGGCGTCAACCTGTTTTTTGCCCTTAACCGCTACCTGGCGCGGCTGATGGACGCGCGGGACGAATACGCGCCCTCTGTAGAAGAGACGCACCACGTACACAAATTAGACGCCCCCAGCGGCACAGCACAAACGCTGGCCAACGAGCTGGTGGCCAACACCGAGCGCATCAAACATTGGCTGCCGGCCAACGGCCAACCGGCACCACCCGATGCGCTGCCCGTTACGGCCATACGCCGCGGCGAAATACCCGGCACGCACATCGTACGCTGGGACTCGGCCATAGACACCCTCGAGATTCGCCATACCGCCCACTCGCGCGCCGGCTTCGCCGCCGGTGCCGTGCTGGCCGCCGAATGGATGATAGGAAAAAAAGGCGTCTTCCGCATGAGCGACGTCCTGAACCTGAGCAACTCATGAGTCTGAGCATCCGCCCCGTCGAACCGGACGAACTACCACTGCTGCTGCAATTGGCCGAACGTACCTTCCGCGAAGCCTGGCAGGCGCAAAACGACCCAGTACACTTCGAAGACTACTGTCGCGCGCACTTCACCCTCGAACGCTTCGCCGCCGAAATGGCCTCCCCGGACGCAAGGTTCTACTTTGCCCTGCTAGAAAATACGCCCGTAGCCTACCTGAAGCTGAATATCGGCCAGCGGCCCAGCGCCTCTGCCCGCCTGGAGCAGCCGCTGTGGCCCGGAAAGCCCGTGCAAATCGAGCGCATCTACGTAGACGCTCCCCAGCAGGGCCAGGGTCTGGGCGAGCGCCTGCTCGCCTTCGCCGAAGAACAGGCCCGCCAGAATGGCGCTACCTGGCTATGGCTGAGCGTGTGGCAGGAAGCGCCGCGCGCTGTGCGGTTTTACGAAAAAAACGGCTTCCGCATCTTTGGCACAGAAACCTTCTGGGTGGGCGCCGACCCGCAACCTGACTGGGTGATGCGAAAACCAGCACTGTAGCCACCCCGCTCTGGCAAGGCTCCCGCCTCGTTGAAACCTATCTCCGGGGTTTTATCCCGGCTCTGCAGCAGTCGGGCCAAGCAAGTTTGGCCGTTACGGGGAGCTTGCCTACCTTCGCCGCTGCACAAACATACTGGGAATGACAGGCAACCTTCCCTCCGACAAGCCACGCATCAAACACATTGCCATTGCCGGCAATATTGGCGCTGGCAAGACTACCCTAAGCGAAATGCTCGCCCGCCACTATGGCTGGGACGTCCACTACGAAGACACGGAGAACAACCCTTATCTGGCCGACTTTTACTTAGACATGCGGCGCTGGTCGTTCAACCTGCAGGTCTTCTTCCTGTCGAGCCGCTACCAGCAAATGCTGCGCATTCAGCAGGGCAATCGTACGGTCATCCAGGACCGTACCATCTACGAAGATGCCTTCATTTTCGCCCCCAATTTGGCCGATATGGGCCTGATGGAGCGACGCGACTTCGAGAACTACATTCACCTGTTTCAGTCCATCATTTCGCAGGTGCGTCCGCCTGATTTGCTCATCTATTTGCGCGCCAATATCCCTACGCTGGTGGAACACATCCAAAAACGCGGGCGCGAGTACGAAGGCAACATCAGCATTGAGTACCTTAAGCGCCTCAACGAGCGCTATGAGCAATGGATCACCACGTACAAAGATGGGCGCCTGCTCATCATCAACGTGGATCAGATGGACTTCCAGCACAACCCCGAACACGCGAGCCGTGTTCTGGAAATGATACAGGCCGAACTGCACGGGCTGTTCTGAACAGATATGGCGGACGCAAAAAAGAAAACGCTCAACGCAACCACGAAAAAATCGCCCAAACCCTCCAAAGTGCTGTGTAAAAAGGCTGCGGAGATTCAGCGCATCCTGGATGAGTTGTACCCTGAGACACCCATCCCGCTGCATCACGACGACCCTTACACGTTATTGGTGGCCGTGGTGTTGTCGGCCCAATGCACCGACGAGCGCGTCAACCAGGTGACGCCGCACCTCTTTGCCCGCGCCCGCACGCCACAAGACATGATTCGCCTGAGCGTGGATGAAATTCGCGAGATCATCAAGCCCTGCGGCCTGTCACCTTCCAAATCGAAAGCCATCTGGGAGCTTTCGCGCCGCATCACGGAAGAGCATGGAGGCCATGTACCGCGTACGTTTGAGGAACTGGAGGCGCTCCCGGGGGTAGGGCACAAGACGGCTTCGGTAGTCATGTCGCAAGCTTTTGGCGAGCCGGCTTTTCCGGTGGATACGCACATCCATCGGCTGGCAGCGCGCTGGGGCCTCAGCAGCGGCAAAAGTGTGGAACAGACCGAGCGCGACCTGAAGGCATTATTCCCGAAGGAGAGCTGGAACAAGCTGCACCTGCAAATCATCTACTTTGGTCGCGAATACTGCCCGGCGCGAGGGCATGACCCGCAGAAATGCCCGATTTGTTCGCGGTGGGCATCGTAGCGCTCAGTTTCTGCCGCTCAGGCTTTTCCAGGCCATGTGTGCCTTTTCCCAAGACGTTCGCATGTCTTCTGGCGAGGCTAAGTGGGCATAAACAGCTCGTTCGCAGCGTTCCCACACTTCGGCGATGGTCTCAACGGTAGCGGGGGGCACTCCGCGAGCGGCCAGCTGCTCCAAGGCGACGTGTCGGCTTAGCATGAATGACGGCACGCGCAGGTAGGCGGCTACAGCGCCTTCCAGCCACCGCAGCAGGTCTCGGTAGAAGGCTTCGGGTGGCCCATCGGGCAGGCGCTGGCGCAGCCGTTGGATCTGTGTGTTGAGCGTATGACTATCGGGCAACGTATAGGCGAAATTGCTTTCCAGGGCTGGGTCTGTCGTAGGAGGTCTTCGTCGTTGGCGTTGCCACAGGAGCGCGGCTAACCAGGCCAGCATGAGCAACGCTGCGATGCCGGCCATGCCCAGCACCCAGGGGGGAGGTTCGGCATCAATCTCCTCCCACCAGCTGGGTTCTTCCGGTGGAGGCAGGGTGCCCGTCGTTTCGGGGGGGGAGGCGGTTTTTCCGTAGTTCGCACCCGGCACAACGACGATTTCAACGGGCTTTTCTGTGCGCAGCATCTGGTAGTTGCCGCTGTCGGGGTGGAAGAAGGTCATTTCGGGCGTAAAGAGGTATGTCCCCGGCTCTTTGGGCAGGATGGCGTAGGTAAGCGTGCGCCGGTGGACGAACTCATCGCCCGTTTCATATTCTTCCTGTTCGCGCACTTCAGGGTCGAAAGTTTCGAGGCCGGAGGGCGCTTCGAGGCGCGGGTTGACGAAGCGGCGCATGTCGCCGTTGCCCTGGATGCGCACCGTCAGCGTAAGGGCATCGTCGGTGGTCAGCGTTTGCTTATCGGCCGAGACTGTCCATTCGTATTGGCCGACAGCGCCGCAGAAACGCTCGGGCTGTGGCTCGGGCAGGGGGCGTATTTCTACCGAGACAGTGTTGGCAGTAGCAATGGCAGGCGTGCCGCCCAGCAGGCTACGCTCGCGCCCTTCCACCATGAGCCGCAGGCGCGCCGGGCCGATGGTGAGTGCCCCTGTGCGCTGGGCAAATAGCGATGCCTCGTACAGCGTGCGCACGGCGTAGATTTTGCCGCCCACTTTCTCGCGTTGCACGCGCGTGTCGTAGCGGCGGCGTTCCAATACGTAGAAGCCGTCGAAAGAAGGCAGCTCAATTAAGTCAGCTTCCGACACGCCCACCTGGGTGAAGAGGCGCAGGCGATAGAGCATCTGCTGGCCCAGCCATGCCTGTTCGGGCAACACGTCGGCCATGACAAAGTACGGCTCTTCGCCAAGGGCACCGCCTTTCTTGAGGCGACGCACAGAGGACTTGACCACACGCACCGTCAGGGGTTGACTGCGGAAATTGCGCTGGGCGGTTTGCGCCGTTGCCGGCCCAATGGTGTAGCTGCCTGCGTTGCCGGCTTCCAGTTCATATACCCACGACTGTTGCGCATAGGGTTTGCCCTGGGCAAAGCCCGCGCTGCGCACTTCGGTCGGGCCAGTGCGCACCGTCAGCGCGCCGAAATCGGGCGGGATGAAACGCTGCGCGATTTCATTTTTTAATATAAAAGAAACCTCAAATCGCGTCCCTTCGGTTATCTCGCGGCGCGGACCACGCACCTCAAAGGTGGGTGCTTCTGACTGTGCTAGCGCCATTGCTGTCCACAGGAACAACGCTGCTGTTAAGCAACGCCCCGCTGTTTGCCGAAGAGCGAACGTGCGAAGCATCAGTCTGTGCGTTTGGGTTTATATTTAGATAGTTCTAACAACCGCTGGCTGTCGCGAAAGTTGATCAGCTCGTCCAGCGTCGTTTGCGGGTGGCGGCGCATATAGGCCTTGACGATTTGCCAGCCTACCCAGTTACCAATTTCGCCCGGCGCCTCCTGAAAGACCATCTCTGTGGCCGGGCTGGGCATGACGAGCTTCTGGTTGCGGTGCGTAAGCGGTTCATAGAGTACTTTCAGTTCCAGCAGGCGTGCCCACACTTCAGCCTCGTTGGCGTAGCAGCCGGCTAGTTGCTCTTCGGTGTAGCCCATTTTTCGATACTCTGGCTCGTCGGGCAGCAACTGATCCAAGACGTACAAAATTTTGCCGTTGTTCAGCATGTAGTCTAAGATACGCTCCTGCCGAGGGGGCCCCACAATTCGGCTGGCTAAGGCTAAGCCAACCTTCACCGGCAGGTATTCTTTGGAAAACTGCCGCCGCAGGTACTGGGGAAAGTATTGCGGGTCGTAGCCGCTAAAGTTTTCGCCCAAAAACATGTCCAGGCCGATCATGACGAGGCTGTCGTTGACGGCATAAGCGTCGCCGACGAACTCTGTAACGGCGGTTACAAAGCGCAATGGCGGCCGGCCGGGAAAGATCTTTGCGTAGCGCTGCGCCAGACGGGCCAGGGCGATCTCCTGCTCATCCAAATTGGGAAGGACTGCGCGGCAGGAGTCGTGCAAGCGGCGAATTTGGGGCGCAAAAGCAAAGCCCACTAGGGCCTCTTCGGGTGTTTCGTGGGGGTTTTCCGGGTTGTGGGCGATTTCCGCCAGGAAGAAAGGCAGGAAGTCTGGGTACTTGTGTGCCAATTGCATCATGCCCTCCTGCAGGCGGGTTGAGTCAAGGGCCATGAGGTCTTCGTCGAAGCGCAGCAGCGCAATGGGCGGTGGGTCATCCTGGCAAGCCAGCAGGCTCAAAATAAGCGTTACCAGCAGAGCCGCTTTTTTAAAAAACGCAGAGGTCATATTTGTCAGCGGAAAAATCTGCGATTTTCGCGCCGTATTGGCGAGGCTTCGCATTTTCACGGCACAAAAAAACTGCACGCGATGAAAAAAATTTCACTTCTGCTCTTCTTATCGCTGGGCGTGTGGCTCGGGCGCGCCCATGCGCAATGGCCGCAGCAACAACGCCCCTCCTTTCGCTTTGGCATCCACACCAGCCCGACATGGTCGTGGATGCGCACCGACGACAAGTTGCTCGAGGGCACGGGCGTCAATTGGGGCCTCAAAATGGGCGTTCAGGGTGAGTATTATTTTGCTGCCAACTACGCCATTACGGGCGGGTTGGGTCTGGCTTTTGGCCATGGTGGCGAGTTACTCAACGGCTATCCGCGGGCAGTATTGTTGCCCAAATCCAACCTGAGCGACCCGCGTCTGGACACTCTGAGTAAGGACGCCCGTGTGCATTACAGCCTGCGTTACATTGAAATACCCGTTAGCCTGCGCTTCCGGGGCGGCAGCGGTGAAGACTCGCCTTTGCGCATTTACGCTGAGGCGCCCATTTTTACCTTGGGCTTTTTGACCCGCGCCAACGGCAACCTCCGCGGCAATGTACCCGTACGCGGGGAAGATGAGAACATCAAGCGCGATGTAACCAGTCTGGCCCTGTCCTGGGGCTTCGGCTTAGGCGTCGAATACGAGCTCAGCCAGAGCATCACAGCGGTAGGTGGTCTGCAGTTTCAGCAGATCTTTACCGATATGACGACGAATAGGGGCTCCGTACTGTCGCCAAATGCTACGGAGTGGCGCAGCGAAAACGCGCGCGCTACGGCCAACGCCATCACCCTGCGGTTGGGCATCTTTTTCTAAAAAAACAGCCCGCCAGAGCGCAAACGGCGTCGGCGGGCAGAGTCTGTTGTGCGTATTGTGTTTAGAAAAGCGCTACAGGTGTTTTACTGTGGCGCTTTTTCTTTTTTTTGTCGCGTGGTGCCTTGTCGTGGCTGGGGCCGTTATCCTCGCTGACGCGGATGCGGCGTCCATTGACGTCGAAGGTCTCCAGCCCGCGGCGTACGTCGCGCACGAAGGCGGCGTCTATGTCTAAGAGCGTGTGGGTGCGCTTGACGTCCACCTTTCCGATGGCGTACTTAGGGATACGAAACTCGCTAGTGAGCAGGGAGAGCAGGTCTTTCTTCTGGATGCCGTCCATGTGGCCTACGTTGATGAACAGGCGCTGCTGGCCGGCGCTGCCCGATGCCTGAGCGCGTTCGCCATAGCTGGAGCGGTCGCCGCGGTGGCGGTGGCTGCCCACGTTGATGTCGGAGGCATTGCGGTAGTAGGCTAAGAAGCGGTTGAACTCCGTGCTGGCAAAACGCTCGATGAGTTCCTCTTTGCTCAGGTCGCGCAGGGCCTCGAAGATTTGGGGCAGGAAGGGCGCTATCTGGTCGCGCTGCACCTCCTGTTCGCGAATGCTCTGGATGATGTGGAACAGCTGGCGTTCGCATACCTCCGGGCCGGTGGGTATGGGGCTTCGGGTGAAAGCAATGCGGGCGCGGCGCTCAATAAGTCGGATGCGCTCTTCCATCTTAGGGGTAATGATGCTGATGGACACCCCTTTTCGACCGGCTCGACCAGTGCGGCCAGCGCGATGGATGTACACTTCTGGTTCGTCGGGCAGGCCGTAGTTGATGACGTGGGAGATGTCGCTCACGTCAATGCCTCGGGCGGCCACGTCGGTGGCCACCAGCAGCTGCAGGTGGCGTTCGCGGAAGCGCTGCATTACGCGGTCGCGATCGCTTTGCGACAGGTCGCCGTGCAGGGCATCGGCATTATAGCCGTCGCGGATCATTTGCTCGGCGATTTCTTTGGTCTCCGCGCGCGTGCGGCAGAATACTAAGCCGTAGATGCCCGGATGCGCATCCACCACGCGTTTGAGTGCGTCATATCGGTGCTCAGGGCGACAGATATAATAGATGTGTTCGATGTCGGCATTGGCCTGTTGGCGTGTAGCAACGCCGATTTCAGTGGGCTTGCGCATGTACGTATCTGCAATGGCGCGCACCTCATCGGGCATGGTGGCGGAGAAAAGCCACAGCGATTGGCGGTTCTCGGCAGCCTCCAGGATGATATCCACGGCATCGCGGAAGCCCATGTTGAGCATCTCATCGGCTTCGTCGAGCACCACGCGCGACACCTTATCCAGCGCTACGGCCTGACGCACCAGCAGGTCCACCAGTCGGCCCGGTGTGGCCACAATGATGTGAGCGCCAGAGCGTATCTGGCGTATCTGGGTTTCGATGCTGGCACCACCGTACACAGCTACCACCTTGTAGCGCTCGGCAAAACGGGTGTAGTTAGCCAGATCGTTGGTTACCTGAACGCACAGCTCACGCGTAGGGCACAGCACGACGGCCTGAACATACTTGTCTTCGGGTCGGATGCGCTGCAACAGCGGCAGACCAAAGGCCGCCGTTTTGCCCGTGCCCGTCTGGGCCAGGGCCACGATGTCGTCGTCCGATTGCAGCGCCACAGGAATGACCTGCTGCTGAATGGGCGTTGGGGTTTCAAAGCCCAGGGCGGCAATGCCCTGGAGCAGGGCCTCCGAGAGGCCCATTTCTTTAAAGTCTGTCATGAAAAGAGGTAAAAAACAAGTGTCGAAATGCGGGCTTGACCACTCATAGGGAAGGAGAGCACCTTGAAGCGCAAGCGGTTTCCCAACGACACGGGCGGGTCTTCCTGAAAACGGCGCTGAAGCGCGCACTACCCGCCAAAGGGCAAAATGGCCGTAGCCCAAAAAATAAAAAATTTCCTAATGAAAAAAACGCGACGTTTCCTTCGGAATTCGTCGCGTCTCTTCTTTTGCGGTCTGGACGGGACTCGAACCCG
>FQKF010014985.1_pt1 | contig 14423 bp, 14 predicted proteins | sample 1504521 | NCBI WGS metagenome assembly FQKF01 (sample SAMEA4475357, study PRJEB15587) | soil metagenome | biome: Soil; feature: Field | place: India | collected 2015-03-11 | depth 0 m
AAATAGGTTTTGCCCTGATAACTATCCATATTCCAGAAATTAAGTTCCATAGATAATGGAATATTCTTTGCCTGAAAATTTGTAAAAGAAGGCTCTGTTAAGACAATTTCCTTCTTATCAAGACCAAATAACGAAACAACAAAGCAAAACAAAAAAATTAATCTCCATTTCATAAACCAATCCTCCTCAAAAATCAACTTATGCACTATAGTGCATAAGTATTTTATAACAATACAAAATTTCTGTCAATAGAAAATTTATTAATCTAATAGGAATTCTTAAGAAAATTTTCAATCTCTTTAAAAGCCTCAAATTTTATATCTTCTTTTTCAGCAAGAAGATCATGCCTGCCTTCTTTGATCAAATAAACTTTTGAGTTGTAGAATTTATTGGTAAGAAAGCCGATATTATATTTCCACTCAACAACCTCATCTTTATCACCCTGAACTATCAAAAGATTCACATTTGAAATTGTGTTGTAGTTAACTATTCTTTCATTCCACACAAGAGTTGCTCTAAACCAGCTTACATCAGCAAAATCGTATTTGATTGGATCTTTATTAAACAAAAAGTCAATATAATTCCTATCCTGAGAAGTATTTCTCCTCAATCTTGGCAAAGTTTTAATATTATTGCCAAAAAGATTATAGCCAAAAGAAGCCATCTCCCAGAAAATAATTCTTACAAGGGGGGCGACAAACACAACCTTTTCTGGAAAAACTCTATAGTTATACATAAATTCATAAATTGCCGAGCAACCAGTGCTATGTCCTACAAAATATATTGGCAAACCTATCCCTTCTTTTTGCATCTTCAGATAAGTTTCATAAACTACCTCTGCATAAGTCGAAAAATCATCTATAGCAGTTCTCTCACCATCTGAAAGCCCATGCCCCGGCAAATCCACCGTAATGATTGAATAATTTTTTTCAAGCATATACTTGTAAAAATCCCAGAATAACCCAGAATGACTTAAGTAGCCATGAAAAAAGAAAATAATCCCCTTAGGAGAAGGTGAAATAAGCTCATGAACAAAAAATCTATTGGTATTTTGATAATATAAAAAATAAAATTTGTGTTTAACGTTTTTTATATCAAGATTATAGGTTTTTAAATAATTTGATATAATCACAGGGTTATTTTTTTCAAAGGCAAGTCTGAATTCTTCATTTGCAAAGATATAGGATGTTAATAAAAGTAATATTATAATTTTTCTCATCAAAAATTCCTTATAATTTTTAAAACATTTCTTTATTAAATATTTAAAGAATGCCCCCATAAGAAGTGAAAAATCAACCTTTCAAAACCCCAAGAGGTCTTAACCTTGCAACTCTCTGAGAAAGATTGCTTTTTATAACTGTATTTACAACCTCTTCAATATCTTTATAAGCTATTGGAGCTTCTTCTAAAGCACCTTCTCTACTCTTGGATTTAAGATAAACTCCCCTTTTAAGCAAATCTCTCTCAAGTTCTTCATAACTCAAACTTTCTCTTGCTTTATGTCTTGACATTGTTCTACCTGCTCCATGAATGGTTGTCCCAAAAGTTTTCTCCATTGATTCTTCTTTTCCACATAAAACATAGCTTGCTGTCCCCATAGAACCACCCACTATAACAGGTTGACCAGTAAATTGATAAGGCTTTGGTACAACCTGAGACTTACCAGCGAAATTTCTTGTGCTACCCTTTCTATGAACAAGTAGTGGCAACTTTGCATTGCCCACCTTATGTGTCTCAAGTTTTAAGGTATTATGCCCTATGTCATACATTGTGTTAGTATCAACATCTTTAATTACATCATTTAAAACCTCACTCACAAGATAGGAAATCACCTGTCTATTAGCAAAAGCAAAATTTGATGCCGCTTGAACAGCAGCAAAATATCTTCTCCCTTCGGGAGATTTTGCAGGGACATATATAAGTTCTTTGTCTTTTATTGAAATTTTATATTTATGAGCAGCATTGGCAAAAATATTCATAAAGTCAACCCCTGTCTGATGTCCAAGACCTCTTGAACCACAATGCAAAGTTGCCACTACTTGATTTTTAAATAGCCCAAAAACTCTTGCTCTTTCAATATCAAAAACCTCTTCTACCACTTGTAATTCAAGATAGTGATTTCCAGAACCGAGTGTCCCAAGTTGATTTTTCTCTCTTGCGAGAGCTTCTTCTGTAAGAGCAGAAAAATCTGCACCTTCAACACATCCACCTTCTTCTATATAATCAAGCTCTTCAATTCTTCCCATTCCCCTTTCTTTAATAACCCACTCAGCTCCTCTTTCTATAACATCTTTAAGCTCTTTTTTTGTAAGATTTATTTTTCCATTTGCCCCTACTCCAGCAGGAATCTTTTTATAGAAGGCTCTTATAATTGAATCAACCTTTTTTTCTATATCCTGATAGATAAGATTTGTGGTAATAAGCCTTACTCCACAATTTATATCAAATCCAACTCCACCTATAGAGACAATACCATCTTCTTTATCAAAAGCGGCAACACAACCTATTGGAAAACCATATCCAGAATGAGCATCTGGAAGTAGCCCTACCTTATCAACAATTCCCGGCAAAGATGCTACATTCTTAACCTGATTATAAACATTATCATCCATCTCTTCAATGATTTTCTTACTGCCTACAATGTAAACATCAACATTCATTTTATCATGTTTTGGCAGCAACCATTCATAATCAGATATTCTGTGAAGCAACTTAAGTTGCATTTATTGTTCCTCCATATAATTGACATTATATTTTAAGGAAAAAATCAAAAAAAGTAAATACTTATAGTATATAAATTTTTCAAATTCACTTTTAAAACAAATTATTTTGACTAAAAGAAATTTTTTATCTATACTTTATCAGTTTATTTTACTTAAAAAATGAGGACAAAATGGAAATAGAAATAAGACTTGAAGCCATATTGTTTAATAAAGACAACAAACTCTTACTCATAGAACATGAAAAAAATTCAAATAGATACTGGGTGCTCCCCGGTGGACACCTTGAACCAATGGAAAAATTTGAACAATGCCTTATAAGAGAGTTAAAAGAAGAACTATCCATCACAAATTTAAAAGTCAGTGATTTATCTTTTGTTGATGAATACATAAACAAAGAAAAAAATAGACATGTTGTTAAGATTGGTTTTATCTGTCAAGCAGAAGAAAAAGAACTCTCAAAAATAAAAATTCCAGAAAATGAAACCACAATAAAAAATTTTAAATTTTTCTCCTCATCGGAAATTTTGTTGTCAATGGAAAAATTTTACCCCGATAAATCGTTTTTTATAGAACTTATCAACAAAATCAAAAACGGAGAAAAAAATGGATAAATTAAATTTTCTCACACCCGGGATTCCCTATTCTACAAAAGGGAAAAAATCCATAGAAAATGGACTTAAAAGAATAAAAGAAATGGGACTTGATGGAATGGAAATAGAATACGTAAGAGGTGTTCATCTTGACTACAACAAGGCAAAAGAATATGGTAAGATAGCAAAAGAACTCGGACTGACCCTCACAGCACATGCACCATACTATATAAATTTATACTCCAAAGAAAAAGATAAAGTAATTGCAAGCTACAATTATATCTTAAACACAGCAAGGATGCTTGATGCAATGAATGGTTATAGTGTTGTTTTTCACGCTGCATATTATATGGGTAATAAACCAGTAGAGGTATATCCAATTGTAAAAGAAAGACTGAAAGAAATAGCAGATATAGCAAAAAAAGAAGCCTTGAAAGTCTTTATAAGACCAGAGCTTATGGGTAAAAAGACTCAATTTGGCTCTTTGTCCGAAGTTTTAAAACTCACAAAAGAAATCGGTGGTAATATTATGCCTTGCATAGACTTCGCTCACCTACATGCAAGATACGGTAAACATAACACCTACGAAGAATTTGCAGAAGTTTTTGAAGAAATTAAAGCCGAACTCGGAGATGAAGCTTTAGAAGATATGCATATCCACGTCTCTGGAATAAAATATTCAGACAAGGGTGAAATAAGCCATCTCAATATAAGAAAAAGTGATTTCAAGATAAGAGAATTTTTAAAATGTCTTAAGGACTATAATGTTTGTGGTGTTCTGGTATGCGAAAGTCCAAATATTGAAGGTGATACATTACTTCTCAAATTGATTTATGAATCAATGTGAAAATTATCTTAAGCTACCATTTCATCGGGTTGCCTTTGTAATCATAAAACTCATGAGAAGAATGTTCCGATAAGACAAAGTTAACTATTCCTTCGGCTGCTTCTTCTGGAGAAATATCGGCATCACTTCCACCCATATCTGTTCTCATCCAGCCGGGGTGAACACTGTAAACTTTAACACCATCTTTTTTGCCATAATTAGACAAAATTTTTGTAAGCATATTAAGTGCCGCTTTAGACATACAGTATCCAAACTCCCTATCTCTCCAGCAATCGGCTATACTTCCAGCCTCTGAAGAAATATTTACTATAAGTTTATCTTTCCCTTTCATTATGAGGGGAGAAAAATATTTTAAAACTCTTAATGGTCCAAGTGAATTAACGTTGTAAGTTATCATTGCTTTTTCTATGTCTATCTCTGTAATTGGTGGAGTAGGTTTTTTACCTTCAAGATAAACCGCCGCATTATTTATCAAAACATCTATAGATTTATAAGATTTAATTATATCTTCAAAACATTTTTTCACAGATAATTCATCACCAACATCCATTTGAAACAGACTTAAGTTTTGATGTTTAATTTTTTCAAGGAACTCCTTATCTTTTCTATAAGTAGCAATAACGATGTAATCCTTTAATAAAAATTTTTCTACAAGAACAAAACCAAGCCCTTTTGAAGCTCCCGTTATTAAAACAACCTTTTTCATAGTAATATTATGAAAAAAATTTAAGATAAAAGCAAATTTTCCATCATTTTTTTTGACATAAAAATTATGTGAATATAAAATAATTTGCTTTAAAATTTAAATAATGGAGTTCAAAAATGCTGGATTTTGCAAAAAGGGTAAAAAAACTTGAACCATCAGCAACACTTGCAATCAGTCAAAAATCTAAAGAATTAAAGGCTTCAGGTATTGATGTAATATCTTTAGCAGCTGGAGAACCTGATTGGAACCCTCCAGAAGAAATGAAAGATGCTTCAATAAATGCCATAAGAGACGGTAATGCGCATTACACAGAAAATTCTGGAATGAAAACATTAAAATCCCTTATAGTAGAAAAATTAAAAAAAGATAATGACATTACAGTAACTGAAAAAAATATACTTATAACTACTGGAGCAAAATATGGATTATATCTTACAATGCAGGCTTTAGTTGATGAGGGAGATGAAGTTATAGTTTTTGCTCCATACTGGGTAAGTTATATAGAACAGATTAAACTTGCTGGAGGTATCCCAAAAATCATAATAACCTCAGAAGAAGAAGGCTTTCAAATAGATGTTGAAAATCTTGAAAACCAAATAAGCTCAAGAGTAAAGGGAATAATACTTAATTATCCTTCCAATCCAACGGGAGTTTCATTTTCCCCAGAAGAATTAAAATCTATACTTAATCTTGCCGAAAGAAAGAATTTATTTATCATTTCAGACGAAATTTATGAATATTTTAACTATGAAGGGAAACATACCTCAATTGCAGCACTGAATAGCAAATTCTCAGAAAATGTAATATTGATAAATGGTTTTTCAAAGTCATACTCAATTCCGGGATGGAGAGTTGGTTATGTTGTTGCCAGTGAAGAAATAATAAAAAAATTAGACGAAATCCAGAGTCATTCAACCTCAAACCCAAACAATATAGCCCAATTTGCATGTATAGAAGCCTTAAAAAGTTGTGATTATTTTGTCAAAAAAATGGTTGCTGAATATAAAGAAAGAAGAGATTATATGGTAGACGCTTTAAATTCAATACATGGTATAAGATGCCTCAAACCTGAGGGGGCTTTTTATTTGTTTCCAAATATCCAGTATTATCTAGGTAAGGAAATTGCTGGAAAAGTCCCTAATAATTCTCAGGAATTCTGTGAAATAATTCTCGAAAAAGCAAATATAGCAATGGTTCCTGGAAGTGCATTTGGTATGGACGGATACGTAAGACTATCATATACTCAACCTTTGTCAAGACTTCAGGAAGCAATAAAAAGATTAAAATCTATACTTGATGTTTGAAATATTAAGGAGTTTTTATGTCAAAAGAAATATTTGGATTTGATGAAAAATTGCTTTCTGAAATAAGAGAAATGTTTGATAAAACAAGAATTGATGAAATTGAAATTGAAGATAATGAAACATACTTAAGGATAACTAGATATGTCGAATGCGAATGCAATACTCACTTGGCTCATACAGTTACTACCACCCAAGTAAGTGTTCAACCTCAGCCAATAGTATCTCAGCAAACTGCTACAATTGAAGCAAAACCTCAAGCAATGCCTGAAACTCAAAATGCAAAAGTAGAAGAATATGATGAAACTAAATATTATAAAGTAAAATCTCCACTTGTTGGGACATTCTATGAAACACCATCGCCAACATCTCCTCCTTTTGTAAAACTTGGTGATGTTGTTATGCCAGACACGACACTTTGTATTGTTGAGGCTATGAAGGTGATGAATGAGATAAAGGCTGAAGTAAAAGGTAAAATAGTAAAAATCTTAAAGACAAACGGAAGTCCAGTAAAAGCAGACGAAGATATGTTCATTATAGAAAAGATGTAAGTAAACTATTTCTTATTTCATAAATCGTGCTTGGTTAAATATACTCCCAAGAGATTTTTTATTTTGAAGGCAAAATTATCAATTTTACTATAATTTTGGGAAGAGTCATTTTTTTGAGGTTGTTTTGATTACTAAGAAGGCTTGCGATGATGCAAAGATTGTTATTGTAAGGATTCAGCATTATTTATATTTTCTTTCACCAAGGTCTGGGGGTGTATTTTAATAACACAAAAATTAATTGAGGCTTTGAGATGGATTTTTTAACACTATCAGGTATAGCTTTCGGTTTATCTATGGATGCCTTTTCTGTTTCAGTAGCAACTGGTTGTGCTACAAAAAAGAATTTCAATCTTCAGGCTTTCAGAATGGCAATATGGTTTGGAACATTTCAGGCTATAATGCCAATCTTAGGCTGGTTTCTTGGAGCAAATTTTAAAACCTATCTTGAAAATTTTGACCACTGGGTTGCTTTTCTTCTACTTTCATACATTGGTGGCAAAATGATTATAGAAAGTTTTTCAAAAAACAAAGAGAAAAGTTGTGAACATCCTACACCAAAAATGTTTTTGTTAGCTATAGCCACAAGTATTGATGCTTTTGCCGTTGGCTTTAGTATCTCCCTTCTCGATATAAAAATTTATTTACCTGCACTATATATTGGTATAATTACATTTATTTTTTCACTTGTTGGTTTTTACGCTGGTAAAAAAATCGGCCAATTTCTTGAAAAAAAATCCGAATTTGTTGGTGGAATTATTCTTCTTGCCATAGGAATAAAGATTCTTATTGAACATATTGTCCGTGTATAATTCATTCTCAAAGTGTGAATAATTTTTTGCAAAAAAAAGATTCTTTTTATATAATTTAATAGAGGATGTTGATATGATTGAAATAAAAAAATTATCAGATGCAGAGATTGAAAAATTAAACATCAAAAACTGGCCAATATGGCAAAAAGAAAAAAGTAAATTCAACTGGTATTATGATGAAAAAGAAAGTTGCTATATTTTAGAAGGAGAAGCAATTGTAAGATTTGATAGCAAGGAAGTGAGATTTGGTAAGGGAGATTTTGTTGTTTTTCCTGAGGGTTTATCGTGCGAATGGGAAATAATAAAAGATATTAAAAAACATTATAACTTTGGATAGGAGAATTTTGATGAACGAATTTTACAACTATGCTCTTGAAATTGCAAAAAGAGCAAAAGCAGTTTCTTTAGAAATAGCTTCAAAAGGAACAAAAGAAAAGAATGCTTTACTTGAATTTATAGCAGAAAATATAGAAAAAAATAGTAACTATATTATACAAGAAAACAAAAAAGATATTGAGTTCGCAAAAAATGCTGGTAAACAGAAGGCTTTCATTGATAGACTCATTCTTGACGAAAAAAAAATTAAGTCATTAAAAAATGCAATTCTTGATATTGTTGCTTTACCAGACCCTGTCGGAAGTGGGAATCTTATTACAAAAAGGCCAAACGGTTTAAAAATAGAAAAAATAAGAGTGCCTATAGGTGTGATTGCAATGATTTATGAATCCCGTCCGAATGTAACGAGTGATTCAGCGGCTCTCTGCCTCAAATCTGGCAACACAGTAATTCTAAGAGGAGGAAAAGAAGCAATAAATTCAAACAAAGCAATAGCAAATGTTATAAAAGATGGCCTTAAGAAAATGAATTTTCCAGAAGATGCTGTTATTCTTATCGAAAACCTTGAATATCAGGTTGTTGATGAATTACTTAAGATGAATGAATATATAGATCTTGTTATACCGAGAGGTGGAGAAAGTTTAATAAAATCTGTGACCGAAAAATCAACTATACCAGTAATTAAACATGACAAGGGTGTATGCCATGTGTTTATTGATGCAAGTGCAGATAAAACAAAAGCAGAAAATATAGTAATAAATGCAAAATGTCAGAAACCTTCAGTTTGCAATGCGATGGAAACACTTTTAATCCATAAAGAATATCCCTACGTTAAGGAATTAATTAAAAAACTTTTAGATAACTATGTAACTGTGGTTGCTGACAAAAATATAAGAAATATATTCCCTGAACTTGAAGAAGTAAAAGAAGAAGATTTTTATAAGGAATATCTTGATTATAAACTTAACGCAAAAATAGTTGAAAATGTTGAAGAAGCTGTTAATCATATAAATAAATATGGTTCTCACCATTCAGATTCTATAATAAGTGAAAGCTATCATAACGTGCAGTATTTTCTTGAAAGAGTAGATAGTGCCGCAGTATATGCCAATGCCTCAACAAGATTTACAGATGGTGGGGAATTCGGTCTTGGAGCAGAAATGGGTATTTCCACCCAAAAACTCCATGTTCGTGGTCCAATGGGGCTTGAGGGACTTACTACCGAAAAATGGATCATTTATGGAGATGGACACATAAGAGAATGAAAGAAAAAATAGGGCTTTTTGGTGGTTGTTTTAATCCACCACATAACGCACATATAAAGATAATCCATAAAGCACTTAATTATTTTGATTTTTCAAAACTTATTGTAATGCCAGTATACATTCCGCCACATAAAAATATAGATGATGGCTTTTCACCTGAAATGAGATATTTTATGACTGGCGTTTCTCTATACTATTTTTTTCCAGAGGAACTTGATAAATTTTATAATCCTTTATGGGATAAAGAAAAATGGCAAACTTTTAAAAATTTTTATGAAAAAAATTTTAATAAAAATCATAACCCAAAAATTATACTATCAGATTATGAGATAAAAAAAGAAACAGTTTCCTATACAATAGACACAGTAAAATATCTTAAAACCATTTATGAAAATAGTGAAATTTTTGTAATAATTGGAATGGATGAGGCAAAAATTCTTGAAAGCTGGAAAAATTATGAAGAATTAATAAAACTTGCCAACTTTGTGGTCGCAAAAAGGCCCGGCTTTAATGAAAAAGAAATTTTATCCCACTTTAAATTTCTACAAACATTTCCTTTTGAAGAAACAAATTTATCTTCATCGATTATAAGAAAAAAGATTAAAAACAAAGAAGATATTTCAACATTAGTCCCAGAAGTGTTGAATTTATTAATACAACATTTTTTATAAAATCTTTTCTTAATATAAATTTTATATTCAAAAATTATGAAAAAATTTAAATATTAAATTATTTTTGACATTTTAATTCTTTTAAATTAAAATAATTATCTGACTTTTGTAAAGAAGAGGTATTTTATGGATACAAGAAAATATTTATTTACTTCCGAATCCGTAAGCGAAGGTCATCCTGATAAACTTGCAGATCAGGTGTCTGATGCTATATTGGATGCCGCATTATCTCAAGACCCAGACTCAAGAGTAGCCTGTGAAACATTTACAACAACAGGAATGGTTCTTGTTGGCGGAGAAATCACTACAAAGGCAAATTTCAATGTTCAGGATATAGTAAGGGAAACTGTAAGAGAAATTGGTTATGACAATCCACTTTATGGACTTGATTGTAATTCTATGGCTGTAATAAATGTAATCCAGAAACAATCCCCAGATATCGCACAGGGAGTTTTAGGTCATGGGCTTGAAGAGTTTAAAGGACAGCAGGGAGCAGGCGATCAGGGAATGATGTTTGGTTATGCAACAAATGAAACAAAAGAATATATGCCAGCTCCTATAATATTTGCACACAATCTACTCAAATACGCATCAAAATTAAGAAAAGAAAAACAAATAAAATGGTTAAGACCCGATTCAAAAAGTCAGGTTACAATAGAATATGAAAACAGAAAACCTGTCCGCATAGACACAGTTGTTTTATCACATCAACATGATGAAGATGTATCATACGAAGAGATTAAAGATACAATAATAAATAAGATAATAAAGCCTGTCCTTGATCCTACAGGACTTCTCGATAAGAATACAAAATATTTTATCAACCCAACTGGAAGATTTACTGTTGGTGGTCCTCATGGTGATACTGGACTTACAGGTAGAAAGATAATAGTTGACACATATGGTGGAGCAGGGCATCATGGTGGTGGAGCTTTCAGTGGAAAAGACCCAAGTAAGGTCGATAGAAGTGCAGCATATATGGCAAGATATATTGCAAAAAATATTGTTGCTTCAGGCGTTTGTGATATATGTGAAATTCAAGTTTCCTATGCAATAGGAGTTCCATTCCCAATTTCAGTTTATGTTAATACATTTGGAACCTCAAAAGTTCCAGAAACAAGGATTGAAGAAGCAGTAAAGAAAGTTTTTGATCTTACACCAGCCGGAATAATAAAAACTCTCGATCTCAAGAAACCAATTTATAAGAAAACTGCTTCATATGGACACTTTGGAAGAGATGAATTCAGCTGGGAAAAAACTGACAAAGTAAAAGACTTATTAGCTCTTTTGAGTTAAAATAAAAAAGAGGGGGTAGAAACCCCCTCTTTTTATTTTCTTATCTTTAAGACCTCACCCTTTTCCCAATCTGCATATGTAAAGATTGGAATATCAACATCTTTCTTTATCGGATTAAACCTTTTCTTACCTCCGACCTTATCATATACAAAACCAGCCAGAGCCTCAAAGTAACCAAAAATAGCAAGCCCTCTCGGATAAAGATTCAAATTATTGCCATAAAAAGTCTCAAAAAACAGATAAATATCTTGAGAATTTGTCGTCAATTGCCAATCCCAGTAATTTTCAGTAAGATGAGAAAGATCAATTCCATAATAAGAAGCAACAATATCTCTTAACATATTCATTGAAATCCACCCTACCTTATTTGAGGTGCTTGCAAGTCCCACCTTAACATCATGAGATATAGTTTTTGCAATATATGTACTGTGTCGACAACCATATTTTGTAAGAGTCCTATAAGTTGACTCAATTATATCCTTTTTAATCCTTTCTTTATTCAAACCAACATTAAACCCAACCATTTCAAGAAGTGCAATACCATTCACTGTATAAATATGATAGGCATCCCATCCTTCAAGTTCACCTGACAATTTTTCTTTCGTCCATGGATCAATAAGCCCATCCTTTGTTTTTGTAAGAGTTACAATGTAATGATCGTTTAACCACCCTTCCTTTTCTATAGTAGAGAGTGCATTTTTTGCAAATCTTTTATATCCTGAAAGTTCTTTTTCTCCAAGATAATTAAGAATTTGTATTCCAGCCTTTATTGCGGCCATTGCTTTAACACCAAGATAAATTTGTTCTTTACCAAACTGTATAGCTGGTGAAGCATCGTCAATCGTATTTGCACAACAAAGGTCTGGTATACCATTTCCACTCGTATCACAAGCAAGTATAAAATCCATAAGTTTTTTAATAAAATCTTTGTGTTTCTTTATGATATTGTCTTTACCTGTTCTTCTCCAATGAGAATAGGCCATAAGTATATAATTTGCATTTTCCTCTACTTCCATTTCATGTGGATAGTACTGTCTATCAGCATTTGCAAGGACGCCCATATCATGAGACAAAAATAAAGTCCCCTTTCCTCTATCACCAATGACACTTTCTCCTGGTTTACCAAAATCAGGCCATTCATCAAGCTCCATTTCAAGCAACTCTGGCCATACTGACAAATAAAAGGGTGATTGAGTATACTCAACATCTACAGTCGAATGGAAAAAGCATGAACCTTCCCACACAGAATACCAATCTTTATTCTCCAATCTCACATACCATGTGTCATAAAGCCAAGAATGTAAAGTCATAGATACAAGATTATTTAAAGAAGAACCAAGATTATGAGATAAGAATATATTATCAACATTGATTGAATTTTCGACAACTTTTTTGTAATTATTTTTTCCCCAACTTACAACCTCTTCAAGATTTTTAAAGAATTCAGTATACTTGAATTCTCTTAATTTATCTTTGACAAGAAGAGTCGGTCTCTCAAAATCAGCCCAGACTAAAACTATCTTTTTATTATCATTGGTGGTGATATTTTCATAAAATCCATCTTTTTCATAATTTCCTTCGATTATAGCAATAGTATTTTTCGTCTTTCTTTCTTCAATAATTGGTGTAGTGTTTTGTGCAAGTAGTCCTTCTTTTGTTTCTGGAGGTCTTCTGATTGTGTGATTATAATGAACATCAAGTGCCTTTTTACTTTCATTATATTCAACAACAAAGTCTTTTGACTTTATTTTAAGAAAAATCTTGAAATCAACATCCTTAATTTTGACTGGGAACCATCTGAAAGTATTTGAAAGTCTTTCCACCTCAGCTTCAAGATAAACAACCGGGATAGTTGAAAAAAATACATCTTTTGGCTTGAAAGGAATTCTGAAAGTAAGTTTAAAATGTAATCCACTATCAGGATCTATCCCTGTTAATCTCATCGTCGTCGGGGTAATCTTTTGATCATGAAAGAAAAAATATTCTTTATCCTTACAAAGTGGAAGATATATTTTTCTGCCTTCAATCTCAATTCCAGCTTCAATTTCAAAAGGAAAAGTTTTTATATCATTTGATTTAATGAGATAACATTCTTTATGGGCTGGATTAATCCCTATACCGAATCTACTTCCAAAAACTGTCAAAGCATCTGCTATCAAATTCATAATAACCTCTTTTATTTAGATTTAACTAAAACTTCTTTTAATCTATTGTAAGCAGGTTTTGGATTATATTGTTCATCAAATATTAATGCATTTCCAAAACCCGAAAAATAAGAAGGCACCCAGCTATATCTATCTGACAATCCCCACATTATAAAGGCACTGCCTTTAACTTCGAGAAAAATCTTCATTAACTCACCGTATATCCTTGCCTGTCTTCTCAAATCTTCCTCAGTATAATTTTTTGGGATTCTCACATCAAGCTCAGTTATCTGAATATCAAGCCCAAGTTTCTTAAATCTTTCAAAGTTGGCTCTTATAGAAGCATAATCAGGCTCCCACCTTCCATCAAGATGAAATTGAAAACCAACTCCATGGATAGGAACCTTCTTAGCAATAAGCCCCTTTACCACCTCATAAAGTTTATTTGATTTTGGATTTATATCTTCAATATTGTAATCGTTAATATAGAGCTTAGCCGAAGGATCTGCCTCATTAGCACATCTAAAAGCATGCTCAATATATTCATCTCCAATTATAAGTTGCCATATACTTTCTCTCAACTCTCCATTATCTGCAATTGCTTCATTTACAACATCCCAGTCCACAACCTGACCTTTATAATAAGTCATTACATTTGAAATATGAACCTTCATAGTTTCTTTCAATTCTTCTGGAGTAGTCCCCGGTTTTGCAATCCAGTAAGGATTCTGCAAATGCCATATGAGTGTATGCCCTCTTATTCTCATATTGTTTTCCTTAGCAAAGGCAACAAGTTTATCAGTTTTCTTGAAATTATACACCTTTCTTGAAGGATGAATATTTTCCCATTTAAATTCATTTTCTGGAGTTATATAGTTACAATTCTTTTTCACAATCTCAATAAATCTTTCATCATTAAGTTGCCCCTCCGTTATTGAGGTGCCTATATAGATACCCCTCTTTTCAGCAAAAAACTTTAGCCCTTCATTAGCAATAGTCTGACTATCAAATTCCTCTTTCACACTTGCTTTTTTCTCAGAAGATGAACACCCAATAACGAGAAGCAAAGCTAAAAGAGTAAGTAAATAAAACTTCACTTTACCCATAAAAATCTCCTACATAAAAATTTTGGGTTAACAATAACCCATAAAGCAAACTTTTTAAAAGTTTTTTTAAAAGTTATT
>FQKF010396253.1_pt1 | contig 14391 bp, 28 predicted proteins | sample 1504521 | NCBI WGS metagenome assembly FQKF01 (sample SAMEA4475357, study PRJEB15587) | soil metagenome | biome: Soil; feature: Field | place: India | collected 2015-03-11 | depth 0 m
CTTGTGATGGTTGATAAAGAGAAAAAACTTTTGTTTATAAAAGGAGCTATTCCTGGTGCAAAAAATGGAATTGCAATCATTAGAGATGCGATAAAGGGGTAAGAAATGAAGATAGATGTTTTTGAATTTGATAATAAAGTTGGTCAAATAGATCTTTCGGTTTTAACTTCAAAAAGTAGTGAGGCTGTTGTTTATAGAGCTGTTGTTGCTACTCTCGCTAATAGAAGACAGGGTACAGCTTCTACTCTTACAAAGAGTGAAGTAAGAGGTGGTGGTAAAAAACCTTGGAGACAAAAGGGTCTTGGTAGAGCAAGAGCTGGGTCTATTCGTTCTCCTTTGTGGAGGGGTGGTGGTGTGATTTTTGGACCTAAGCCAAGAGATTATTCCAAGAAAGTAAACAAGAAAGAAAAAGTTTTAGCATATATTTCTATTTTTACTCAGCATTTTAACAATGGAAGTCTTAAGATCATAAAGGATTTTTCTGTTTCTTCTTTGAAGACAAAGGATTTTGTTTCTTCTTATTCTTCTTATTTGAAAGAGGTAGAGGGCAGAAAGGTTTTTGTAGTTAATGAATATGATGAAAAATTACTTCTTGCTACAAGAAATCTTCCTGATGTTTTTGTAGTAAGCAAGGATTCTTTAGATTTGCTTCCTTTGTTTTATGCTGATAAAGTTTTTCTTTTTCAGAGTGCTGCACTTTCTCTTGATGAGAAGTTCAGCCAAATTGTTAAGGAGTAGTGTATGAATATTAATCAGATTTTGCTTGCCCCTGTTCTTTCTGAAAAGGCAACTAATGCAAAAGAACAGAAGAAATATGTTTTTGAAGTTTCTATGGATGCAAATAAGATTGAAATAAAGAAGGCTGTTGAGAGTTTATATAAAGTAAAAGTTGACAAGGTTAATATCGTTGTTGTTAAACCTAAACCAAAAAGAGTAAGATATAGATATGGGTTAACCAGAATGTTTAAAAAGGCTATTGTTACTTTATCTTCTGGGGAAATTGATTTTTATAAACTTTAAAATTATTAAGAGGTTGATATGGGATTGAAAAGATTTAAGCCAGTTACGGCAGGGTTACGACATAAAGTTGGTTATGATTATTCAGAGATAACGACAGATACTCCCGAGAAATCATTGCTTGTTGATGTGAAAAGAGGGAGAGGTTCTGGAAGAAACAATCATGGGGTTATAACTGTAAGACATAGAGGTGGTGGAAATAAGAAGTTTTATAGACTTATAGATTTTAAAAGAGATAAACATAATGTTCCTGCAAAGGTTGTTTCTATAGAGTATGATCCAAATAGAACAGCAAGAATTGCATTATTACATTATGTAGATGGAGAAAAAAGATATATAATAGCTCCTAATGGACTTAAAGTAGGAAGTTTTGTTGAAAGTGGTGAAAAGGTTGAAATATCAGTAGGAAATGCATTGCCTTTGAGAAATATTCCTGTTGGTACTGTTGTTCATAACGTTGAATTAAAGCCGGGAAAAGGAGCTCAATTGGCGAGGGCTGCTGGTACTTCAGCTAAACTTGATGGTAAGGAAGGTAAGTTTGCTATTTTAAGACTTCCTTCAAATGAAATAAGAATGGTTTTACTTGATTGTTATGCAACAATTGGTGAAGTAAGTAATCCTGATAATGCAAATATATTTATTGGTAAGGCCGGTCATTCAAGACACCTTGGTATAAGACCATATGTAAGAGGTGTTGCTATGAACAAGGTTGACCATCCTCATGGTGGTGGTAGAGGTAAACAGAAAGGTTATAAGACACCTGTTAGCCCAACTGGTGTTCCGGCAAAAGGATATAAGACAAGAAAAAATCATTCGACAGATAAATATATTCTTTCTAAGAGAAAGTAATTTTTAATAATGGAGATGTAGAATGGCAAGATCGATAAAAAAAGGTCCATATGTAGATGCTAAGTTGTACAAAAAAGTAATAGAGATGCAGGAATCCGCAGATAAAAAGCCAATAAAAACCTGGTCAAGAAGATCAACCATAATTCCAGAGATGATTGGCTTGACATTTCAGGTATATAATGGTAAAATATTTGTTCCAGTTTATGTGAATGAAAATATGGTTGGTCATAAACTTGGTGAATTTGCACCAACTCGAATATTCAGAGGTCATTCTGGTGCTAAAAAAGCTGAAAAAGCTCAATAATTTTGTGGAGTATTTTTTATGGAAGCTAAAGCTATAGGGAGATATTTGAGAATATCGCCTTTAAAATTAAGAAAAGTTGTAAATCAAATAAGAGGTAAAAGTGTAAAGGAAGCATTCTTTATTTTAAAGAATCTTCCTAATAAAGCTGCAAAAATGGCTTTTAAAGTTTTAAATTCAGCTGTTGCAAATTATAAACAGCTTAGTGGGGAAGCCACGCTTAATTTTGATGAAATGAAGGTCGCTGTTGCTTTTGTTAACCAGGCTCCGGTTTTAAGAAGGATTATGCCGAGGGCAAGAGGTAGAGCAGATGTTTTAAGAAAACAGTCTTCTCACCTTTTTATTCTTGTAGAAAAAAAGTAGTGGAGAGGTAAGTATGGGTCAAAAGACAAGTCCTATTGGATTGAGGATTGGGGTTTCAAGAAGCTGGGATTCTTTATGGTATAGTGAGAGAGATTATGTTAATTTTTTAATTGAAGATTTTAAGATAAGAGAATATATAAAGAAAAACTATGCAAAGGCCTTTATTTCAAGAATTGAAATAAATCGTTTTCCTCAACTTGTAAATGTGATTATAAATGCTGCTAAACCTGGTATGGTTATTGGTAAGAAGGGTGCAGAAATTGAAGTGATTTCTAAAGCTCTTGAAAAGATTGCAAATGGTAAGAAAGTTACAGTTTCTGTTAGGGAAATTGAGAATCCAGAGCTTGATGCTGATGTTGTTGGTCAGGAAATAGCTCGTCAAATTGAGAAGAGGGTTTCTTATAAAAGGGCTATTAAACAAGCTATAAGAAATGCAATGAAATCAGGTGCTAAAGGAATAAAAGTAAGAATTTCTGGAAGACTTAATGGTGCAGAAATAGCAAGAACTGAAGAATATAAAGAAGGTAGACTTCCTTTGAGCACTTTGATGGCCAATATAGATTATAAGGTTAATGAGAGTTATACTGAAATGGGAACAATTGGAATAAAAGTCTGGATATATAAAGAAGAAAAGGAAAAAAGGAGAAAATAATGCTTTTTCCAAGTAGAACAAAGTATAGAAAACAACAAAAAGGTGTCATAAAAGGAAATGCAAACAAGGGAGATCTTGTTTCTTTCGGTGATTATGGTATTATTGCTCTTGAGCCGAAGTGGATTACTGACAGAGAAATTGAGGCTGCAAGAGTCGCTGTTACAAGAAATATGAAAAAAGGCGCTAAAGTATGGATAAGAATTTTCCCAGATAAACCTATTACCAAGAAGGGTGAAGGTGTTAGAATGGGAAAAGGTAAAGGTATGCCAGAAGGATGGGTTGCTGTTGTTAAACCTGGAAGAGTTCTTATGGAAATTTCTGGTGTAAGTAAGGAAGAAGCTCAGGAAGTTTTCAGACTTGCCTCGCATAAATTTTCTATAAAAGTTAAATTTGTAGAAAGAATTGAGGCTTAGGAGGAAAAATGAAAACTAAAGAAAAAAAAGAATTGAGAAGTTTATCAGATAAAGATTTGCTTAATATGCTTAATGAAGTTGAAGGTAAGATAAGAGAAATAAGATTTAAATCTAAAGTTGAAAGACCATCGAATCCAATGGAGTTAAGAAATTTGAGAAAGAAAGTTGCAGTTATAAAAACTATATTGAATGAAAGAAAACTTGAGAAGAGGTGATTATGCAAGAAGAAAAGATAAAGAAGGTTTATGAGGGTGTGGTTGTAAGTGACAAAATGGATAAAAGCAGAGTAGTTGTTGTAGAAACTATTAAAAAACACCCTTTGTATGGAAAATTCTTGAGAAGAAGAAAGAAATATATGGTTCATGATGAAGAAAATAAGTCTAAAGCTGGTGATAGAGTTTCTTTTGTTGAATCAAGACCCATAAGTAAAAGAAAAAAGTGGGTTATTCAGGAAATTTTAAATAATAGATAAATCAGGAGCTTGCTATGATAATGTTAGGAACAAGATTGGATGTTGCAGATAATACAGGTGCAAAGATTATAGAGTGTTTTCATGTGGAGGGAAGTTCTAAAAGAAGATATGCTTACGTTGGTGATACAATTATAGCAAGTGTAAAACAGGCTTTGCCAAATAGTGCGGTTAAAAAAGGCGATGTTGTAAGAGCAGTTGTTGTTAGAACTACCAAAGAGATAAGAAGAAAAGATGGAACCTGTCTCAGATTTGATAGAAATTCTGCTGTTTTGATAGACAAGCAGAATGAACCTAGAGGAACAAGAATTTTTGGACCGGTTGCAAGGGAATTGAGAGATAAGAATTTTATGAAGATTATTTCTCTTGCTCCAGAAGTATATTAGGAGTTAAATTATGCAGAAGATAAAAAAGGGTGATAATGTTGTTGTTATAGCTGGAAAGGATAAAGGTAAGAAGGGAGAGGTTTTAAAGTGTTTTCCTCAGATTGATAAGGCTATAGTTAAAGGTGTTAATCTTGTGAGGAAAGCAATTAAAAAGTCTAAAGAGCACCCAAATGGTGGGTTTGTTGAGATAGAGAAACCTATACATGTTTCTAACCTTATGCTCTTTTGTCCAAAATGTGGAAAAGGGGTAAGGGTTGGAATTGCTCTTGATAAAGATAAGAAGGTAAGAGTTTGTAAAAAATGCGGTAATAAATTTGAATAATTAAGAGGTTGCAATGGCAGAAGAAACTGTAAAGAAAAAGACTACAAAAAAGAAAGAAGCTGAAAAGCAGGTTGTTGAATTAAAGAAAGATTATGTTCCAAGATTAAAGATTCATTATCTTGAAAATGTTGTTAAAGAATTGAAAAAACAGTATAAGTTTTCTTCAGTGATGGCTGTTCCGAGAATTGTAAAGGTAGTGTTGAATATGGGAGTCGGAGAAGCAACTCAGGATAAGTCTTTGCTTGATCCTGCTGTTGATGAACTTACTCTTATTGCAGGACAAAAGGCTGTTAAAACTTATGCTAAGGTTGCTATTTCTAATTTCCATTTAAGAAAGGGTATGCCTATTGGTGCGAGAGTTACTCTAAGAGGTAATAGAATGTATGATTTTCTTGATAAACTTATATCTATTGCGTTGCCGAGAGTAAGAGACTTTAAAGGGCTTAATCCTTCAAGTTTTGATGGAAGAGGAAATTATACTTTTGGGCTTAAAGAACAGCTTGTTTTTCCTGAAATAGATTATGATAAAATTAAGAAGATTAGAGGGCTTGATATTACAATTGTTACTACTGCGAGAAATGATGAAGAAGCATATCAGCTTCTTAAGATGATGGGATTCCCATTCAGAGAAAAGTAGGGAGGTTTTATGGCGAAGAAGTCAATGATTGCAAAGTGGAAAAAACCAAAGAAGTTTAAGGTAAGAGAATACAATAGATGTAAACTCTGTGGAAGACCACGGGCTTATATCAGGGATTTTGGCCTTTGTAGATGTTGTTTCAGAAAGTTTGCCTCTGAGGGGTTAATTCCCGGAGTCAGAAAGTCAAGTTGGTAAGGGAGATAATAATATGGATATTATTGCTGATGCATTAACAAGAATAAGAAATGCAGTTGCAAGAAAGTTTGCAGATGTTGATGTTAAGAAGTCTGGTCTTGTGAAGAATATTCTTGATATAATGAAGAAAGAAGGGTTTATTGAAGATTTTGTAGTTTCTGAGAAAAGCCCTTATTTTTATACTGTTAAGTTAAAGTATTATAATGGAAAATCTGTTATAACAGGTATTAAGAGAATAAGTAAACTTGGAAGAAGAATCTATGTTTCACATAAAAATTTACCAAGGGTTTATAATAATTTCGGTATAGCCATAGTATCCACATCCAAGGGTGTTCTCACTGATAAAGAAGCGAGAGAACTTGGAGTTGGTGGAGAAGTAATTTGTTATATTTGGTAGGAGATTGATATGTCGAGAATTGCTAAAAAGCCTATTGTTTTACCAGATGGGGTGAAAGCGAATGTTGATAAAGATAAGGTTATAGTAGAAGGAAAATTAGGAAAGCTTGAGCAGACTTTTAGATCTGAATTTATCGATGTTAAAATTGAAAATGGGGCTATAATTGTAAATAGAAAAGGTGATTCAAAAGAATACAGAGCCTTGCAGGGACTTTATTACAGATTGATAGTTAATATGGTTAAGGGAGTTACTGAAGGATTTTCAAAGACCTTGCTTTTGCAGGGTATTGGTTATAAAATGGAGCTTAAAGGTAATAAACTTGTTTTGACTGTTGGTTTTTCTCACGTTGTTGAATTTGATATTCCAAAGGGTATTACTCTTAAGCTTGAAAATCCTCAGACTCTTATAGTAAGCGGAATAGATAAACATCTTGTCGGGCAAACCGCAGCTAATATAAGAGCTATAAAACCACCAGAGCCTTATAAAGGTAAAGGTTTAAGGTATTTAAATGAAAGAGTTAAGGTAAAAGAAGGAAAAACTGCTAAATAAAGTTTAGATGGGAGAGAAAAATGATAGATATTACGAAGAAGAAGGCTTTAAGAAGAGAAAAAGCTAAAAAGAGAACACGATTTTCAGTTGTTGCTTCAGAAGAAAGACCAAGACTTTTAGTTCATCGTTCAAATAAGTATTTATATGTACAGTTGTTAGATAAAGATGGAAAAATTTTATGTAGTGTTTCTTCAATTTCAAAAGAATTGAAGGATAAAAAGTTGACAAATAATATTGAGAGTGCAAAGGTTCTCGGGGCTTTCCTTGGTGAAAAATTAAAGGCCATGAATATAGAAAAGATTTGTTTTGACAGAAATGGGTTTTTGTATCATGGAAAAATAAAGGCTTTGGCTGATTCTTTAAGAGAAGCTGGAATTAAATTTTAAGTGAGGTGGGCTATGGAAAAGGAAATAAAGAAAAATGAATGGATGGAAAAGGTTGTAAGTTTAAGAAGAGCTGCTAAAGTTACTTCTGGAGGAAAGAGATTCAGATTTAACGCACTTGTTGTTGTTGGTAATGGTAAAGGAATGGTAGGAATTGGCTATGGTAAGGCTAATGAATTAACCGATGCGATAAGAAAAGCAAAGGATAAAGCTATAAAATCTGCTAAGAAGATTACTTTAAAAGGAACAACAATACCTCACGAAATTAAGGTTAAATATAAGGGTGCTGTTGTTTTTCTTAAACCAGCTTCAGAAGGTACGGGAGTTATAGCTGGTGGAGCTGTAAGACCTGTTCTTGAAATGGCGGGGATACATAATATTTTGACTAAATCTCTTGGCTCTCCTAATTCTCTCAGTCTTGTTAGGGCTACACTTAAGGCGTTAGAAAGTTTGATGGATATAAAAGAAGTTGCTATGAAAAGAGGAAAAACTGTTAACGAAATTTTTGGAACTCAATCAAAGTAGTGTTTGGAGGAATTAAATGTCTGTGATAAAGTTAAGTCAGCCGTCCGGAGCTATAAAAAAGGCAAAAAGAGTTGGAAGAGGAATAGGAAACGGAAGAGGTAGATATTGTGGAAAAGGACAAAAAGGGCAAAAAGCAAGAAGTGGTGGTGGTGTAAGGATAGGTTTTGAAGGTGGTCAGATGCCTCTTTACAGACGTTTGCCTAAGAGAGGTTTTAAGAATATAGATAAGATCTTTTATAGAATTGTAAACCTTTCTCAGCTTCAGGTTTTTGATTCAAATGAGGAGATTACTATTGCAAAACTTGAAGAGAAAGGTTTAATAAAAAAGGGTTCTTCACCTGTTAAATTGCTTGGTAATGGGGATTTAAAGGTTAAAGGTCTGAAGATTTCTGTTAATGCTGCAAGTGCTTCTGCTAAAGAAAAAATAGAAAAACTTGGTGGAACTGTAACTTTAATATAAATCTGGAGATAATATGTTTAAAATATTGAAGAATATCTTAAAAACGAAGGAATTGCGAGATAGATTCTTTTTCACCATTGGGATGTTGATTGTTTTCAGAATTGGTGTCCAGATTCCTTCTCCCGGTGTGGATTTAATGAGGCTTATGGAGATTACAAAGGCGGGTGGTTCAGGAGGTGGACTTGCTGATTTTCTTAATCTTTTTACCGGTGGTGCAAGGGAAAATGCTTCAATATTTTCACTTGGTGTAATGCCATATATTACGGCAATGATTATTCTTCAATTGTTAAAAAGTGTTGTTCCTTCTATAGAACAGATGCTTAAAGAAGGTCCTGAAGGAAGAAAGAAATTTCAGCAGTATGGAAGGCTTGCGACTGTTTTAGTTACTATAATACAGGGTGTTATATTTGCTCAGGGGTTGATTCGTCAGAATACCGGAGAGCAGTTTTTATATATGGAAGGAATTCCTTTTATAATAGTGTTTACTCTTTCAGTTACAGCAGGTACACTTGTTTTGATGTGGATGGGAGAGCAGATTACTGAGAGGGGTATAGGAAATGGAATTTCTTTGATTATTATGGTTGGTATTGTGGCAAGGTTACCACACTCTTTGTTCAGGCTTTTTATCGGTGTTGAAAAAGGAGCGACTGATCCTCTCAACCTTATAATAATACTTTTGGTGTTCTTTGTTATTATTGGTTTTGTTGTTTTTGAAGAATTGGGTTTGAGAAAGATTCCTATACAGCATACAAACAGAGGAGCTGGTGCACAGGTGGCTTATTTGCCTTTTAAGGTGAATCCAACTGGGGTTATTCCGATAATTTTTGCTTCTTCTTTACTAATTTTTTCAAGTCAGCTTTCAAGCTGGTTTGGAGGCAAAATACATATTCTTAAGGTAATAAGTGATCAAATGTTGCCTGGAAAGTTGTGGTATTCTATTGCTTATTTTGCTTTGATTCTATTTTTTGCCTATTTTTATACAGAAGTTGAGATAAATCCACACGATATTTCAGAAAATTTAAGAAAAAGTGGAGCTTTTATTCCAGGGATAAGACCAGGTCAAAAGACAGAAGAACATCTTGCTTATATATTAAGCAGGATTACTTTACCAGGAGCTATTTTCCTTGGTATAATTGCCTTGCTACCTAATGTTGTTATAAATGTTTTAAATGTTCCATCAAACCTCGGGTATTTGATGGGTGGTACTTCGCTTTTGATTATGGTTGGTGTGGCACTTGAGACGTTGAAGCAGGTTGAGTCACTACTTTTAATGTATAGAATGGATGGATTTTTATTAAAAGGTGATAAGAAGGGGTTATAATGAAAAATATAGCTTTACTTGCTCCTCCTGGAGGGGGAAAAGGAACACAGGCAGAAAGGCTTGTTAAAACTCTTAATATTGCACATATTTCCACTGGAGATATATTCAGATCTATAGTAAAGGGAACTTATAAGGGTTCTTTCCCTGTGAATGAAATATTGGATTATATGAATAAAGGGCTTTTGGTTCCTGATGATATAGTTGTTAAGATTACGCTTGAAAGACTTGGTCAGGATGACTGTAAAAATGGCTTTTTGCTTGATGGTTTCCCAAGAACTTTGAATCAGGCTGAAATGTTTGATAAATTGGCTTCAGATAGAAAACTTGATCTTGTTATATTGCTTGAGGTTAATGAAGATGGGCTTATAAAGAGGCTTACAGGTAGAAGAAGCTGTCCAAAGTGTGGGAAAATTTATAATGTTTATTATACTCCCCCGAAAAAAGAGAATATCTGCGATGATGACGGAGAGCCTCTTATAACAAGAAGTGATGATACAGTTGAGACTGTAAAGAAAAGACTTGATGTATATAAAAATGAGACTATGCCTTTGATTTCTTACTATGAAAAGAAAGGTATTTTGAAAAGGGTTGATGGTGATAGATCTGTAGAGGAGGTATTTAAGCAGATTATGGAGGTTATAGAAGGTAAATGATGGACAAGGAGGATGTTTTAAGATTTGACGGTACTGTTCTTGAACAGTTGCCGAATGCAATGTTTCTGGTGGAGCTTGATACCAAGAAAAGGGTACTTGCTCATATTTCCGGTAAAATGAGAATGAATTATATTAAGATTACGCCGGGTGATAGGGTGACTCTTGAAATCTCTCCTTATGACCTAACAAAGGGGAGAATTGTATATAGATATAAATAATGGGAGTTTTGAATATGAAAGTTAGATCTTCGGTAAAGAAAATTTGCGAAAAATGTAGAGTAATTAAAAGACATGGATTGGTATGGGTAATTTGTGAAAATGTTAAGCATAAGCAAAGACAGATGGGAAATAAAAGGAAATAATGGAGGAAGAATATGGCAAGAATAGCTGGTAGAGAAATACCGGGTAATAAAGCAGTTTTTATTGGTCTTACATATATTTATGGAATAGGAAGGACTACTTCTGCTAAAATTCTTGAGATGGCTAAAATAGATCCTAACAAGAAGGTAAAGGATCTTACTGAAGAGGAACTTGCTAAAATAAGAGATGTGATAGAAGAAAATTTTAAAGTAGAAGGTGATTTAAGAACAGAAGTCGCAATGAATATAAAGAGACTTATTGATATTGGTTGTTATAGAGGTTTAAGACATAAAGTTGGTTTGCCAGTTCGAGGTCAAAGAACAAGAACAAATGCAAGAACCTGGAAAGGACCTCGAGCAAATACTATTAAGAAGAAATAGGAGAGAATATGGCTGCTAAAGCAGGAAGAAAAACTACAAAGAAAAGAGAAAAGAAGGGTGTATTAGAAGGGATTGTTGTTGTTCATTCTACTTTTAATAATACCATTGTGAGTATAACAGATTTAAATGGAAATGTTATTTCCTGGGCAAGTGCTGGAACTGTAGGATTTAAAGGTACAAAGAAGGGCACACCTTATGCAGCTCAGCTTGCTGCTGAGAAAGCTGGTGAAGCAGCAAAAGCTCATGGCCTTCAATATGTTCACGTCAGAGTTAAGGGACCTGGACCTGGAAGAGAGGCTGCTATAAGGGCTATTGATGCTGTTGGGATAAAGGTTAAAACTATAAGAGATGTTACACCTATACCACATAATGGTTGTAGGCCAAGAAAAAAGAGAAGAGTTTAAGTGAGGTAAATTGATATGGGAAGATATACAGGACCTTTATGTAAGTTATGTAGAAGAGAAGGAATGAGACTCTTTCTTAAAGGGGATAAATGTGTTTCTCAGGCTTGTACTTTGAATAAAAAATCTTATCCTCCTGGAAAAGTGTCAAAATTTGCAAAGAAACCTACTGAATATGCTTTACAGTTGAGAGAAAAGCAGAAAGTAAAAAGATATTATGGGGTTTATGAAAGGCAATTCAGGAAGTTTTTTGCAATGGCCTCAAAGCATAAAGGTGTTACTGGAGAAATGTTATTGCAATATCTTGAAAGAAGGCTTGATAATATAGTTTATAGAGCTGGTTTTGTTTCTTCAAGAAGGGCGGCAAGGCAGCTTGTTTCTCATGGAAATGTTTATGTAAATGGCAAGAGGGTAACTATTCCTTCTTTTATTGTTAAGGCTGGTGATGAAATTGAACTTGCTCCAAAAGCAAAGACTTTTGATTTTGTTGTGAAGAGTCTGGAGGCTTCTGTTAACAGAGTTATACCTGGCTGGCTTGAAGTAGATAGCTCAAATGTTAAAGTTAAAATAACTTCAATTCCGACCCGTGCAGAGATGAATCTTGATATTGAAGTTAATGAACAGCTTATTGTTGAGTTGTATTCTAAGTAGTATCTTGCTTCATTTAGAATTTAGGAGGGTCGTTAATGAAAGATATTTGGAAAGATTCTTTATTTCCATCTGAAGTTAAGTATGATAAGAATGTCTATACAGATAGTTATGGAAAATTTTCTATTTACCCTTTTGATAAAGGTGTAGGAGTTACAATTGCAAACTCTTTAAGAAGGATTCTTCTCAGTGCTATACCTGGCTATGCTATTACTTCTGTAAAGATAGAAGGTGTAAATCATGAATTTGAGCCTATAAAAGGAGTAAAAGAAGATTTTACAGATATAATTCTTGCTTTGAAAAAAGTTAGGGTTAAATTAACAGATGGAAGTGATAAGAAGATCATAAGGGTTGTCAAAAAAGGAAAAGGCGAGTTTCTTGCGAAGGATTTAGTTGTTGATCCGACAGTTGAAGTATACAACCCTGATCTTAAAATTGCTACTTTAAATGATGATGCTGAACTTTATGTTGATATACAGATCGAGCTTGGAAAAGGTTATAGATCAGCTGAAGACCTTCTTGACTCAAATTCTGTAATATCTGTTATTCCTATAGATGCTATATTTTCTCCTGTTTTGAGAGTTAATTATTATATTGAGGATTATAGAGTAGGAGAGAAAACAGATTGTGAAAAGGTGGTTCTTGAGATATGGACTAATGGTGGTCTTTCTCCTATTGATGCTTTGACTGGTGCCGCTAAGATATTGAAAAAATACTTTTCTATATTTGTTGGATTTGAGCCTGAAGATGATGAATCTTCTGTTGATGTGGCGGTTGTAACATCAAGAGATGATATAATGTCAAAGTCTATTGCGGATCTTGAGCTTTCTGTAAGATCTTCAAACTGTCTTAGAGCTGCAAATATTTCTACAATTGGGCAGTTAATGTCTTACACCAAACAGGACTTACTTAACATTAAGAATTTTGGTAGAAAATCTCTTAATGAAATTGTTGATAAGCTCAAGCTTTATGGTTTGACGCTCAAAGATGGTGAAAATTATGAAGAAGTTAGTGATAGAGAAGATGAACAGGAAAATTTAGAGGAGGGTGAATAATATGAGACACGGTGATAAGGTTAAGAATTTCAGTAGAACATATTCTCATAGGCATGCTTTGCTTAAAAATCTTGCTATTTCATTATATAAATATGAGTCTATAACAACTACAGTTGAAAAGGCTAAGGCTTTGAGACCTTTTGTTGAAAAATTGATTACAAAAGCCAAAAATGACACTGTTGCTTCAAGAAGGCTTGTTTTTTCAAGACTCAGAGATGAAAAGATTGTAAAAAAACTTTTTGAAGATATAGCACAGAGATATAAGAATAGAAATGGCGGTTATACAAGAATATATAAACTTGGCCATAGAGCTGGAGATGCTTCTGAGATGGCTATAATAGAGCTTGTTGAGGAGCTTCTTGTTGAAAAAAAGTAAAATTATTTTAATCATAATGCCCCTATTTCTCATAGGGGCTTTTTTTTTAGATATTTTTTTTAAGGTTTTGATATTTTTTTGTGCTTTGTTTATCTTAGTTATTTACGATTACAGGTTGTTTTTTAAATCTATTAAAGTCTTAACGGGAATTTTTATTTCTATTCTACCTTTTTTGATTTCTTTTCTTTTTACTTATAAGGAAGGTAAAATTTTTTATATTTTTGGTATTAAGTTTTATTCTTATGGTTTATTGAAAATGTTTAATTATCTTGTTAATATATTGATTGTTGGGCTATTTTCTTTTGTTTTAGTAAAGGTTTTCAATATCTTTAAGATATTAAGGAATAAAAGATTTTCTGTTCTTTTCCTTTCCATTGAGTTTTATTCTGAAATAATAAGCGATTTTTTTAAGGATTTTAAGAGGATCAAATTTTCAAAGATAGTCAATTTTATTGATGAAAAGTATATTTATTTTAAAAATATCAGTCGTCAATCAGACGAATCATAACGCCTCTTTTCTTTGAAAAATCAAATTTTTCGATATTATCGAGGGCATTTTTTACATTTTTTTCTTTTGCCGGATGAGTTGTGAGAATAAGAGGCACATATTTTTCTTTACTTCTTTCTTTTTGAATGAGAGAAGCTATACTGATGTTGTTTTCTGCAAAAACCCCAGATATTTTACTTAATACACCGGGTTTATCAGGCACAAGGAATCTCATATAATACCTTGATTCAATTTCACCCATATCTTTAACTGGTCTATTTGAAATATGTTTAAGTTTTGTATGGCTTTTGCCTTTTGCTATTTCTATTATATCTCCCACAACTGCTGTTGCTGTTGGATAAGCTCCAGCTCCTTTTCCATAGTAAAGGGAGTTTCCAAAATATTCACTTTCTAAGAAAACAGCATTGTATTCGTTTCTTACGGATGCAAGTAAGTTTTCCTTTGAGACAAGACAGGGGTGAACCCTTACTTCAATTGAATTGTCGGGGTCCAATTTTGCAATGGCTAAAAGTTTTAATATATAGCCAAGTTCGTCGGCATTTTTAATGTCTTCAAGTTCAATGTTTTCTATTCCTTCTATATAAACGTTTTTAAAGTCTATAGGGGAATTAAATGCTATTTGAGCTAAAATTGCAACCTTGTGAGCTGCGTCGGTTCCATTGATGTCAAGAGTTGGGTCTGCCTCTGCAAAACCAAGTTTTTGAGCTTCTTTTAAAGCTGTATGGAAACTTATGTTTTCTTCATACATTTTTGTCAAAATAAAATTGGTGGT
>FQKF010264268.1_pt1 | contig 14349 bp, 13 predicted proteins | sample 1504521 | NCBI WGS metagenome assembly FQKF01 (sample SAMEA4475357, study PRJEB15587) | soil metagenome | biome: Soil; feature: Field | place: India | collected 2015-03-11 | depth 0 m
TGCACCAACTGCCACAACTTCATCAGGGTTTACACCCTTGTGAGGCTCTTTTCCAAAGAAATCCTGAACAACCTTCTGAACCTTCGGAGTTCTGGTCTGACCACCAACAAGTATTACCTCATCTATCTGAGAAGTAGAAAGCCCTGCGTCAGATAGTGCCTTTTTACAAGGTTCAAGACTTCTTTGAATTAGTTCATCAACAAGCTGCTCAAGTTTTGCACGGCTAAGTTTCATTAGTAAATGCTTTGGACCAGAAGCATCAGCAGTTATGAAGGGCAAGTTAATTTCCGTTTCCATGGCAGAACTTAGCTCTATCTTTGCTCTCTCTGCAGCCTCTTTAAGTCTCTGAAGGGCCATTCTATCTTTACGAAGATCGATTCCTTCTTGTTTTTTGAACTCCTCAATAAGCCAATCCATTACCCTTATATCAAAATCATCTCCACCTAAATAGGTGTCTCCATTTGTTGCCTTTACCTCAATAACTCCCTCTCCTATTTCAAGTATAGAGATATCAAAAGTTCCACCACCGAGGTCATAAACAGCTATTTTTTCCTCCTTTTTCTTGTCAAGACCGTAAGCCAGTGCTGCTGCTGTAGGCTCATTTATAATTCTTAAAACATTGAGCCCTGCAATTCTTCCTGCATCCTTTGTTGCTTGTCGCTGGCTATCATCAAAATAGGCAGGAACTGTTATTACTGCATCAGTAACGGTTTCTCCTAAATAGTCCTCAGCAGCCTGTTTAAGTTTCTGCAGTATCATTGCAGAGATTTCAGGTGGAGAATATCTTTTCCCTTGAATTTCCACATGGGCATCTCCATTAGGTGCTTCCACAATCTTATAGGGAAGTCTTTTTTTTGCCTCCTGAACCTCAGGGGAGTTGTATTTCCTTCCCATGAGTCTTTTTATTGAAAATATCGTATTTTCTGGATTTGTTATTGATTGTCTTTTTGCAACCTGTCCTACAAGTCTTTCTCCCTTATCAGTGAAGGCAACTACAGAGGGTGTTGTCCTCTGTCCTTCCTGATTAGGAATTACAACAGGCTCACCGCCTACAACTACTGCCACCACAGAATTCGTTGTACCAAGGTCTATTCCTATTGCCTTTCCCATATTTAATCCTCCTACTTTTAATTCTCAACACCCGATGGGTGTGATGCACCCTCATCTGAGGGTTTTGCCTTTTTAGATACTGCTACAAGAGGTTCTCTAAGAAGCTTATCCTTATAGAAATATCCCTTACGGAGTTCTTCCACCACAATATTTTCCTCTTTTTCCTCCGTTTCAACAGTAGTAACTGCATGATGCACCTCAGGATTAAAAGGTTGTCCCAAAGAATCAATAGGCCTTACTCCATATTTCTCAAGGATACGAAAGAACTCCTTTAGAGTGTTCTCCACTCCCTTTTTCATCCCTTCAATCCATTTTGAACTCTCCTCACCAGAGGCATGTTTTATGGCAAGCTCAAAATTATCAATCACAGGTAGTAAATCCTTAATAAGCTTCTCGTTAGAATAGTTAATTAACTCTTCTCTTTCCTTCTGAACCATTCTTTTGTAGTTTTCAAACTCCGCGTAGAGTCTAAGATATTTTTCCTTCTGTTCAGCCAGTTCTTTCTGAAGGTTTTCAGACAAATCTCTTGGTTTATCTTCCAATGCTGCGCCTTCATATTTTAACTCTTCCGATTCTATATTTTCATTTAAATTTTCCTTTTTTACCTCTTCCATGAGGCTCCTCCTATTCCGATAAAGTGTTAGTTAAAGACTTAGCAAAGGCATTTACAAGCATTATAGCTCTCTGATAATCCATCCTCTTTGGTCCTACAAGAGCAATAACACCTAAAGACTTATCCCTTTCCTTATAGGGTGAAGCAATAATACTTAGGCTTCTTAATTCCTCAAAGGGATTCTCCTCACCTATTATAATCTTTATTTCATCATCCTCCGAAATATTTTCAAACAATTTAATCAAAAGATGCCTATCCTGCATAGTTTTAGCAATCTCTCTTAATCTTTCAATGTCAGAGAAATCAGGCAAATGCATAATATTATAGAGTCCTGATATATAAATGTCTTCTCTTGAGAAATAGAGTGCTTGTTGGCAAATTTTTAAAATTTTTGCTATTAACTTATCCCAGTAGAGCTTTTCTCTTTTTAATCTTTTAAATAGGTCTTCTCTTATCTCGTCCAAAGCTTTACCATGATAGTTAGAATTAACGAAGTCAACAAGACTGTTTAGTTCCTGCTGAGTTATTTCTGGATAAGCTCTTATAATTTTGTTTTTAACAATTCCCCTATCATTAACAACAACCGCTATCACAAGATCATCCTTAAATTTTATAAAATCAATCCGGTGAAGCGCTGTTTTATCTGTTTCAGGTAAAAGAGCAAGCCCAAGATACTTTGTAGCCTGAGAGAGACTTTGGGTGGTCTCAAGAAATAGGGAATTCATATTGTTTCTAAGTTTTCTAAGTTTTTTCGTTAAATTTTCAATTATCTTTTTTATTTCAGATGATTGAGATTTAAGGGCTTCTTGAAAAATAAAATCCACATAAAACCTATATGCTAAATCTGTGGGCACTCTGCCTGCTGATGTGTGAGGCTGAAAGAGAAAACCCTCATCCTCTAAATCAGCCATTATGTTTCTTATTGTAGCAGAGCATATATCAAAGCCATATTTTTTCATTATATACCGAGAGCCAACGGGTTCTGGCTTTTCAATATAAGACTCTACCACTGCACATAAAATTTTTTTTGTTCTTTCATCAAGCATTATATTTCCCATTTTAGCACTCCCCATATTAAAGTGCTAACATTTAAAATTAGCATGAAAATTTTAAAAATGTCAAATATTATATCCTTTTTCTTCTTTAAATTGCTCTAAAGGTTAACTATTTGATATCATTAAAAAATGAGAATTTGGAAACCCCTTTTAGTTGTACTATTTGCTTATTTGATATTCATTACTTTATATGTAACCATAGAGCTAACAAAGCCTCTAAAAATACAGGATGACATAGAGATATATATACCAAAAGGGTCAAGCTTTTCTTATATAGCCTCTGTTTTTAAAGAAAAAGGTATTATCACGAATGAATTAATTTTTAAAATTGCAGGGAGAGCACTTGGCATTGAAAAAAGAGCAAGAGCAGGTTACTATCTCATAAATAAAAATATGAGCTTGCTTGAAATTTTAGCAAAACTTCTCGAAGGGAGAATAATAGAATATACCTTAACGGTGATTGAAGGTGATAGCCTTTTTGAAATAGGTGACAAACTTTCTAAAATAAATCCAGACTTTGGAAATCAGCTTTTAGAGATAAGCGAAGAGAAGAATTTTTTAAATACATTGAATATAGATGCTCCTTCTTTAGAAGGATATCTTTATCCTGCCACATACAATATACCAAAAGGAATGGATTTAAAAGATATAATTGCTATGATGGTAAAAAAGTTCTGGAATGTTTATGATGAGAATCTCATTGAAAAAACAAAAAAAATGGGGTGGACAGTTAATAAAGTTATCACCCTCGCTTCAATTATTGAAAAGGAAGCAAAGCTCGAAGAAGAAAAAACTCTTATTTCTGCTGTATATCATAACAGACTAAAAATTGGTATGCCCCTTCAAGCAGATCCTACTGCTATTTATGGAATTAAGAGGTTTAAAGAAGGAGTAAAAAAGAAAGACCTTTTAAACAAAACTCCTTACAATACATATTTAATAAAAGGGCTACCTCCAGGACCTATAGCTTCACCAAGTTTAAGCTCAATTAAAGCTGCTTTGAATCCTGCAAAAGTTCCTTATCTTTATTTTGTAGCAAAAGGTGATGGTTCTCATGAATTCTCATCAACCTATGATAAACATATATCTGCTATAAATGAAATAAGGAGTAATAGAATTGAATAGAAGGCAGACAAGAAGAATATATGTAGGAAATGTTCCTATTGGTGGAAATGCACCTATAGCCGTTCAGTCTATGACTAAAACAGATACAAGAGACGTCGTAAAAACTGTCAGGCAAATAAAGCTATTAGAAAACGCCGGCTGTGAAATCATAAGAGTGGCTGTACCAGACATGGCAGCAGCCAAATCCCTGGGTGAAATAAAAAAAAGGATAAAAATACCTCTTATTGCAGATATACATTTCAATTATAAACTTGCCCTTGAGGCTATTCTTCAGGGAGTTGATGGTTTAAGAATAAACCCAGGGAATATTGGAGCAAAATGGAAGGTAAAAGAGGTTATAAAGGCTGCAAAAGAAAGGAAAATTCCCATAAGAATCGGAGTTAATGCTGGCTCTCTCCCAAAGGATTTGGTAGAAAAATATAGACATCCTACTTCAGAAGCTATGGTTGAAGCAGCAGAAAGACAATTAGAAATTCTTGAAGAAAACGCTTTCCATGATATAAAGGTATCACTTAAAGCTTCAAATGTTATTAAAACAGTTGAAGCTTACAGGCTTTTCAGCCAAAAATACGATTATCCTCTACATGTAGGAATAACTGAGACGGGACCCGTGCCAGAGGGGGTAGTAAAAAGTTCAATAGGCATAGGAATCCTTCTACTTGAAGGTATTGGTGATACAATAAGAGTCTCTCTTACTGATTCTCCAAGGGTTGAGGTGGAAGTTGCCTATGAAATACTGAGGGCTATAGGCTTAAGGGATATAGGTGTAGAAATAATAAGTTGTCCTACCTGTGGTAGATGTGAAGTTAACATAAAAGAAATGGTAAAACAGGTAAAATCTGCTTTGAAAAATATAAAACAGCCTCTAAAAGTAGCAGTAATGGGATGTGTTGTTAATGGACCTGGGGAGGCCAAGGAAGCTGATTTTGGAATTGCTGGAGGTAAAGGCAAAGGAATTGTTTTTGCTAAAGGAAAAATAATCAAAACAGTGTCAGAAAAAGACCTTGTCTCATCTCTATTAGAAGCAATAAAAGGTTATACTTGCTAAAAAAATCTATTTCAAGATAGAATAAATGGTTAAGAAAATTTCTGGGAGGAGAAGATGAAAGAAAAAATTCATCCTGAATACAAAGAAGCAAAGGTAGTGTGTGCATGCGGAGAAACTTTCACAACACGCTCAACTAAATCCTTAATTAAAGTAGACATATGTTCGAAATGTCATCCTTTTTATACAGGAAAACAGAAGATAGTAGATACAGAAGGTAGAGTAGAAAAATTCATGAGAAAATACGGAAAAAAATAATAAGATTGGATAAAAACATAAGGGGTTAGATTGCTTCAATTTCTAACCCTTTTTTATTTATAAAAATAAGCTTATGAATATTAAAACAATAGGTGGACAAGCAGTAATAGAAGGTGTAATGATGAAATCATCAAAGGGATGGGCTGTAGCTGTTAGAAATCCCGAAGGCGAGATTGTTATTAAATCGGAAAAATTTGATAAACAGAGCATTCTCACAAAAATTCCTTTCCTAAGAGGCTTTTTTATATTGATTCAAACATTATGGTTAGGGATGAAAGCCATAGATTTTAGTAGCAAAATAGTTTTCAAGGAAGAGAAATCAAGTCCCTGGAGCTTAATATTGTCATTAACTCTTGCCTTTTTTATTGGAGTAATTCTTTTTATTCTTCTTCCTCTCTATATAACAAAACTCACAGGTCATATATTAAATATAGTTCAAATAAATCCCTTTGCCTTTAATCTTATGGATGGAATTCTTAGAGTACTTATCTTTATTCTTTATGTCTTTGCCATATCTCTCTGGCCTCAGATGAGAAGGATATTTGCCTATCATGGCGCTGAACATAAGGTTATAAATGCCTTTGAGAGTGAACAATCCTTAGAGGTTTCCTTAGCCCAAAAGCATACAAGATTTCATGTGAGATGCGGCACAAGTTTTATATTCATTGTTCTTATAATAAGCATTCTGGCTTTCTCTACAATCCCTCACTCTTGGAGTTTTTTAATGAAAGCACTTAGCAGAGTTGTTCTTTTACCATTAATTGCAGGAATTTCTTATGAAATTCTTAAAATTTCCTCTCGTCTTCAGAGCAATTTAATAGGTAAAATTATCATCTCACCAGGCATACTATTTCAAAAAATAACAACTAAAGAACCTGATACTAATCAACTGGAAGTGGCGATTGAAGCCCTAAAAGCTGTTCTAAATTTTGAAATATCTGATAGGATAAAGAGCTAAGGGAGGCTTCTATGTTAGATAAATTACTTGAGGTAGAGAATAAATACGAAAAGATAACAAAAGCACTTTCTGATCCAGAAGTGTTTTCTAACAGAGAAGAATTTTTAAGGCTTTCCAAGGAACAATCCGAGCTTGAACCTATTATTACTAAATTTAGAGAGTATAAAAAAATAGTTAAGGAAATAGAAGAGCTTGAAGAAATTTCTCAAAGTGGAGACGGAGATTTAAAAGAATTAGCTGAAGAGGAATTGCAATATTTAAAAAAAATCAAACCTCAAATAGAAGAAGAATTAAAAATTCTTCTACTTCCAAAAGACCCAAGAGATGAAAAAAACGTTATTCTCGAAATAAGAGCTGGTACAGGAGGGGATGAAGCAGCCTTATTTGCTGCAGACCTTTTTAGGATGTACTCTAAGTATGCCGAATCAAAGGGCTGGAAAGTTGAAATCATAGACAGTCATCCAACTGGTCTTGGAGGGTTAAAAGAAATAATTGCAAACATTTCAGGCAGAGGTGCCTTCAGCAGATTAAAATATGAAAGCGGTGTTCATAGAGTTCAGAGAATTCCCTTAACAGAAACTTCCGGGCGAATCCACACTTCCACAGCCACCGTTGCTGTATTACCTGAAGCAGAAGATGTAGATATTAAGATTGATGAAAAAGATTTACGAATTGACACTTTCTGTTCGTCAGGCCCAGGGGGGCAGTCAGTCAATACTGCCTACTCTGCAGTAAGAATTGTCCACATTCCAACTGGAATAATTGTTCAATGCCAAGACGAAAGGTCTCAGATTAAAAACAGAGAAAAGGCCATGAAGGTTTTAAGGGCTCGATTACATGAAATTGAAAGGCAAAAAAAAGAGGCGGAGAGAGCATCAGAAAGAAAACAACAGGTAGGTACAGGTGAAAGGAGTGAAAGGATCAGAACTTATAATTTCCCACAGAATAGAATTACTGACCACAGAGTAGGTCTAACATTATATAAATTAGATCAGATTTTAAATGGCAATCTCGATGAAATAATTGATGCTCTAATCTCTCATTATCATACAGAAAAACTCAAAGAAATGTGAGAGCCTTAAAAAAAATACAGGAAATTTCAAAAAAATTAAAGGGAAATAATCTTGATTTTCCAGAAAAAGAAGCACAAGACATTGTTTGTCATGTGTTACAAATTGACAAGGTAAAACTCTATTCCCTCAACCCCGAGATAGATAAAAAAAATTCAGAAAAGATTGCAAAACTTGTTCAAAGAAGAATTAAAAGAGAACCTCTCCAGTATATTCTCGGTCAATGTGATTTTTTTAATATCCAAATTAAAGTTGGCAAGGGTGTTCTTATTCCAAGACCTGAAACGGAAATTTTAGTTGAGGAATTCATAAAAACTGTTAAAAAAAAGGATAAAGATAAGGATTTTCTCCTTGATCTTTGCACAGGTTCAGGATGTATTGCTCTTACAATTGCTAAAAACCTACCCTATCTTAAAGTTTTTGGAGTAGACATCTCAGAAAAAGCTATAAAATATGCGAAAGAAAATAAAAAAATAAATAATGTTTCAAATGCCTTTTTTATAGTTGGAGACCTATTTTCTCCCTTTAGGGGTAACTCTTTCTCATATATAACTGCCAATCCACCTTATGTTGAAACTGAAGAAATTGAAAATCTTCAGGCTGAAATAAAAGAATACGAACCAAAAGAAGCCTTAGACGGTGGGCCAACAGGATTACTTTACTATGAAAGAATTCTTAAAGAAGCTTATCTTTATCTTTCAAATGAAGGATTTATTTTCCTTGAAATAGGTATAAATCAATCTAACTTGATAAGAGAAATAGCTAACAATAATGGTTTTGAAATCATAAAAATAGTCAAGGATCTTGCAGGAATTGAAAGAGTTATGATATTAAAAAGAAGTTAATATGAAAAATCCTTTTTTTAAAATAATACCTTTTTTACTTCTATTTTTATTTTCCCTTGCTGATGCCTCAGAATTTATCATACCTAATGTCCCCTTCTATCCCTCAGAGGATAATCAATGTGGTCCAACCTCATTGGCTATGGTTTTAAATTTCTTGGGCATAAAGGTTACCCCCTCTGAAATTTCAAAGGAAATATATAGTAAAGGAGCTGGTGGTACCTCTGATTTTGATATGATAATCTATGTAAAAAAGTTAGGATTAAAAGGAGACAGTTATAGAGGTTCTTTTTCTGATCTTAAATCAAAAATTACAAAAGGAAATCCTTTAATCGTTATGATAGATGAGGGTTTTTGGTTTTATAAAAAGTATCATTACATGGTGGTAGTAGGTTTCAGAGAAGATGGAGTTATTGTAAATTCAGGAAATAAAGAAAAGGAACATATTGGATTGGAAACCTTTTTGAAAAAATGGGAAAAAGCAAATTTCTGGACATTTTTTATATATAGGGAGGAAAAAAATGGCGCTTCCTAAAGTTTTAGCAATAGTTCTTGCAGGAGGTAAAGGTGAAAGACTTTTCCCACTTACATCTTTCAGGTCAAAACCCTCTGTTCCCTTTGGTGGCAAATATAGAATTGTAGATTTTGTTTTAAGCAATTTAGTTAACTCTCAGATTTATTCCATATATCTTCTTGTACAGTATAAATCCCAATCACTTATTGAACATATTAGACAGAATTGGGGCTTCTCATCTGTAGGAAGAGACCACTTTGTAACAGTAGTTCCTCCACAAATGAGAATGGGACCTGAGTGGTTTCAAGGCACAGCAGATGCTGTGTTCCAAAATTCCGCATTAATAAAGGAACACAAACCAGATTATGTTCTAATTTTTGGTGCAGACCACATATACAGGATGGACATAAGACAGATGATAGAGTTTCATATAGAAAAAAATGCTGAAGTTACCGTAGCTGCCAGACCAGTCTCAATAAAGGAAGCCTCTTCCTTTGGTGTTATAATTACACAAGCTGACAACAAAATAGCAGGATTTCAGGAAAAACCAAGAGATCCTATACCAATGCCAGACAACCCTGAAATGGCATTTGTATCTATGGGTAATTACATATTTAATTCAGAAGTTCTAATAGATGCCTTGATAAGAGCTGAAAAGAAAAAACAACACGACTTCGGAGCTCACGTAATACCTGAGCTTGTTGAAAGAGGATGTAGAGTTTATTCTTATGACTTTGCTAAGAATAAAGTGCCAGGAATAAGAGATTATGAAGAAAGGGGATATTGGAGAGATGTAGGTACTATAAGAGCTTATTTTGAAGCTCATATGGATATGCTTGGAGAAAAACCCATCTTTGAAATATTTAATACTATATGGCCTATATACCCATCTAAAAATGATACACCTCCAGCAAAAATATTTGATGGAGAGATAAAGAATTGCATTATATCTGACGGAACAATAGTAAATGGCGGAAAAATAGAAAATTCCATAATAAGAAATGGAGTTATAATCGAAAAAGGTGTTGAAATAAGAGACTGCCTAATAATGGATAATGTAGTAATTAAAAAAAATAGTAAACTTTACAGAGTCGTTGTTGACAAACAAAATATTATCTATGAAGGAGAGGAAATAGGATTTAATCAAGAAAAAGATAGATTTAAATGTCATATTGACTCATCAGGAATAAGAATTATCCCAAGAGCTGCAAGGCATAAGGATTGGCTCAAAGAAATAGAGCATGTATAAAAAAATTATTTTCCTGTTATTAGTATTTTCCCTTTCTTTTTCTTCCCTATGTTACGCTCAGTCAGAAAAAAAGCAAATATTAATCCTTAATTCCTACCATCACGGCTTAAGCTGGACTGACAATATTGTTAAAGGTATAAAAGAAGCACTAAAACCCTTTGAAAAAGATATTGAATACTATATTGAATATATGGATACTAAAAGATTTTCTGCTCCCCAATATGAGGACAGAATTTTAAGTTTATTGAAAAATAAATACAGAAATTTTAAATTCCATGTTATTTTTGTTTCAGACAACGATGCCCTTAACTTTACATTAAAACATTATGAAGAATTGTTCAAAAATATCCCTGTTGTTTTCTGCGGTATAAATAATTTTAACGAAGAATCCCTATTGAGATATCGGAAATGGTTCACAGGAGTAGCAGAGGAAACAGATATTCTGGGAACAATTGAAATAGCTCTGAAACTTCATCCATCTGCAGATAAAATATATGTAATAAATGATGTGACTACTACTGGATTGGCAATAAAAAAGGAATTTCTCAAAATAGCACCCTATTTTGAAAAAAGAGCAAAATTTATAATGATTGAAAACCCTAACATGAAAGAATTGATAAAGGAAGTGGAAAATATTCCGAACAAAAGTATTGTTCTATTATTACTTGTCAATAGAGATAAAACAGGAAATTTCTTTGCCTATGAAGAAAGTCTTGATTTACTATATCCCCATATTAAAACGCCAATTTATAGCGTTTGGGATTTTTATTTAGGAAGAGGTATTGTAGGAGGAAAATTGACCAGTGCTTTTTTGCAAGGCAAAAAAGCTGGAGAGATAGGGCTTGAAATTCTCAAGGGTAAAAAACCCTCTGAAATATCCATAATAAAAGAAAGTCCCAATGAATATATGTTTGATTACAAAGAACTAAAAAGATTTAATCTATCCTTCGGTAAACTCCCTAAGGAAAGTAAAATAATTAATTTACCAGAAAGCTTTTTTTCAAAATATAAGAAAACTATTTTTACTTTAATTTTAATTTTTATTTTATCCTTAGGAGTAATCATAATTCTTGCAATCAATATTTCAAAAAGAAAAAGAATTGAAAAGCAATTAAGATTATCAGAGGAAAAATACAGAGACCTCTATGATAATGCTCCTGATATGTATCACTCTGTTGATAAAAATGGAATAATAATTGAATGTAATGAAACAGAAGCAAAGATGCTTGGTTACAGAAAAGAAGAAATCATTGGTAAGCCCATAAGTCATTTCATGACAGAAGAATCAAAAAAAGCACAAGCAGAGTTTTTTCCAAATATTGATAAATACAGCTTTGTTCAAATCGAAAGAGATTTTATAAGAAAAGATGGGTCTGTTTTTACTGCAGCCCTCAATGTTTTCGTTGAGGTGGACGAGAGAGGGAACTTTGTAAGAACAAAAACTATCGGCAGAGATATAACTTATAGAAAAAAAATTGAAGAGGAACTAAGAAAATCAAAAGAAGCATTAAGAAAGCTCTCCGTTTATTTACAAAATATAAGAGAAAACGAGAGAAAAGAAATCTCGAAGGAGATACATGATGAATTAGGGCAATCTCTCACTGCCCTTAAACTAAATCTATCATGGATAAGAAAGAGAATAAAGGATCCTACAATTATAGAAAAGTTCGATGAAGCTATCAGTATTATAAATGACCTTATAAAGCATGTTCAAAACATATCAAATAAACTCCGTCCCTCTTTAATAGACCATTTAACATTACAAGATGCGGTAAAGTGGCAAACAAAAGAATTTGAAAAAAATACACATATAAATTGTAAACTTGAAATAACAGAGGATAACATTCATATATCAAAAGAATTATCATTAGCTATTTTCAGAATATTTCAAGAAGCTCTAACAAATATAGCAAGGCATGCAAATGCTACAGAAGTTTATGTAAAACTTTTCAGAGTTGATGGAAGCCTTCTTCTTATAGTAAAAGATAATGGTATTGGTATAGATGACATGAAAATAAAAAATCCCGAATCTTTCGGGCTTATGGCAATGAAAGAAAGAGCTTACGCTATAAATGCTACAATTGATATAAGAAGAGCAGAGGAAAGAGGAACAGAAATAATTTTATCCGTTCCTTTCAAAAAAAATGAATAAGATAAAAGTCCTAATTGTGGATGATCACACTCTTTTTAGGAAGGGATTAAAAGAAATTCTTCTTGACTTGCCATTAATCGATGAGTGCAAAGAGGCTAAAGACGGATTTGAAGCAATCAGCCTTGTAGAAAAGGAAAATTTTGATTTGATTTTTCTCGATATTGCCATGCCCCAGATTGATGGGTTAGAAACATTAAGAAGGCTAAAGGCAATAAATAGAAACGTTAAAATCCTACTCATCAGCATGTATCCAGAAGAACAATATGCCACAAGAGCTTTAAAAATGGGCGCCAATGGCTACATGACAAAATCAGCTGATCCTGAAGAATTAACAAAGGCAGTTGATAAAATATTAAAAGGAAGTAAATACATCCCAGATAGTTTCTCTGATAAACTCATCTCTTACATAGAGAAACCTGAGGATGTTAAAACACATGCAAGGCTTTCAGAAAGAGAATTTCAAGTATTTTTAATGATTGCCAAAGGAAAAAGTTTAATAGACATATCAAAAGAGTTATCAATAAGCATAAAAACCGTGAGCACATATAGAGCGAGAATACTTGAAAAACTTGATCTTAAAAATAATGCAGAAATAGTTAACTATGCTATAAAACATAATCTAATATAAAAACTGCTAAGATATTATCTATATGAATTTCAAAATTTTAAGCACAGACAAGTTCTCAAGAAATGGTTTAATCTCAACAGAAAGAGGCATGGTGCATACTCCCTGTTTTATGCCTGTTGGTACTAATGGAACAGTAAAAGCCATGACACCTGAAGAATTATCAAATATTGGCTACGAGATGATTCTTTCCAATACCTACCATCTTTATCTGAGGCCAGGGCATGAAATAATAAAAAAGATTGGTGGAATTCATAAATTTATTAACTGGCCCAATCCTATTCTCACAGATAGTGGAGGATTTCAGATTTACAGTCTTGCATCTCTAAGACAAATCTCCAAAGAGGGGGTAGAATTTCGTTCCCATATTGATGGTTCTTCTCATTTTCTCACACCTGAAAAGGCAATAGAAATTCAATTCGCCCTTGGTTCAGATATAATTATGGTACTTGACGAGTGTGTTCCCTATCCTTCTGATAGAGAGTATGTGGGAAAATCACTTTTGCTCACAACAGATTGGGCAAAAAGATGTAAGGAGTACTTCGAAAAAGAAAAAAATAATCAAGCTCTCTTTGGTATAATTCAAGGGGGAACTTATACTGATTTAAGATATGAAGCCTTAAGCCAACTTGTAAAGATAGATTTCGATGGATATGCCTTAGGTGGATTAAGTGTTGGAGAACCGAAGGAAGAGATGTATAAAATTTTGAGGGAAATTTCTCCTTATATGCCTTTTGAAAAACCGCGGTACTTGATGGGGGTTGGTGATCTCATAGATGTTATTCATGCTGTAGAATATGGAATAGACATGTTTGACTGTGTTATGCCTACAAGAAATGCAAGAAATGGTACATTGTTCACTTCGCAAGGCAGAATCAGCATTAAAAGAAGTGAATATAAAGATGACTCTTCTCCTCTTGATCCAGAATGCAACTGCTATACCTGTAAAAATTATACAAAAGCATATCTCAGGCATCTTTACATGTGCAGAGAAATTCTTTCAATGAGATTGAACACTATACATAATCTATATTTTTATGCTCAATTTTTTAAAAAAATGCGAGAAGCAATAGCGGAAAATAGATTCCTTGAATTTAAATTAAGGTGGTTACCTATTCTTGAAAAAAATTCCTGCTCCCAAGAATAAATTCTCAGGAGCAGATGTAAACTTTTATCCTAAAATATCTTTTAAATCTTCCTCTGCAGTCTTTATTGGTTTAATTCCGAAATTATCAATAAGCACTTTAAGCACATTGGGACTTACAAAGGCAGGCAAAGATGGACCAAGACGAATATTTTTTATACCAAGATAAAGCAAAGTTGTTAAAATTGCCACTGCCTTTTGCTCAAACCATGAGAGAATAAGAGAAAGAGGTAATTCGTTAACTTTAACATTGAATGCCTTTGAGAGTGCAAGGGCAATTTGAATTGCTGAATAGGCATCATTACACTGTCCCACATCAAGAAGTCTTGGAATTCCATCAATTGAACCCAATTCTTTATCAAAAAACCTGAACTTACCACAGGCTAAAGTAAGAATAACAGTATCCCTTGGCGTTTTCTCAACAAACTCAGTATAATAACTTCTTCCAGGTTTTGCACCATCGCAACCACCAACAAGGAAGAAATGCCTAATTTTACCTGCCTTTACAAGCTCAATAACCTTGTCAGCAACGCTTAATACTGCATTTCTTGCAAAACCAACCATTACGGTTTTGTCTTCTTTATCCTCT
>FQKF010126358.1_pt1 | contig 14265 bp, 16 predicted proteins | sample 1504521 | NCBI WGS metagenome assembly FQKF01 (sample SAMEA4475357, study PRJEB15587) | soil metagenome | biome: Soil; feature: Field | place: India | collected 2015-03-11 | depth 0 m
TGCACTATTAACTGTAATATAATTTCCCATATTCCATGTTGGATGTGATAGCACTTCATCAATAGAAGTTTTTTCAGTTATATCTTTTCTTAAAAATGGTCCGCCAGATGCCGTCAAAATTATTTTGTTAATAAAACTTTTTTCAATTCTTGAGAATAAATTAAAAATGGCATTATGCTCGCTATCAACAGGGATTATATTTTGATTGTATTTTTCAAGATAACTTAAAACAAGGTCTCCAGCCGCAACCAAAGATTCTTTATTTGCTGAAACCACCCTTTTTTTACTCTCTATTGCCTTAATTGTTGGGTATAACCCTGCAATTCCTGATATTGCTATAACTATTACATCAATATCTTTTGAAAAAATAACCTCTTCATAGCCCTTCTCTCCCACAAGAACTTTGCAAAAATCACTATCTTTAAAAGAATGATCCTTTGTAAGAACTGCATATCTGGGTTTAAATTCCCTTATTATTGATTCAAGTTTTTTCAAATTTGAATTTGCACTCACTCCCACAAGTTCAAAATGTTCAGGATATTTTTTTATAACCTCTAAAGTAGATGTGCCTATAGAACCTGTTGCACCGAGTAGAAAAATTCGCTTTTTCATATTTCTACCTTAATAAAACTTCTATCATACTCATTGTAAAATATTAATCCCTGTAATTTAAATACATTTGAATAAACAAAACAAAGTTTTATTATGTCTTTTTTATCGATAATCTCTGGAATAAAAATACCACCCAATCTTTTACCCTGCCTTTTGACTAAAAAATCAACTTTTAAAAGGGATGGTTCCTCTTCTTCATTTATATAAACACTGAATTTTTTTATCTTATTAATTTCCTCTATGGTGTATCCTTCTTGCTTCAATTTATACCAAAAAAACCTTCTTTCCTTTGGTAATGAAAGAAGGTTTTTCGCAATTTTTTTCCTTTTATACAAATTAAAAAAGAACCATGCACTGCCACTGCCAACAACTAAAAGAAGCCCCATAAAACCAAGCAAAAATCCGTGCATAACTTATTCCGATTCAATGGTTTTAACAGCATCATCTACATTATCAAAAATTTCAAAAAGTCCATCAAGTTCAACAATCTTCAAAGTTTTTATAACATTATTACTTAAGTTTGCAAGTATCATTCTACCTTTCATTTCTTTAAGCTGTCTTAAAGTAGCAATAAAAACCCTTATTCCACTTGAAGATAAATAATGAACATTGCCAAGATCAAAAACAAAAAACTTAGCTCCATTTGAAATATTTGAATTTATAAGATCTTCAAGCTCAAGTGCCTGATTTATTTCAAGACGCCCAGATACTTTAATAACAACAACATTCTTTTTCTTTTCAACTTCAAGCATAAAACCTCCCTCACAAAAGAAGCGAGCAAAAATAGCAAGCTTATATTATTTTAAAGACATATCACATTTACCTTCAAAAATAACACCATCAGCAATTTTAAGTTTGGCTGTTTTTATATCACCAAAAACTTTTGCAGTCTCAAAAAGCTCAAGCCTCTTCCTTGCTGTAATATTTCCCCTTATCTCTCCTCCAGCTATCACTTCATCACAAATTATGTCCCCTATAAATTTTGAGTTAGGCCCTAACACAAGAAGCCCTTCGGAGTCAATTTTCCCTTTAAACTCTCCATTAATCCTTAAAGAATCCTTAAACTTCATTACTCCATCAAATACAGTGTTTGTAGAAAGCGTTGTTTTTGTAGGATAATCCTTATAAGGATCGATATTCTGTGGCATTTTTCATCCTCCAATTTATTTTTTCATTTTGTTGTCATTACAAAAACGCCATCCCAATCTTGTGGTGGTGGATTTTTTATAAAATAATCACACCTTTCCACATAAACCTGTGATGGACCATCTTCAGGCAAAACCTGAAGACATTTTTCAAAACAGCTTTTAGCTTCAACAAATTTTTTTGCTCGATATAATTCAAGCCCCTTGTTATATAATTCAAGTATTTGTAGTTTCTCTTTACTAATCATTTTTTCTTAGACTTACCCCCTTTGCCAAGTTTATCTTTTATATTTTCGGCTAAATCAGCCAGTTTATCTGTAGAACTTGCAGCGGCAATATTGGCACTCTGTATTTCATCATAAATTTCTTTCCTAAATATTTTAACATCTTTTGGTGCAATAATGCCAATTTTTACCTGATCTTGTTTTACCCCAATAATCTTTATCTCGATGTTGTCATTTATGATTATAGATTCTTCTTCTTTTCTGGATAAAACCAGCACTTATTATTCTCCTTTATTCTCTGTTGATTCTAAATTTGTAAAAATCGGAACCTTTGTTCCATAATCATTACTGAGTGAAATTGCCTGTATTCCGATTCTCTTATTAGCATTTATAACTATAGGCCCAAGTAAATTCATTGTCATCTTAGTAACATCTTCTGGAATATTAACTATTACAAAATCCACAATTTCTTCACCATCTTCAAGCTCAAGAAGTTGCAAATCTGATGCATCTATGTTTAAAACATAATCTGGTTTAAATAATCTTGGGTTCACAACAATAAAAGCAAGCTCTGGTTCTTCCTTGGACTGTAGCCAGTAAAAATTTGGCAAATCTCCCATTTCAATCAAGTAATAATACTTAAACCCTTCAAATCCAAGAATTTCTCTCTTAAAGAAGATTTCCGTATCCTTTTCTACCTGAATTTCACCATAGGCTTTCGTTTTTATAGTTTCCACCGCCTCCTCCAAATTTTAAGGCATTTATAATTTAATTACAAATTAAAAATATTTCAAAAAATTTAACACTTTATTTTATCTTAAAAAATCAAGTAAAGTTCTCGGTAAAATTCTTGCCCCAACATTTAATGCAACATCATGCGAAAATTCCAATGCTTTAAGATCCATCATTGCCTTTGCAATATCAGTCCCTATAGTATTCTGCTTTGCATCCTCAAGATAAACATTATCGCTCGTAAGTCTATTGAATATATTATCCAATCTTGCTGTAACTGCTCCCATATGTGCTCTATACTTCAGTAAATTACCAAGAGAATTATCAATACCAATAACAGCTCTACCACCTATTTGAAAAACATTATCGCTTAAGAGTGCCTTTCTGAAATTAATCATTACGTCAAAAACACTACCAGTGAAAACTCTTGCCGCTGGAGAATAGTTGTTTGGTGGATACATACCATGATCGATAATACCTAAATCCTGTAGAACAGTTCCTCCATCAAGGTCAAGAAGAGAAATCTGATGTGGAGATGTGGTTTCAAGTGCAAAATAGCTTTGCCCTTCCTGTGTCTGAATACTTGCTTTTACAGCAAGTCCTGCATCATTTATTTTATTTGCTATTACTTCAAGATTATCGCCTGCATTAATGGCTATTTCTACTCCATCTACAAGAATCTTTGAGTCTTTTTGTGCTACATATCCACTTACATTAAGTGTCGAATAGATTTCCATATTTTCAGCCCAGAAAATCTGGTTTCCGGGGGGAGTCACATCTACCCTTTCACCTCTATCTACCTCAAGAATTCTTGCCTGATTATTGCCCATATATCTTACATTTTCAAGATATTCTATTCCTGTATTTTCATCTACCTTAAATTGTGCCTTGAAAGGTTTATCACTTATTGTTGTCCCTCCAAAGAGTGGGGTGTCTTTGTAATACATATTTGCAATATTAAGAAGCTCTCTCAAAAGTTGATCAACTTCTACAGCCATCTTTTCTCTATCTTCTTTTGTATATGTCCCATTTGCCCCCTGAATGGCAAGCTCTCTTAATCTCTGAATAATTGTAGTAGCACTTTCAAGAGATGAATCAATCATATTAAGTCTTGCTTTGCCATCTTCTATAATTCTCTGATAAGTTTGAACCTCTTTAAGCCTATGTTCATAGTCCATATAAAGTATAGTTCCTACAGGGTCATCACTCGGCAAATTAATTCTATATCCACTTGCAAGTTTATTTTGTGTCTTTTGTAATTCATTCATCCTTGATTTAAGATTTACATTAAAATCATTTACTATAAAACTCTGTGTTACTCTCGGATTCATTTAAGACCTCCTTATGCCCCCATTCTTATTAAAGTCTCTATCATTCTATCGATTACAGAGACAAGTCTTGCAGATGCATTATATCCATGCTGATACATTATCATTTTTGATAATTCTTCATCTACATTAACTCCACTTATCTGCTTGCGTAAATTTTCAAGACTATCTACTACAGCTTTATTTTTATCCATATTAACAATTGCCGCCTCTGATCTGGTTCCAAAATCACCAATCATAGCTTTAATAAAATCTGAAGCTGAAGATCTCTCTTCTATCATTATCTTTCTATGTCTTAACTCTGCAATCTGGAGTGCATTTCTATTATCTCCAAGCCCATTAATTCTATCTGGATCACCATCTCCATTTGTATCTATACCAGCCGCTGCCGCTATATTATCGGGATTGGCTAAAATCTTTTCATCAAGGGCAAACCATGCCCCCTGATTCTTTTGAAAAGTGAGTGCTATATTTTCTGCTGGAACATTAAACTTTGTAATATTTCCCGGTGTTCTATAATCAAAAGCTCCATTCGCCCCGGACTGGCTTAAAACACCTGCAACTCCAACAAGGAAATTCCCACTATCTTCTATATGTCTTATAACAAACTGTGGAAATCTTCTGTCCTCGGGAATTTTTGCTTTAAGAGAAAGCTGCCCTTTGTGATTGAGATAGGCTACAACTCCTGCATCCGACTGATTTATTCTTTCAATAACGTCCTTTACCTTATCAGTAGCCTGATATTGAATTAACACATCCTGACCATTAAATCTTGAAGGACCAAAATTTAAAAATCCACTGCTTCCAATAACTGTATGTTCATCAAGTCTTTCTGTGCCACTTACTCTGAAAATAGCGACTCCATCAAAAATTCCATCATTATTGAAATCATAATCCCCATTAGCGACAGGTGAAAGAGGTATTTCCTTAAAGAAATTGTTATTTGTTGTCAAATTAAGTCCAAAACCATCTCTATGAACTTCATTTGTCGTATCTGTTATATTAACTGCAAGAGAATTTAAATTCTGCAATGCTTTTCTTAAGTCATTATCTCTCACATCCATAAGCCCTGCAAGTTCACCAGCCCCAAGTTTAACCTGTCTTCCATCATCCCACAAAACTGCTGTTAAACCATCGTTTTCAGGTTCACCAACACCCCTTACTTCATGAACCTTCCCCCCCTGAACAAGGTTTTCTGTCCCTATATAAACTATAAGTTCATGTTTGTTGTTTCTTTCTATTCTTATATCTACAATTTTTGAAAGCCTGTCTGCAAGAAGGTCTCTTTTATCGTAAAGATCGTTTGGTTTATCTCCCATGGCTTCCGATTTTACTATCTGTATATTTAATGTTGCAATTTCTCTTGCAATGTGATTAATTTCAGCTATCTTTTGTTCTATGAGAAGGTTTACATTCTGTCTTAAGTCATAAACCGAATTATAGGTATGGTTCATAGTTTTAGCAAGAAGTTCTGCTCTCTGGATAAGTTCAAGCCTTGATGCCTGTTCTGTTGGATCTGCTGCAAGTTTTTGCCAGCTTTCCCAGAAATCGTCAAGCACAGTTCTCAAATTTGGTTTGTCTGGTTCATTAAAGATAGTTTCAAGCTGATGAAGAAATTTTTGTTTTGTTTCCCAATAACCAAGCCCACCTTTTTCATAATTTATTCTGTCATCTATTGCCTGATCTCTTACTCTCTGAATATCTTCAACCTGAACACCAGTTCCAATCTGTCCGGGAACTTCTACTCTATTGGCACTCGGTTCATAAAGAGGTATTGTAGTTGAAAGATTTACTTTCTGTCTTGAATACCCTTCTGTCTCTACATTTGAAAGGTTATGTCCTGTTGTCTGGATTCCCATATTGTTTGACATTAAACCTTTTTTACCGGTTTCTATACCATGAAATGTAGAAAGCATTTTTGCTCCTCCTGTTTTTTAAGCAAGGCTATTTATAAGATGAACTCGAGAGGCTGCCTCACCTTTATTTCTGAAATTATAGGTTTCATAAGAAGAATGTTTGTTTGCAAAATTAAGTGTAAGACTTATTATTTCCATATTTGATTTTATGAGTTGTTCATTTTCCCTTACAACAGCTCTTAACTTTTCTGAAATGCTTTTTATAGATTCTCTTAAATCTGTAATTTCATTCTTTATTTCTTCATTTATTTCACTATTAAAATATTCCATTATTTCCTTAAGAGAAAGGTCTGGATTAATACCTTTTTCTTTACACATAGCAATTATAATATCTTTCCTTCTTTTCTCTATTGAAGAAAGTAATTCAAGAAAGCCTTCTTCCTGCGAATTTAAATCCATAAGTCCTTTGACATCTACAAATCTTAAAATATCATACTTTTCATTTTCAACTTTAAGGACAAGTTCAAGTATTTCTTTTTCCTTAAATAAAACTGTAGCAAGTTTTTTAAAATAATTCATAACAGAACTTTCCATTTTTACCCTCCTTGGTTTTTAATAAACTTCCCTGTCCCTTAAACTATCGGAAAAGTAATAAAAAAGTTAATAAATTTCTTTCTTAAGTAATGAAATCCATTCTTTAACTTCAGGAATTTTTTGACTTGAGGGATACTTCTGTGAAAATGTATTAAAAATTTGAAATGACTCTCTTTTATTCCCATTCAAATAATATGTTTGCCCCAGTAAAAATGTAGCATCTTCATCCTGCTCTGTTATTTTATTATTCAATGCTTTTTGAAGATATTTTATAGAATTAATATAATCTTTTTTATTAATATAAAAATTAGCAAGTTTAATCAAAGAGACTTCACCTTCAACTTCATCATAAAAATTTTCAGCTAAGATATTGTAATAATTTGTGCAATTTTCCTTCTTGGCATCAAAAAGTTTGTTTGCATAATAAAGTGTCTGCTTTAAAAATGCAATCTTAACACTTTCATATTGTTTATTGTTTTTATCAACAATGCTGAAAAACTTTAAATAACTTTCTATTGCCTTTTCATAATCTCCTTTCTCTATGTAGGCTCTCGCAAGTCCTTTGAAACCTTCTTCGTCATTAAGCCTTGAAAAATATCTTATAGCCTCGTCATAAAGTTTTGAATAAACATTTTGATATCCAAGCCCAATGTATATATAATCTGCCTTTATTTCTTTCTCTGCTATAGTCAATTCACTATATAAAACTGGATTAAATCTATCTATCTCTACCGCAATTTTTGACATAAGAAATAATGCTTTTTGATTCTGAACATTATATTTTCTTGCTTTGACAAGAAAATCTATAGCCTTTTCATAATCTTTTTCGTCATAATATAATTCAGCCGCCAAAAAAGCAGCCTCTGATAAGTATTTGCCTGCTGGATAATTAATAAAATAGTCGTAAATCAAATCTCTTGCTTTTTCTTTATTTTTTAAATCAAGAGCAATTTTTATATTGTTAAATAATTTTTCTTCATCATCCTGAATGACTTCTTTTTTCTCCACTTTTTTAAATTTTTCAAAAAAATCAATCTTATCAATATCTACTTCCATTACTACAAAAATTACAATAAAAAATAAAACAATGCTAAAACCTAAAAATAAAAAAGCTCCTCTATCTCTCATTTTTGTTTCCCTGATTTGTAAAATTCTTTATAAAATCTGCTTTCTTTATCTTTTCTCTCACTTTTAATTCTTTCTCAATTAAAACATTGTTAGTAGGAAAAAATTCCCCTTTCAAGAAAATCTCATTTTCTTTAATAAATTCTATGTCTTTCTCTGTTAAAATAAGATAATAATAATCTTCTCCATACTTAACATCAATATCTTCAAAGTAAAAGTCTTCTATTCTTTCTGCATAAGGTTTTAAATAAACATCATTCTCCTGAAAAGGCCTATTTTTTTTGTATAATTTAAAACTGATTCTATCTCCAATCTCTCCTTCGACATCCCAGAATATGATTATACTTGCTTTATTTCTTTTTGCAAAAATATTTTTTATCTTTATTTTATCTTCTTTTACAAAAAAAGGCTTATAATTAAAATTAATATTTGGAACAAAATCTTCTTTTGTGATGTTCTTCTCTGGTAAAACTATATAATAGATATTTTTATTCTTTATTAAACTATCCACATATTTGAAAACATAGTAATTATCTTTTTCTTCTCCTGTAAAAGTATTTGAAGAGATAATTTCACTTTCTTTAAGTCTTTCAAGCCTATCTATCGGCTTGTCAAAGTTTCTATATATAATAAAATTATGAAGATTTGTTTCAGCCTTCCATTCTATTACGATTCCTTCTTCTGTCTTTTTAATATTTATACCAGTAACATACACTTCAAGCCCATAAAAATTATTCAAAAAAATCAATATAAAAAATACTATTTTTTTTTGTTTCATAATATAATTATTTCGGAAAAAAATAAAAAAACTGTGCATTTTTATGTGCCTTTTTTTTGCAAAAAATATATAAAAAATATAACATTTTTACAGAAAACTTAAAAATAAACTTTTTGGATAAATCAAAGTTATAAAATATGCAAAAGAGTAAACAAAAATTTCATCTATTTTGCACAACAAAACTAAAAAATATTTACTTGATTAACAAAAAATTAACAAAAATTTTCGCAAATAAAGTTAATTTACTAATATATACTACTGAACCTTTTTTTAAAAAAACTAATTTAAAAGGAGAATATATCTGGAAAGCATAATCTACATTTTTTCATTCTTATTTATATTTTTAATATTGATAAATTTCATTTTAATCTTTTATAGAACAGATAAATATATTGAAGATATTCTTAATAACTACATTATCCTTAAAAATGAATCAACCGATCTCACAAAGGATACCTTTGTCTTGATTTCTCAAAAACTTATAAAATTGTTTTTATTCGATAATATATATATTTATTTTCCTGATAAAGATAATAACTTAATATTATATTACAAAGAAGAAAAGGAAAATATCAAATGTTTTGAGAAAATAAACAAGAAGGAAATAACAAAGGTATATAATGGTTTTAATTACATTAAACTTGACATTTCAAAAGAAAAAACTCTATTTTTGATTGTAATCTATGTTAAAAACAGTTTAAGGGCTATTTTTTCAAGAAAAGTCTTTCTCTTCAATAAAAGAAAAGTAAGAACTTTTCTATCGAATATAATCATAGATACCTACTTATCTAAAAAAGAAGAAAAAAATATAATTGAAAAGATAAAAGATTATGCATTTATAAAAATAGATAAAAAATTTAACATAGTAAGCTGGAATAGTGGAGCAAAATATATTTTCGGATATGGTGAAAACATAATTGGAAAAAACTTTAAAACAATCATAAAGGAAGAAAATGTTGAAGATTTTTTAAGGCTAATAGAGATATTAAAGAAGATAGAGGAAGAAAAAGTAGAACTATACATAAAAGATATAAACAAAAATCACATAAAAACAGAGGTTCTTATAAGAAAGATAGAAATAAATGGATTAATTCTCGGATACTTTTTAATTATCAAAGATATATCGAGAGAAGAAATATGGATTGAAAACCTCAACAAACAGGTAATGCTTAACAAAAGAATTCTTGAAAATGTAAAAGAGGGAATTATACTCCTCAGTAGTGAAAATAAAATTAAATATGTAAATGAAATATTTAATAAAATATTTGGTATAGAAAATATATTCATAGGTAGAGATATTTCTCAGATTTTGCCAATACAATACTCAGAAAAAATATTAATAGAGATTGAAAAACTAAAAAAAGAAGAAAGTATAAAAAAATCAATGGATATAAAGATATATAACAAATGGTATAACATAAAGTTTTTTCCAATAAAGAACAAAAAGAACGAAGTAGAAGAAATAATAATATTTTTAATAGACAATGATGATTATATGAGAACACAGGAAAAGTTAAAGGAGATAAATATAAGCCTGATTAATGATTTAAAGACAGCAAAGTTATTACAATTAAGCCTTATACCAGAAAAGCTACCATATAGTGAAAATTTAATATTTGAAAGTATATATGAGCCATCAGATGAGGTTGGAGGAGATTTTTTCTATATAGATGAAATAAGAAATATCGAAGATAAAAGTTTTTATATAGCTTTGATGGCAGATGTTTCAGGACATGGAGTAGGGTCTTCAATGTTTACGGTTCTTGTAAAAGATATCTATAATGAGTATAAAGAAAAGTTTGAGAAGTCAAAAAATGTTGATTTAACATTCTATTTAAAACAATTGAATAAAAAAATAATTAATTTGAATATAGGAGAAATAAAGTTTGTTACTGTTTTTCTTTGTCTTATAGATGTAGAATCAAACAAAATAATTTATACTTCAGCAGGACACCCGCATGCTATCTATTCAGATATAGATTTAAATATAACAAGCTTTGGAATAGTAAACTCTCCGCCAGTTGGAATTATAGAAGATTATGAATATAAAAAAGAAGAGATAAATATAAGAAAAGGAGAGAAAGTTTTTATTTTTTCAGATGGAGTTATAGAGCTCTTCAATAATAACTTAAACAATTTTGAAAAATTTATAACAGAAAACAATTCATTAAATATTAAACAAATTAAGGAAAAAATCGAAAAGATAATTAAAGAAAAGAAAAGTGAAGCAAATAATTTTTATATTGATGATATAACTATGATACTGATAGAGTTCAATGGAGAAAAAAATGAATAAAATCTTAAATTTTGAAGAAATAATTAACTTAAAAAATCTTTTTAAAAAGGACAGTAAAGCATTCATAAGAGATATAAAAGAATACTTATCTTATTTAAGAAAAGAGAAAGATATAAAAAACTTTTCAATCTTAATAGAAAATCTTAATGAAGAAATAACAGATGTTGCCCCTTTTCTTGCCGAAAATCTCAACTATATGTTTTCTTTAATGATAAAGAAACATCACTATAGAGAAGTAGTAAAATATATGGGAATAATAGAAAAAAGTGTCAGTTTTGAAACTATGGAACTTCTTAAAAGTATGATAGCAATTCCGAATATTACAAGATATATCGAAAACGTCGATATCTATAGAATAAAAAGACTTATTTTTGAAACATCAAAAAGAAAGAAAAACACAGACAATATTTTTTTAAAATCAAGCCTCGAAATAGAATCTCCAGAAACTGATTGGGTCTATATAATCTGATATATCAAAATTGATATAATCATTTCAAATTTTTAAACATTTTAATTTTTTTAATCAAGTTTTCAAAATTTATATTTTATTTTCCAGTAAAGAGTAAGAAATTTTATTTTTCAAAAAATCAATTTTTGGCACACTTTTTGCTCAATTAAGTTATTGGAGGAAAATATGGAAAACGTTAATATTTTAAAAGAATATTTAAGGGATGTTTCAAAATATCCTCTTTTGACTAAAGAAGAAGAAAGAGAATTGTTCAGAAAATACAAAGAAGGGTCAATGTCTGCAAAGGAAAAAATTATCAATTCAAATTTGAGATTAGTTATTAAAATAGCAAAAGAATTCAAACCAAACAAAGAGATAAGCTTTATGGATATTATTCAGAATGGTAATATTGGTCTTATAAGAGCTATTGAGAAATTTGACTACGAAAAGGGAGAAAGTTTCTCGACTTATGCTTCTTTCTGGATAAAGCAAAATATAATAAGAGGATTTGAAAAATCAAAATATAGTGGGGGAGCTTCTTTCAGAATGGCTGAGAGCTATAGAAAGATAATGAATTTTATCAAATACTTTAAAAACAAAAATGGAAGAATACCAACAATAAATGAAATAAAAGAAGAAACAAAATTATCTTCTAATCTTATATTTGATATTGTAAAAAGTATAAATCCAAATATGAACGAAATTTCTTTTTCTTCTATTTGCGAAACAAATGATGAGCTTCTTGATAATATTTCAGATGATTCATATAATCCAGAAAATTTAATAGAGAAAAAAATGTTGAGTGAAGATATAGACAATGTGTTCAATTGTATTGGTAATAGAGAGAAAGAAATATTAAAAGAAAGATATGGCTTTTCAACAGATAAAAAAACCCCCCTCACAGAACTTGGGAAAAAATATTCTCTCACTTCAGAAGGAATAAGACAGATAGAAAAAAGAATACTTGCTTATATTAAAATTAACTATCCATTTCTTGCAAATTATTTGTATAGTTAATATAATATAGGTAAAAGTTTCTATCTTATTGAAAAATAAACTGTAGATTTATAATTAATAAAAAAATTAATAAAAATTTCTTAGTTAATAAATAAAATAAGTATTTTAATGAAAAATGGAGGCAAAAGTGAGAGAAGAAGAATTTAAGGGGAAAAAACTTGAGTTAAAAAATGACGGATATCTATCTTTGTTCTTTGTTGGTGTAGGTAGTGCATTCACAAAAAAACACTTCCAGACAAATCTTTTGATCATTAAAGGCAACACTCACCTTTTAGTTGACTGTGGAACGAAATGTCCACAAGCTTTGTATGAACTGGGGCTATCGGTAACAGATATTGAAAATCTCTTAATTACTCATTCTCATGCAGATCACATAGGTGGTCTTGAAGAGGTTGCTCTTGTTAATAGATATATGGCCAAGAAAAAACCCACAATGATAATCAATGAAACATATCAACATTTACTCTGGGATCTTTCTTTGAGAGGAGGGTGCGCATATAGTGAAGAAAAAGCTGGTGCTGTTCTTACATTTGCTGATTTCTTTAATGTTATAAGGCCAAAATGGCTGCCGAATTATCCGAGAGAAACCTTAGAGGTAAATCTTGATAATCTTAATATTAAAATGTTCAGAACAAAGCATATTCCAGATAATTCTGATAGCTGGGAAACATCTTTCTGGAGCTGTGGAATAATTATCGATGATAGAATTTTATTTACGAGTGATACAAGATATGACCCAGAACTTATAACAGGATATGATAAAATATTCAATTTTGAGTTGATAATACATGATTGTCAATTTTATACTGGTGGGGTTCATGCATCAATTGAGGAAATAAAAAACCTTCCCTCAAATATAAAATCAAAGATGCTTCTTTCTCACTACGGAGATAACTGGGAAAAGTTTCAGGAAAAAATAAAAGAATATGGTTTTAAAGGACTTGCTAAACAGCAAGTTTTTTATATTTTTGATTAGCAAATTTTTGACTTAAAAATGAAAAAGGATTACAATAGTTTAACAATATTTGATTTTTATTTTCCAAAAAAAATAGGAGGAAAAATATGAAAAGAGTACTTGTTTATCTTGTCGCTATTTTTTTGATTTCTGGTTTGGCTTTTTCAGCTACAACAAAGAAATAAGACACAAAAACAACAACAAAGAAAACAGAAACCAAAAAAACTGAAACAAAAAAAGAAGAAAAAAAGGAAGTATCAGGCAATCTAGATAGCTATTTTAAGCCTGGCACTCTAGCTGTTAACCTCGGCATAGGGTTTGCATTTTTCTGGGGTGGTTTTGATATTTATCCTGGGGTAGAATATACTTTTTATCAATTTAAGATTGATAATAAGATTCCTTTTGATGTTGGAGTTGCTGTAAGAGGAATATATTATTCCTGGTCAACGACAGTTTATGGTGGAAATTATGGTTTTATGCTAATAGGTGCAGGAGCTTTTGCCACACTTCATTTTGGTCCTAAGGCAATAGAAAACCTTCCAGATTTTCTTAAGAGAACAGATGTTTATATTGGTTTAGGAATAAGATTTTTCAGTGCTTCTTATACTGGAGATGCAGCATATTTGAATTCTCTTGGCTATAATTACGGAGGAGTAGGTATCGCTTCTATCGGAGGTGTAAGTTACTTTATTACAGATAACTTTGCAATAAACTTTGAAGGTAGCTATTATGGTTATGGTGGTGGATTAATAGGTGTTTTATATAAGTTTTAACTAACGAATAGAAAAAAGGGAGTTGTTTTGAAACAACTCCCTTTTTTAGCACTATTGGAATTTTAACCAAAATCATCACAAACACGAAAGGAAAAATTATTTTAAAAACAATATTGCTTTTTATTTTTTAAACTTGTTAAAATTTTAATCTGAGTTGGCGAAAACATTTTTATTTGAAAAAAATAACATAGCCACTGCCTTTTTGTGATTTGAACCCGAGTTATAACAAAAAAGTGTGTTGTTGAAAACAATATTTCCCTTATTTCCATTTAGTCCCATCGAGAATTGAAGAGAGGTCGCAGCAAGTAAAAGAGGTGTGTTGTTTTTCAAACAACACACCTCTTTTATTTCATTAGCCCTATCGGGATTTGAACCCGAGTCG
>FQKF010128605.1_pt1 | contig 14260 bp, 12 predicted proteins | sample 1504521 | NCBI WGS metagenome assembly FQKF01 (sample SAMEA4475357, study PRJEB15587) | soil metagenome | biome: Soil; feature: Field | place: India | collected 2015-03-11 | depth 0 m
AAACTTCCTCAATCCACAAGATTTAAAAATATAATCAATCTTGCAAAAGAAGAGGCTTTAGAAATTGGACATAACTACATAGGTACTGAACATATTCTTCTGGCATTATGTTCTGAACCTGAAAATGCGGCTATTCTACCTGTTTTTTTAAAAAATAGAGGTATTGATGTTGCAATATTAAGACAGGAAATTATTAAACTTGTAGGACATGGCGAAATAGATATTGTTCAAAAGAGTCTCGGTAAAAAGAATACTAAGACACCTTTTCTTGATAAATTCTCTAAAAATTTAAATAACCTTGCACTTCAGAATAAACTTGAACCAGTAATAGGAAGAGAGCAAGAAATACAAAGATTAATACAGATTCTATCAAGAAGGCAAAAAAACAACCCAATTTTAATAGGAGACGCTGGAGTTGGAAAAACTGCCGTAGTTGAAGGCCTTGCCCAGAGAATCGTTATGGGAAGTGTTCCAGATAGAATCAAAAAGAAGCAGATTTTGCTTCTTGATGTAGGATTAATAGTTGCTGGAACAAAATACAGAGGAGAATTTGAAGAAAGAATTAAAAATATCCTCAAAGAAGTTGAGGAATCAGAAAATGTAGTTATTTTTATTGACGAAATTCACACTATACTTGGAGCTGGAAATTCAGAAGGAGCCCTTGATGCATCTAATATGCTTAAACCAGCATTAGCAAGGGGAAACATACATTGTATAGGAGCTACTACATTTGAAGAATACAGAAAGAAAATAGAAAAAGATAAGGCTTTAGTAAGAAGATTTCAACCTGTTATTATAAATGAACCATCAATTGAGGACACAATAAAGATTTTAAATCAAATAAAGTCAAAATATGAAGAATTTCATAATGTTGTTTACACAGAGGATGCAATATCATCAGTTGTTTATCTATCAAGCAGATTTTTGCCTGAAAGAAGATTGCCTGATAAAGCAATAGATCTTATGGATGAAGCTGGTGCTTATTGGGGAAGTAAACTTCTTGATAAACCAGCTAAGTTTATAGAAGTTGAGATGAGGTTAAAGCAACTTGAAGAAAATAAAAATTTCTTTATAAATCTTCAGGATTTTGAAAAAGCCGCATTTTTAAGAGATGAAATAGAAATCGTAAAAAAAGAATACTTGAGAGAATTTAAAAAATGGCAAAAAAATTTCACAGGTAAAGAAAAAGCAGTTATAGATAGAAAAGAAATAGAAGAAGTCTTATCATTTATGACAGGTATACCAATTTCCGTTCTGGATAAAGGAGTAGATAAGAATAAATACCTTTTTATAGAAGATGAACTTAAGAAAAGTATAATAGGTCAGGATGAAGCTATAAAAGCTATTTCTGATTGTATAAAGAAAAGTGTTGCTGGTATAAGAAAGCCCAAAAAACCTATGGGAAGTTTTGTCTTTTTAGGTCCAACTGGAGTGGGTAAAACTGCCCTAGCAAAAGCACTTGCTAAGTTTATGTTTGGTTCTGAGGATGATCTTGTTCAGCTTGATATGTCAGAATATATGGAAAAGTTTCAAATCTCAAGAATTATAGGAGCACCTCCCGGTTATGTTGGATATGAAACAGGTGGAATTCTTACAGAAAAAATAAGAAGAAAGCCATATTCTGTTGTTTTATTTGATGAAATTGAGAAAGCTCACCCTGATATTTTTAATATATTACTTCAAATCCTTGATGAGGGAAGGCTGACTGACAGTTTCGGGAATGTCGTTGATTTCAGAAATACTGTTATAATTTTAACATCTAACATTGGTTCAGATAGAATATCGGGAAAAGAACATCTTGGATTCTTCAGTTCTAAGGAAACAGAAAAGGATAAAGAAGTATTTTTGGAAGAGTTAAAGAAAATTTTCAAGCCGGAACTTCTTAATAGAATTGATGAAGTAGTCGTCTTTAATGAACTTGAAGATAAAAGTCTTATCTATATTGTAGACAAGATGATAAAAGAATTAAATGAAACTCTATCACACAATAAAATATTACTTAAGGTAAACGATGATGTTAAAGAATATGTTGTGTCAAATGGATATGATAAAAAATATGGTGCCCGTTCTCTTCAAAGAGCAATTAATAAATTTATTGAAATTCCAATGACAGATTACTTAATAAGTATAAACGAAGATTTTTTTGCAAATAATTCAATAAAAGAATTAAAGGTTTTAATTGAAAATGATAAAATAAAATTTGAACTCAACAAAGAATTAAAACAACAAAAAGCAAAAACGCAATCGAAGAAAAAAAAGGAATTAACTTTGTTTGATAATAAAGAAGGAAGTTAAAATTCTATAACAAAAAAATGTTAAATTCTTTATTTTTATGTTATAATTGACCGATAAAATATAATAACACTTTTTATAAAGGGGATCCCATGGCAAAGGTGTTGCCTTTTTCCGGCGTTTACTATAATCCTGAAAAATTCACGAGATTTGATCTTTTAATTTCTCCTTCCTCTGACATTATGACTGATTCTATCAAGTCAAAACTTAAGGAAGAAGTTAATAATTTTTCATATCTTATTTCTCCAGACGGAAATGGTGAAAAATACAAAAACGCCGTAAACAAATTTTTTGGTTGGTTATTGAGAGATGTTTTAGTTATTGATAAAAAACCATTTTTCTACATTTTAGAAGTTCAGAGAAAAATAGAGGGTATAAACTATACTCATTATGGAATCTTCAGCCTAATGAAACTTGAGGATTATAATGATAAATTAAAGAAAAACCAAAAAATCACTGAAGAACAGCTTAATGAAAGATACACTTTAATCAAAGAAACACAGACAAATCCAGAGCCAGTATGTTTTATCTATAAGGATCAAAATAAAGAATTAAATACAAAAATTAAAGATTTCATTTCTGGTAAAAAAGAAAAGTTTTATGTTGAATTTATGAAAAATATCTATAAAGTTTATGAAATTGATGACCAGAACGTATCTTCAGAAATTAAGAACTTTTTTGAAAATAGTTCTCTTTATCTTATAGATGGGCATAGTAGATATGAAGCCTCCTTAAAATATATGAAAGAAAAGAAAGAAGAATTAGGATCAAAATATACTGGAAAAGAACCATTTAATTATGTTCTTTCATGTTTTTTTAATTTTTATGATGAGGCAATTTTTATTAATCCAGTTCATAGAGGAATAAAAAGTTTTGGTATGTCAATAACAGATATATTAAAAACTCTATCCAGTGATTATAAATTTGCTTTAATACAATTTAACAATCCAAAAGAAGAATTAATTGCAAGAAAAAAAATTAATTTTTTAATAGAAGAAAATAGAAAAAAGGGACTAATAAGTTTTGGTTTTTATCATAAAGGAGCTGGAAATAAATATTTTATACTTACTTATAACAAACCGGCAAATTCAGATACACTTGATAGTGATATTTTTAACCAAACTATTATTTCAAAATTCAATAAAGTTGATGTAAGTTATTTTCATGACTATGAAACTCCATTTGATGTTGTAAAAAGTGGAGAAATTGAAGGTGCATTTTTTATAAATGGAGTAAATAAAGAAAAAGTAACTAATATGATTGATCAAAATAAAATATTTGAACCTCAAAGTTTTTGTTTTTCACCACAGATACCGGGTGGATTATTGTTGTTTTCCTATAGATATTCTTCTATTGGTGTTGATTAAGCAGGAGGAAAAATGAAAAGAGTTTTAATTTTATTAATTGCTATAGCTTTCTTTGTTATTGGTGGCTGCGATAAGAAAAAGGAAGAAGCAAAAGATAACGATTTTCTTACAGAATTACTCAAACAAAATGAGGCTATTACAACAACAAATACAAATCTTGTAGTAGAGGAAAATATTACTGAAGAAGTTACAAATACAAATCTTACAAAGAAAACTGATGAAGTCGAAAAGATTGCCGAGGATATTAAGCAACTTGAAAAGATGAAGATAAAAGATGAAGGAATTGCTGTAAAAGAAGAAAAACAGACAAAAGTCTCAAAGAAAGCCGGCACATATATTATAGTCGGTAATGATAATTCAGGACAGAGTGTTTCACCAAGAAAATTCTTAAAACTTACTATGGTAGTTGTTCCTAAATCTACAAGAGCTAAGAATGTAAATTTTTATGTATATGCTGTTTCAAAAGAAAGTTCAAAAAAATATCTTGTGTATAATGTAAATAATATTGAAGTTATAAATGGTCAGGCTCAGCTTACAAAATACTGGAATGCTAAAAATATTGATGGAGATTTTCTTGATCCGGGAAATTATAGCATATATGTAAAATTTGTGGTGAAAGATAAAAATGGAGAGGTGATAGACACAATAGAAAGGTACTGGGGAAGTAAAGATTTTTATATAAAATTATATTAAAACTCTTTACTTATTTTGCGATGTATATTAAAATAAGGATACTATGTTGCTGAATATTTTGAAATCTAAAATTCACAGAGCTGTAGTTACAGAAACCAATTTAGATTATGTAGGTAGTGTTACGATAGATGAAATTTTGATGGAAGAAGCAAATATTCTTCCATATGAACAGGTTCATGTGTGGAATATAACTAATGGGTCAAGACTTATTACTTACGCTATACCGGGAGAAAGGGGTAGTGGAGTAATTTGTCTTAATGGAGCAGGAGCACATTTGAACCAGAAAGGTGATAAGGTTATAATAGCAGCCTTTGCATTGTTAACCAGTGAAGAAGCTAAAAACTTTAAGCCAAAGGTTGTATTGATTGGAGAAAATAACAAAATAGATAAAGTTTTGTTTTAAAAAAAAAGTTCTAAGGAGAGGCATATGAAATACAAAGGAAGGTTGAATTTTTTTGGTCTTTTGTTGTCCTTAGCTTTGATTTTGCTGTCTAATAATTTGGTTTTTTCTTTTGGTTTTTCTGAAAGAGGTAGAGAAACCATTAATCTTCAGACATTTACAGTTTCTGACTTTGGAGATGAAAAGGATCAGACAAATGGTATTGTATGGAAGGTTAAATTTTCTAGATATGCAAAGCCAGCTGATCCTAACAAAGAAATGAGCACATGGGATACAAATGCCTGTGATGCAAAATACTTTGAAGCAAAACCACTTGGTCTTCCTCAAGAAGTAGATGTAAGACAAAAGTGGTCTCTTGGTATCAAAGCCCAGTTTATTAAGAAAGGATATAACTGGATAGAAATCTATACTGCTAAAACAGAGGGGAAAAGTATTGTTGGTTCTGATGGAAGACCAGATAATACAATTGAAGCTAAGAAAGAGGCTTTACCACTTATTGGAGTAATAAAAAGTCTTGATATGTGGGTGTGGGGAGGAAATTACAATTACTGGATGGAATTTTACTTACTTGATTATAAAGGTTTCTTACATAAAATTCATGTTGGAGATATAAACTTTGTTGGATGGCGAAATTTAAGAACTAAGATTCCGGAATATATACCACAGGCTGAAAACAGGGTTCCATTTTTAAAACCTTTAAAGCTAGAGTATATAAAGATATGGTCATATCCAACAGAAAGAGTTGATCAGTTTTATGTCTATTTAGATTATTTGCAGGTTCAAACAGACGTATATCTTGAAAGATTTAACGGTGATGATCTTGCAACAAAAGCCTGGTAAAAGGGGTGAAATATGAAAAAGATTTATATTATTATTTTTTCGTTGTTAATATCAGGAGTTATATTTGCACAGCAGGTTGGTAATTCTGATTATAAGAGAGTAGGTGAGCTTGAGATTATCAACACAAATGCAGGTGAAAAATCTGATAAAAAAGTAGCAACAGAACTTGTTCAAACTGTTCTTGTAGAAGATTTTGAAACTGCTGGTGAATGGACAGCATTTATGCCAAGAGATTATGGTATTGCTACTTCAATGAGAAGAGAAGGTTCTCCGAGAGATCTTGAATCAGATAGAAATAGATATGTATTGGGTGTAAAAGTTGAATTTATGAAAAGAGATTGGAGCTGGACAACTATTGTTCCAGCCAAACCTATTAAAATAAAAGGTATAACTAAAACTGTAACAATATGGGTTGTTGGAAGAAACTATAAACATTCTCTAAGTCTTGTTCTTAAAGATTATCTTGATAGACTTAGATTTATTCAATCAGAACGTCTTATCTGGACTGGATGGAAGCAGGTTAATATTAATATACCTGATACAATTGAACAGGAAAATTATAAGATTACAGAGGATAGAGGTATAACATTTATTGGTTTCAGACTTGATTTTGAACCTGAAGATATTCTCGGAAGACCTTTTTATACCTATTTTGATTATATGACTGCTGATGTTGATTTGTTTTCTGAAACAAAGCAGAATCCAGACGATATGCTTGATCACTGGTAATATTTTTCGTTAATTTTAATGAGGCAGATAAAACTTTAAAATTTGTGCCTCTCTTGCAGGGATGGAGTTGTCTTAAAAAATTTTTATTTGAGATCACTCTATCCCTTATTGTTTTTATTCAAGTAAGGTAATTTTGTATGTTATTAATTATTAATATATTACTTACTTTTTTTCTATTTTCCTGTACAGAAAATAAAACTGTTGTAAAAAATGAAGTTCTCTTTGAAACTCAAAATTTTGATATTGAATTTGAAAAAAATGGTTTTAAACACAAAGATTATGTCTTTTATATTGATGCTTATAAGAATTATATCGTCGCAGGAAGTGCTGATAATTCAATTTCTATCTGGGACTATGAAAAATCTATCTTGATCACCAATATTGTATTTAGTTTCAGAGGCAAATGGGGAATTCCAGTCAAATATACTCAAAATGGGAAATATCTTGTAGTTGGAGCCTATGAAGAACTTATAATTTTAAATTCTGAAAACTATAAAGTTATCTCTAAAAAATTAGCACATCTTAAAGGCGTTCAGTCAATAGCAGTTTCAAGTGATAATAAATATATTTTCAGTGGTGGAGCAGACGGATTTGTTAAGGTATGGAGTATTCCTGGACTTAATTTAATAAAAGAACAAAAGATAACAAAGGGAGAAGTATGGAACACTCATATAAGTAGTTCTGGCTTTCTTGCAATCTCTGGTTCTTCAACTAAAGAAGTTATCATTTTTTCTTTTCCAGATTTATCTATAAAGAAAATAATAACCAATGATTATCCAGTCGAATTTGTTAATTTTTCTTCCGATAATAATTATTTTCTTTTTGCTGATAATTTTGGATATGTTATAGTTCATAAAATTGATAACCTTGATTTTCCTTATGTTAAATTCAGAGAACATTTAAGTGAGGTTCTGGTTGCTAAGTTTATAGACCAGAATTTTTTAATTTCTGGTGGTAGAGATGGCGATATATATATATATGATTTAAAAAGTAAAAATGTTTTAAAAAAATATAGTGTTGGTAGTGCAGTTTTTTACTTTGAAAAGAGTAATAAATATAAGATGCTGATAATAGGAACACAAAAGGGGAATGTTTTATTTTATAAGATAATATCTAAGGAGTAGTTGTGGAGAAAGAAATAGCTCAGAGAAATGAAATTGTTTCTCTTTTTAACAAATTAAGACTTAATAGAGTTAAAGTTAAACTTGAAAATGAAGAGAAAAAATTCAGTCTTGAAGCTTTTATAACTAAGGCTGACCCATCACTTCTTGGTTTATTTTATGATGATGTTCCAGAAATTATACCAATAAAAAATGTAAAAATTTCTTTTGATCTTAACAATAATTTTTATAATTCTGAGAATGTTATGGTAAGGCTTGTTAATGTTCCTCTTAAAAGTATAGAAGTCAATTTACCAGAGAAACTCTTTTTCCATTCCGTAAGAAAATATCCAAGAATCGAAGGTCTTGATGAAATAAAGGTATTCATAAAAAACATTGAGACAACCGAGGTTTCAAAACAAACAAGTGTGAATCTTGCAGAATTGCCAGCTACATTAAGGGGGATATATCTTGAAGTTCAAAATGAAAAACCAGATATAAAAAAGATTATAAAAATGATAGGTGAAGAGCTTTCAAGGTTCTCGAATAGATTCAAGATAAATCTTTTTAAGGATTTATCAAAGTTAACTCCTATTGAAAATGTTGTAAATATTTATAAAAAGACTTTCTGGATTGGTGATACCGAAAATTTATCAAATTATGTTCATCTCGGTGAAAAATATGGTGTCGTTGGTTATGAAAAATATTTTGATCTTATTGGAAAAAAAGTTAATCCTCAAGTTCTTGAACAAATAAGACAAACTTATATATCAAAGGGCATCATTTCTTATGCTATGGTTCCAATTATAATTGGCGATAGAGTTTTTGGAGTTATAGAAGTTTCTGTTCCAAATGATCCAAAGTATAAGCAGTTAAGTATATACGAAATATTTTATATTAAGGGTCTTGCAGATATCGTTGGGGAAGTAATAGTTAAAACCCAGTCTACTTCCGAAAATGCAGATGTAATGTTTAACGTAATTGATTTATCAATGGGAGGAATACTTGCTAATACTAAAAATGTTTACATAACACATTATATTAAAGAAAATTCTGTTGTTGTTTTGTCAATAAATTATAAAGAAAAAACTATAAATATTAAATCAAGAGTTGTTCGTTATCATTATGTTTCTGGTGATAATGCAGGGCTTAATGTAGCTTTTGAATTTTATATTGATGATGAAGAAACAAAGGCAGAGCTCTCAGCTCTTATTAAAACCTTATCAAAGAAAGAAAAAGAGGCTTAATTTATTCTGGACAATTTACTTTATATAATTTATAATATTAGTTAACTATTTAGGGGAGTTTTTTTATGCTTTATATCCTTTTTTTTGAATTAAGACATAAATTTATTTTATTTAATTTATTAAGGTATATAACTTTTCGTTCTATGGCTGCCTTTCTTACAGCTTTTATAATTGGCATGATTTTAGGGCCAATTTTTATAAAAAAATTCAAAGAAATGGGTGCAGGACAATCTATTAGAGAAGATGGTCCCTCTACTCATCAAGTAAAGTCTGGAACTCCTACAATGGGAGGAATATTTATAATTATTTCTGTAATTTTATCTTCTCTCTTATGGACTATTTATAACTATTATGTTTTTGTAGTATTATTTTCAATAATTGGATTTGCTGCTATAGGTTTTTATGATGATTTTCTCAAAGTATCAAAAAAGAATTCAAAAGGAGTTAAAGCCAAGTTAAAACTCTTGTTTCAGATAATTGTAAGTGCCATTATACTCTTATTGCTTTACTTTGATCCTTTTGAAAAGTTTTCTTTTTCTTTTTTTATTCCTTTTTATAATAAGCCTTTATTTTACTGGCCTTTTTTGATTGGAGTGTTTTTTTATATTTTTACAATGGTAGCATTTTCTAACGCTACAAATCTCTCTGATGGACTTGACGGGCTTGCTGCTGGAATGAGTATTTTCCTTATTATTCCTTTTGGAATAATTGCCTACGTAGTCGGTAATGTTGTCGCTTCTGATTATCTTAAGTTTATTTATATCCCGGGAGCTGGTGAAATTTCTGTCATTCTTGCAAGTTTTATTGGAGGGCTCGCTGCTTTTCTATGGTATAATGTTCATCCTGCAGAAATTTTTATGGGAGATACTGGTTCACTTGCGATAGGAGGTATGATTGCCACAATTGCTATAATTTTAAAACAAGAGGTTTTACTTTTAATAGCTGGCTTTATGTTTGTTCTTGAAACTGTCTCTGTCGTTATACAAACAAGTTATTTTAAATATACAAAAAAGAAATTTGGGGAAGGTAAAAGAATATTTTTGATGGCTCCAATTCATCATCATTTTGAGAAAAAAGGCTGGAAAGAAACACAAGTAGTGATAAGATTCTGGATAATTTCAGCTCTCTGTGCCCTTATTTCATTGACTACATTAAAATTGAGATAAAATTTAAAAATTTATGGGGGATATTAATGAAATTAAAATTGACAGAGGAACAAAAGAAAAAACTTATTGAGACAGCAAGGTTAACAATCAAAAAATCTCTCTATGAGAAAATTGATGAAAATTTCCCAGACTTAAGTGATGATATTTTTGGGGAAAGTTATGGAATGTTTGTTACTCTTACGATTCGTGGAAGACTGAGAGGATGCATAGGTTATGTCGAGGGAGTTAAACCTTTAAGAGAGGCTGTTAAAGATTTAGCAATTCAGTCGGCATTCAAGGATCCAAGATTTTATCCATTAACTAAAGAAGAATTTAAGCACATAAAGATCGAAATTTCAATTCTCTATCCACTTGAAGAAGTAAAAGATATAAACGAAATCGAAGTAGGTAAACATGGAATAGTTATGGAAAGAGGATTTAACAGAGGCTTACTATTGCCTCAGGTAGCGACAGAATATGGGTGGACAAGAGAGGAGTTTTTGAATCAAACCTGCAGAAAAGCTGGAATGGAAACATATTGCTGGGAAAATGGAGCAAAAATTTTTAAGTTTGAAGCTGAGGTTTTTGGTGAAGAAGATTAATCCTAATTTATTCAAGTTTTCTGCTCTTAAACTATCTTTTTTTGGTCTGTTAATATTGATTTTTATACTTATTTTTTCCGTTAACTCAGGAAGAAGAGCACTTGAAGATCGTTCGGCTTTAAATCAGGTCAAAAGTTTTCAACTTGTCAGTCAGTGGATTGGAACAAATGGAGAATATGTTGAAGACTTTGTGATTGATAAAAAATTTCTCTATGCAGTTTTTGGTGAAAAGGGACTTGGTTTATTCAATAAAAATGAAAACTTAACTTTAATCACTAATTTTTTAGTTGAAACAAATGAAATTAAATTTTCTCTTAAGTCATTAGAGCTTTATGAAACTAATAATCAAATTTACCTTGTTTCTTCTTTTTTCTCTGGTGAGAAAAAGGGTATTGTAGTATTATTTGTCGAGAATACCAATGTCATATTAACAAACTATTTCTTTGTTGATTTTTTATCACCAAAGAGTTTTTGTATAGGAAATCACAAACTTTACGTTCTGACAAAAAATGAACTTAAGGAATTTGATATAGTTGATAGTTCAAATGAAAAAAATTATCAATTTAATATTTCAGAAAACAGTAAAATGAAATTTTATAAGGGATATTTTTATTTACCATCCTTTAATAAAGGTTTAATAATTGGAAAAATCGAGAAAAATTCTTTTAAAGTAATTTCTACAATAAAGAATGATATAAATAGTGTGTCTGATTGTTTTATTATGGATAAAAAGTTGCTTATAGCCGATAAAATGCTTGGAATAAGCCTTTATAACATTAATGGAATGAATAATGAAGTCGTTTTCAGATATGATACTGCTGGAGATGCTAATTCTGTATTTATGAAAGGAAATGATATCTTTGTAGCAGATGGAATTAATGGAGTTTTAAGTTTAAGTTATAAAAACAATAGACTGAAACTGGAGAAGTATCATAAAGGCGATTACCTTGCTAATAATATCATTTATGATAACTCACAAAATTTACTCTATGTTTTAGCTGGTGCAAATGGAATAATAGTTTTAAAATAAGGAATAATATGGACAATAAAGTTTTAAAGCGAATTTTAGGATATGGATTTAAATATCCATTTTTGTTTATTTTTTCTATTATACTTTCTTTATTTTTTGTTTTTGCAAAGGTTGGAGCAGCTTTTTTTGCCACAAAGTATTTTTCTCAAGCCTTTATTGAAAAGAATTTGCAAGGTAGTGATATAACATCAATTCTTATCCTTATTGGACTTGCGTTTGGGTGGGTATTATCGCATTATCTTATTTTTGTTTCATCTACTTCACTTGCAATGAATGTTATGCATGACATAAGAAAGAATGTTTATGAAAAAGTTTTATCTCTTCCTATGTCTTATTTTAAAAAAAATAAACTCGGTGATATTATCTCAAGGTTGATTAATGATGTTCAGATAATTGAAGTTTTTTTTATGAATGTAATGGTAGAGCTTTTAATACAGCCACTTACTTTAATTGCTGTTGTAGTGATTTTATTCTTCATAAATTTCAAACTTTCACTTTATTTCTTTTCTATAACTCCAATAATCGCAATAGTTCTCGGTGGAATTGGGGGACTTGTGCAGAAGTTAAGTCAAACAGTTCAAAAAAACATTTCAAACGTCACTTCTGTAATACAGGAATCTATATATGGAATTGAAATCATAAAAGGCTTTTCTATAGAAAATAATATGAAAGACAAATTCTTCAATGTAAATAGAGATTATTTATCTTCTACAAAAAAAGAAATAAGGGTGAGATTTCTTGGGACACCCACATCAGAATTTCTTGGGGCTTTGGGGATAATCATTATTTTATTTTTTGGTTCAATAATTGTAAAAAACGGTCTTGCTACACCATCTGAAATCATAAGTTTTATAACTCTTTGTTTACTTCTTGCAGAACCTTTAAGTAAATCAACTGATGTTTTTATGGTATTAAAAAAACTTATACCTGCTGGTAAAAGAATATTTGAGCTTATCGATTATGAAACAAAAGAAATTGAAAATCTTATTAAATTGAATAAACTGGAAGGCAAAATTGATTTTGAAAATGTTTTTTTTGCTTATGAAGGGGATAATTATATTTTAAAAGATATAAATTTTAATATTAAGCCTGGCGAAACGATAGCAATTGTTGGTCATAGTGGTGCTGGAAAATCTACAATAGTTTCTTTAATACTTGGCTTATACTATCCCACGTCTGGAAAAGTATTAATAGATGAAAAGGATATTTTTACAATTGACACACACTTATTGAGAGAAAAAATAAGTCTTGTAACTCAAGAAAATATACTATTTTCTGGAACTATAGAAGAAAATATAAAAATCTCAAACCCTCATGCTACAATGGAAGAAATAATAGAAGCAGCAAAAATTGCTAACGCACACAATTTTATTTCAAAACTTGAAAAAGGCTATCAAACTGAGATAGGAGATAGAGGTGTCAAACTTTCAGGTGGAGAAAGACAGAGAATAGCCCTTGCAAGAGCAATATTGAGAAAACCAAAAATCTTGATACTTGATGAGGCTACAAGTTCTCTTGATGCTGAGTCTGAAGAATCAATAAAAAAAGCTATGGAAACAATTTTAGGTAAACAAACAACAATAATAATTGCACATAAACTTTCAACAATTATGAAAGCTGATAAGATAATAGTTATAGAAAACGGTAAAATTGTTGAAATTGGAACTCACAGCGAATTAATTTCACAAAAAGGTATATACAATAGACTATTTAACATACAGATTTCTATATAGTTAAGGAGATAGTATGCACCCAAAAGCCTTAGAATTAATCAAGAAATACGAAGAGCTTGAAAAAAGGCTATCAGAATTACCGCCTGGTAGTAGTGAATACATAAAGGTTGCAAAAGAAAGAAGCGAACTTGAGGAACTGGTTGATAAGTATAGAGAATTTGGCAAACTCGAAAAGGAAGAAAAAGACTTATTTGAATTAATCAATTCAGAAGAAGATGAAGAACTGAAAAAAATAGCAAAAGAAGATATTGAAAACATAAAGAAAAGAAAGGAAGAGCTTGAAAATGAAATTTTATTACTCCTTCTTCCAAAAGATGAAATGGCAACAAAAAATGTTATAGTAGAAATAAGGGCTGGAACTGGTGGAGAAGAAGCAGCAATCTTTGCTGGAGATTTATTCCGAATGTATACAAGATATGCAGAAAGGAAAAAGTGGAAATATGAAGTGCTTGACTTTAATCCAACAGAACTCGGCGGCTATAAAGAAGTAGTTTTTTCTATAAAAGGTAAAGATGTTTATGCACATCTCAAGTATGAATCGGGTGTTCACAGAGTTCAGAGAATTCCAGTAACTGAAGCAGGTGGCAGAATTCATACTTCAACAGCTTCGGTAGTTGTTCTTCCAGAAGTTGACGAAGTTGACATAGCAATAGACCCAAAAGACTTAAAAATTGATACTTTCAGAGCTGGTGGTGCAGGTGGACAGTATGTTAATAAGACTGAATCGGCTGTCAGAATAACCCATATCCCCACTGGCATTGTAGTTGCCTGTCAGGAAGAAAGATCTCAGCTCCAAAATAGAGCTACAGCATTAAGAATTTTAAGATCAAAGCTATTTGATATGGAAATGCAGAAAAAAATAGAAGAACAAAGTCAGATAAGGAAAACCTCAATCAGAAGTGGAGACAGATCCGACAAAATAAGAACATATAACTTTCCCCAGAACAGGGTTACAGACCATAGAATAAACTTAACTCTTTATAAACTTGATTTGATTCTTGATGGGGATTGTGATGAACTTATCAACGCCTGCATTATGAATGAACAGCAGGAATTACTCAAAAATCTTGGTTAGAAGGTAA
>FQKF010066673.1_pt1 | contig 14259 bp, 13 predicted proteins | sample 1504521 | NCBI WGS metagenome assembly FQKF01 (sample SAMEA4475357, study PRJEB15587) | soil metagenome | biome: Soil; feature: Field | place: India | collected 2015-03-11 | depth 0 m
CGAGTATTCAGTTTTTGTGTGAAGATAACCTGTATGAATGTGAGACGACAACGCCCCTTTCATATCCGAACAAAATCCCCATCCCACAGTTGCTTTTTCTCATGATTTATGGTATACTATCTAGGTGAGAAGATGAGGTGGGTCTATGGAAATTGTCGATATTGATGAGATTCGGGAGTCTTTTCCCTATCTCAATCAACCTGATATCACCCTTGAATCAGCCATCCGCAATGAAGGTACCCTCTGTATCACCCTTTCTCTCAAGGTAGGAAAACTCATTGACATTGTCGATACCTACGGCTGGCAGTGTATCTTTGATAGAGGAGTAGGAGAAGACGCAGAGGTTTTCACCTGCATTGCGAGAAGGGAGGGGTGATTTTTTATTCCCCTCATAACCCCAAAAGTCAAAATCCTTTTTTGAACAATAAAACTAAAAATATCTCCTCTTTTTCTTCTTCCTCTTCAAGATACCCTTTTCTCCTGTCGATATATAAAGAAGAAACCGCAGAGAGGAGCGGATACCGATGAAAAAATCTTCTATTACCCTTCGTGTTGTCGGGGCGACGTTTTTTAGTATCTATCTTTCTATTTTCCTTTACTCTGTCATTCTTCCTTTCCTTTTTGTGATGCCCCCAGAGGAGAGGATTTCCTTCTGGATAAAAATGGCCGTGGTGGTGACCATTTTAGGACCCATTTGTTCTTTTATTGTCTATCTTTTCTACAGGCCTGTTGCAAGAGCTACAAGATTGGCCCAATCAGGAGAGGAAATTCCCCACTGGCTCAGACACAAAGCTATGCGCTCTTTCCATGCCATTCAGGGGTTTCTCTTTATCGTCGGACTTTTAGCCTATGCCGCAGGGGCCGGTCTCAATTTTTTAGCTGAAATCGTCATCGAGCACAAGCCTTTTATTCCCTTCTACTGGATAAGTCGGTTAGTTCTTGCTCTCAGTTTTGGTCTTCTCAATGGGCTTGTCACAGCCCGTATGGTCAACCTTGCCTGGCTTGAGGCCAAATACCTCATGGGAATTACCTCTCTTGAGGACAGCAGTGAAAAGTACGAATCCACCTTTCACAAGATTTTTCTCCCTGGTTTTCTTCTTGTGTTTTTCATCACCGTTTTCAGCGCCGTGGGGGCAATATTCTATATTTACTACCTTCTCCAGACCAACAAAACTATCTCCTTTCAGGATGCAGCTTTTCACTTTCTTTTCATTGAGGGTTTTCTTCTTGTAATGGGGGCTATTCTTTTTGCCACCATCCTGTGGGAAAACCAGTCTCATATCTCAAACTTGCGGGACCAGATTATGCGACTTTCTGAAGGGGATATGAATCTTGCCAAGAGGGTATTCATCATCAGTTTTGATGATGTGGGCATGATGACAGCCGGCATCAACAAAATCCTTGAAAAACTCCAGAAGACATTTCTCACCATCAAGGATATGCAGCGTATCGTCAAGCAATCTGGGGAAATCACCAACAATATCATGACCAAATCCCGTGAAGAGGCTGAAGAGGTCACCCACCTCATCACCGAAGCAGGAGAGAACTACGAAGCCCAGGTTGATGTGATCAAAGAAGCCACCTCCCGCTTCAAACAAACCATGCAGGAAGTCAAAAAGGCCATTGCCAACTTCCAGAACCAGCAAAATGTTCTCGAACACGTAGCCCAGTCCTTCCAGAAGGTTGCTTCTACCTTCAAAGACATGATCTCTATGACCCTCTCCTCAACAGAGCGATTTGAAAAACTCTCTCGAGTGATCGGTGATGGAACCTCAGGGCTTCAGGATCTTCTCGAGGCCACCAAGGGTATTCAGGAAACCAACAAAAAGGTATATGAGATTGTGAAGCTAATCATGGATATTTCAGATCAGTCCAATATTCTTGCCATGAATGCGGCCATTGAGGCTTCTCACGCCGGTGAATACGGAAAAGGCTTTGCTATTGTGGCCTCTGAAGTACGGGAACTCGCCATCCACACCGCAGAATCCGCCCGTCAGATAGAATCTCTCATCCATGAGATGCAACAGCGCAATGAACGAGGGGCCACTATCAACGAAAAACTCAACGAGATTTTCAAAACCATGCAAAATGAAATGCAGGCCACAACCAGTCAGATAGAATCCATTGCTCAGATGGCAAGACGGGAAACCTCCACCGCTGAAGCCAGTTTGAAAGAACTTGCCCAGATGCAGGAGGTTGCTCAGGCCATCAAAGAAAATGTGAGCATCATCGAAACCAACGATGCTTCTCTCTCTGAGATCATGAGTCATTTGAATGATACGGCTGAAAAACTCGCCTCCATCAGCCAGCGACTGATGGAGGGTATCTCCTTCATCAGCCAGTCGTATGCCAATCTCAGTGAAGCTTTTGACAAGAGCTTCGAAGCCATCCAGCAACTCGATAACGCTATGGCCAACTTCAAAATCGACCATGAGTAAGCCTCTTCTGATTTTCTTTTTCACGGGATTTCCCCTTCTCTACGGCTGGAGAGCATGGCATATGATAGACACAGGAGCAGACACCACAGGTATTGGACAGGCCTGTGTGGTCTCGATAGATACCCCCTCTTTTGATATCCAGCCAGCCTCCACCGGGTTTGGACGTCGTCCCGTCGTTACCTGGGATCTTTCTACTTCTCTGACTCTCGTCGATCCACTCAGTGGTCGCTATCAACTCGCCCCAGACCCTCTTCTCTCCCTCTCCTTTTCTCTAGGAACATCCTCCTCCGGAGTGGGCGTCTCGCTACGGAGGATCATAGGCTCTGTGGGTTCAGACTTAGCTGTGTATAGAACCGGCGTCAGTGGCTCATGGCTGGTACTTCCCAATCTTCGGGTGGGAGGATTTTTAGGAGGCCTGATTGGAAAAGAATACACCTCCTATGGGACAGGCTTGGCCTTTTCCATCGGTTCCCTCTATCAGCTCAGCGAAACATGGCGACTTGGCATTTCCTGGCAAACGTTCTCTCCTCTCTCATGGTCGTCTTCCCTATATGGAAAAGAGGTACAGGAGAGATTTCCTTCTCGATTGGCCGTAGGGTTTGCCTCTCGCTTCTCAGTGGGAGAATGGTTCGCAGAGATAGACTACACGGATACGGCGTCCATGGGCTTTCTCTCTGATGGAGTTACAGAGAACCTTCCTGTATCTGAACTCACCCCATGGACCATTCACCTCGGCTGGAGAAGTAAACTCCCTCTCTGGGATATTCCTTTTCATCTTGGGCTTTTCACCGACCACATCTGGACGTCCCCTAAACCTTTACGACAGTGGTCCTTGGCTCTTGGCATCCGGGCGGTAGGGAAAAACGTACGTCTTGCCTTTACCTGGGTAGATAATTATCTTTTTTCTCTCTTTCTCTCAGATGTTCAACCTACAGAAAGGGGGCTCGTTTCCCTGAGCTACCTCTTTTGAAAAGACATCTTCCAAAGATTTTCTCTTTTCTCAGAATCCAAAGGCTCATCTTTTATTTTGTTTGAGCCTCACACAACTCAAAAAAGGAAAAAGCCTTTTGAAAATACTCTTCTCTTTTTTGACTGAGAGAAAGAAAAACCGGACCCTCCACGACCTGTTTTTGTTTCAAGGCCACGGGAGCCGTAGAAAAGAAATGCTCAAGAGCACTTTCAGACACAAGATGCGACCCGGTGGAATACTGAAGGAGAAAAGGCACTCCCATACGAGAGGCATCCGTCCAGAGAAACACACAGGCTTTGGAGAGGGCAAACCAGAATCTTCCTGTCACGGATGAACACACCATCTCATCAGAAGCAATCACCCCAGCCACTTTTTCATCATCCGTCAAATCCTGAAGAAGAAAGGGAAGATCAATTCTCTTCTCCGGAGCCACCGAGGCCAACATATCCAGTTGAACCTGCCGTATCTTTGATACGCCTAACTGGGTGGAGAGAATAGGGTTTACGGCTACCACTCCCGCGGCACATTTAGGATAGTCAAGAGCATACATCAAAGCCACTGTTCCCCCCAGACTTTCTCCCCACAGAAAAATTCTTGCCTCTCCATCCGTGCGCCGTATCTCCCGACTGATCTCAGCCACTTCCTTGGTATAGTCATGAAAATTGGCTATATCCCCCCGATTGTGCTGCGTTGTCTGTCCAAAGCCCAAAAGATCAGGACATATCACCGTATAGCCATGCTGAGCAAAAAAATCCTTGAGATAGGAGAGATACCCCCTATGAAGTCCAATACCATGCAAAGCGATAAGATACTTCGCCATCCCTTGCTCCTTTTTTTATTATCGGAGTTTTTCCAAAAAAACAAAGCCCCCTCTCAAACGCTCTATGCTCTGTACACAATCAGCATGGTTCTATCATCCGTAGCTGGAGCATCCCCACAAAAAGTCATCAGTTCTCCTATAATTCCATCCCGCATTCCCTCCACATGAGAAGAAGCATGACGAACAATGGCCTCATAGAAACGAGTCTCTCCAAACTCTTCGCTTTTTCTGTTCTTGGCCTCAGTAATCCCATCCGTATAGAGAATCAGAAACTCCCCCTGGCGAAGAGAAACCTTGTAGAGTTGCATCTCCGGATCAAAAAGAGACGACTCCACCATACCCACAGGCATCCCACCCCCCTTGAGGAGCCGGATCTTTTTCTCCTCAGGAAGATAGAGAATCCCCTGCTGGTGTCCAGCACTGGTGTAGTAGAGTTCGTGAGTTTTTGTATCAAGCACTCCATAAAACACCGTGGCAAACATCGTAGGCAGGGTATCACGAAAGAGCACAGGGTTTACCTCTTTCAGCACTCTGGCGGCATCGAGTTTCCCCACCGCATAGGTACGAAGGGCAGAGCGAAGCATGGCCATCACCATCCCGGCCCCTACCCCATGACCGGTCACGTCCGCCACCACAAGCCCAAGTCGATTCTCGCCCACTTCCACAAAGTCATAATAGTCCCCACCAGACTCCGTCTGGGGTTGATAATACACAGTGAAAAGATACCCCGGCACCTGAGGAGATCCCTTGGGCAGGATAGCACTCTGAATCTCCTTGGCTGACTCAAGTTCTGCCTCCATACGGCTTTTTTCCTTGACTTCCTGAAACATCCTAGCAATCCGAAGACTCATGGCATTGAAACGTTCAGCTAAATCCCCAATCTCATCACGGGAAAAAACCTCCACCTGTTTTCCCCACTTCCCTGAGGCAATCTCCTCTGTCCCCTCCGCAAGCCTCGCCAATGACTGCAAAAGAAACCTGACAAAAATCCATGCAAGCAAGAGCACTCTCACAAGCAAGAAAATAGCTAAATCCACTGATCGCCTTTCCACTTCCTTCTGCTGTTTCTCAAAATCATCAATGGAAAGAAGAATGGCTACCGTTCCCGTTCGATAGGGGGCATAGAGATGACGGAAAAGGCCGTGAATAGCCTCCCCATCAAAATCTCTAGCATGGGTACGATATCCACTCAACACGAGCCATCGTTCTGCCGCTTTTTTTATGCTACTGACAAAATACGTTTTCTCAAAAACAGCGGTATATCCATCCTGAGTAAATCGAGCAGGAGCGACTTTCCCCACCTCGACTCTATTGGAGGCATAGCCTGCGAGAAGCTGGTCAAAAGCCTCTGTAGGCTTCCAGTTCTTTTGATCCTGAGAAGAAGAGAACTCAAGATACCGCCTCAGGTAGCGCTCTATACTATCTAAAAAACCAAGGGTGAGTTTTTCCTCTTCTTTCAACAGATTCGTATGAGAAAAAATTTTCTTTTTTCGATAAAGATTCTGCAGTTCTTTTACTTCCTTTTCTGACATTCCCGTCACCTGAAACCATCTCACCAAATTGGCCATCTGATTTGAAGAGAGGGTGATCTCCTGCCCACGTTTATACTGATCAAATCGAGCCTTGAGAGTATATATCCCCCGCACTAACGAAGAGGTCATCACTCCCTTGGCCTTGAGCCTTTCCCCCGCTGGAGTCAAATCCCCGGCAGAAGTAAAATATCGCCTATACGTCTCATCAAATCTCTCAATATAGGTAAAATTCCTCCTCACCTCAAGGGGAAGGGCCCTTCGCCGGAATAAACGTCCTGTTTCCAGAGCAGAAAGATACCCTGCCCATTCCTGTCCCACCTTGCTTTCCACAAAAGCCCTATCATAAAGGGGAATAAAGGCCTCATAAGAGCGCTGGAGCCTCACAAAATATAGACGAGGAAGATATCCATCATAGATCACCCGCCGATTCGTTTCACTGATCTTCTCGCCCACACTAGAAGGAATCGTATGGAATATCACATACCCATTTGGATCCACAAAAAAAGCCATATTGAACGAAGGAATATTGGTCAGGGTGTACAGATACTCCTGAATGGATTGGTATTGCCGCTGAATGAGGAGCTGTTGCTGTTTTTGCTGCTGAAGCTTTTGTTGACGACTCTGTTCCTTGATTGCTGACTTGAGTACCGCAATCTGTTTTTGAAGCTGCTTTTGTTTTTGTTGAGTGCCAAAGATGTTCTCAAGAAAACGATTGATGGCACTCTCCTCACTTTCAGCCGGAGAAGAGGAAAGGATCGTCGTCTCGGGGAGATTCACCACCACCTCTCCCCACTTATCACGCCCATACTCTTCGACATTCTTGCGAAAGGCCTCAAGATACACCCGAAGATTTTTGGCAATAAGATCTTCCTGAGCCCGCTTTTGCTGAAGAGTACTATAGCGAATAAAAGGAATAGCAAAGACAACAAAGACAAAAGCCACAAAGAATACCACTTTCACCTGAAGGCTCACCTTTGGCCAGCGAAATCCCTTTTCCCTTCTTTTCATACCCTTTTATCTTACCTTCCTTCCCCAAAAAACGCAAGTCCTTTCCCTTTCTCTCACTTTCGCTTGCTCACCACAATCGAAAGGGCGGTGGTTAGTTTCAGGATATTCTGATTGAGGGTCCGTATACGACTGCACAACACCCCCGCAATAGCCCGCAAAAGCTTATACCCAATGGTATGATTCTCATCGCACAGGGCATAAAAATCCTTCTGAAACACCTCATACAGTTCCACATCACTCATCGCTTTCACCGTGGCTGAACGAGGAGCCCCTGTGAGAAGAGACATCTCCCCAAAGAAAGGCATCTTGGTTTCATCGTAGGTGGCAATAGATTTCTCTGCCTCTAACCATTCTTCCCCCGCCCGACGCAGGGTAATCTGACTTGTCACCTGTACTATCCCTTTCTTGAACAAAAAAAGCGACGTCCCCTCTTCTCCTTCACTGACAATCACCTCTCCCTTCTTATACCGCCGTTCATGGAGAAGGGAAGCTACCTGTGCCCTTTCTCCATCGGTGAGATCAGCAAACAAAGAGAGCCGTGCCAAAAACTCCTCTCTTTCTCTTCCCTTCATAGTCTCTCCTTACCGTATCACAAACGCATAGGCATCATCAGGGGAAATGATATACTCATCAGGGGGATTGATTTTGACGTGATATTTGAGGTCCTCTTCTCCCGTTTCCCCGACCAATTTTGAACGTATGAACTCATCAATGGCATCATTGCCCGATAACATATCCTCAATGCTAAGTTCCTTCTCCGCTCGATAAAGCCCCACCACAATGAGTTTTTCTCTCTCCCGAAGAGCAAGAAAATACTCCCGAAAACTCTTCCCCACAAAACGCGTATCCACCGGAATCACCATGAGACGCGGATGTTCATAACTTGCCAAAAGGTCCTCAAAGAAAACCGGCATAGCAGGCGAAATCATAGACGCCGAGAGAAGGGTGGGACTAAACATCCCGTTGAAGATGACATTCTCCACACCTGCCCTTTTGAGGGCACTTGCCTTTTCACTTTTGATAGCCTCAGCACTCACACAGAGATCGGGATTCAAAGCCTTGAGACTCAAGGTCGCCATGATCGTCCTCTCATCAGCATCATCAAGGGAACGATGATGAAAATTGTCTGCCAAAATAAAAGCATGCATGGCATTTTCCACATTGGCCCGTTTCAGAACCGCCTCTTTGGTGTAATCACCAAACACAAACTTCATCAAAAGATGGGGAAACTTGTTCTTCACCTCGAGAAACTCATCCTCCGTCATGTCATTCACCAGCACCAAGGCAAGATGCTTTTCCCCGGCAAATTCAGGGAGAATAGTCAAGAGCTTCTCAAGATAACTATTGACCCCGAGAATAAGGATATGATTCTTTACCCGCACAACCGATAACCCTCTTCTTTCTTTGAGTTTTTTGTCTATCAAAAAGGAAACTATCTGCCCACTCAAGATGGCATAAAAAGCCACCCCAAATACAATCACCACCACTCCAATAACCCGCCCTACAACGGTCTTTGGGACAATATCCCCATACCCCACCGTCGGGATAGTCACAATAAGCCACCAAAGCGCATCCCCTATCGTTTTGAAAAGGTCGTTTCCCCCTGTCTTTTCCACCCACCACACTAACGGAACCAGAGCCATCAGGGATAAAAAAAGCCCGAACACCAGTCTATTGCTTGGTTCAGAAAACCAGGCTACAAACCTTTTCCAGAGAAAAAACTCCCTTCCCCGTTTTTGTTCTCTCATTCTCCCTTCTCACTTTCCTTGATAATCTTTGAAAGCAACTGTCTGCCATCTTCTTCAAGGCCCAAAAACTCCATCGCCATACTTACTCCTGCATTTTCACCCGGAATATAGTTTGTCCGTATCACCCTTGCCCTCACCTCAAGTTCCATATCTTTGTACTGAATACCAAGTTTCAGGATGGTATTTTCCTTGATGGTATGCATGAGATACATATTTTTGTTGACCACAGAAATACCGCCCAAGGAAATATCCACCACATCAAGGTATTCCTCTTTGTTTTCAGGTGAGCTTGCATACGATTTCACCAGCACCTCTCCAATGATATCAGCAAGACTCCGGATATAAAACACATCGTAGATACTGAGTTCCTTTCTTCCCCCATCCCTTGGCACCGTAATCTCAATAGCCCCCACCACTTTGTCCCCAATGAGAATGGGCAAAAGAAGATACGAAAGAATCCCCCGACTGATATACGTCTGTCTGATCTTGTCCAACACATCAGGGGCCATCTTTTTCTTGATCATCTCAAAATACTTCTCATAGCCAATCACCCCAAATTTCTCCCCAATATGGAGATAATTGGGAATGTTTTCTGTATCGGCAATCCAGAAGGGTTTTTTGTAGGTATAGACCACCCTCTCTAAAGGAGAAATCTGATCAAGATTCTTGAAGATATTGATCTTGAATTGATGACTGAAGCGCTTAATCTCCTCTCCCACCATGGAGAGAATCTTCTTGAGATCGGGATTTTCCTCCTTGAGAGCAAGATAAATGGCCCGAAGCGTATCAGGAAGTTCCGAGATATTCACCTGCGTGCTTTCCTGCGGTTTGGTTTCAATTTTTTTGATAAAAACCCTGAGAAGCTCTGGCGTCTTTGGACTATAGCGACTGAATCGCCTCACCGGATGGTACCACACACTATTGGGAAGCAACACCTCTATAGAACGAAGCTGAAAATTATAAAGCCGTACCGTCGTAGGAGAAGAATAGTAGAAATTCTTGTTATACTCAAAAGAAAGAATAACATTCTGAATAGGGAGAAGAGAGGGTTCTTTATCGAAAAAGAGATTCACCGTATTCATATCCACACGCGTCACAAAGCCCGTGATATGGACCTTGCTTTTGCTCTCTTCGAGCGTTACCCCTATCCGTTTGATACGCGCATGATTGTAGAGATTGATGATTTCATTCTTCTGTGCTATTTCTTTATCCATACCCTGCTCCATTTTTGGTTATGTTATGGTTGAAACTTCCATATCTGTATCTCCCCTTGTCTTGTTCCTACAAAAATCCTTTTGTTGACCGGATCATACTGCAGGGCCATCACATCCGATCCCGCATTCTCCATCCCCACTATCTTTTCTGTTCGCCAATCCCAGAAAAGCACCATATCGTCCTCTCCTCCACTCACCAGATAACGGTCATCTAAAAAGGTCACCACCAACACCGCCCCTACGTGTCCTCTCAGGGTTTTGAGTGGGGTTGGACTCACCTCATCCCAGAGAAAAATAACTCCCTCTCCACCACCAGAAGCAAAGATTTTTCCACCGGGAGCAACTGAAACATATTCCACCGGCAAAAGGTGTTCCTTTGTTGTATATATCGGCACAAGCTCTGGAAAAGTAAACACAGACACAGAACCATCTTCCCCCCCGGCAATAATCACCCGTTTCACAGGATCATAAGCCACACTCCATATCTCCCGGGAAGAGATTTTTCTCTCCCTGACAAGATGAAGCTCTGGAAGTTTCCAAAGCCGAAGAAAACCATCGGCTCCTCCGGAGACTACCATTTCTTCCGCCTTTTTGATGGTCTGGATTCCTCCCGCATGCCCCTTCGTTCTCACAAGGGTTTTCAGCTGTCCCACATCCCAGAGAGCCATTGTATCATACGCCCCGTAAACCACATAACGATCATCCGAAGAAAACGCAAGGGGCATCCCCCAGATCTGAGGATAGGTTTCCCGAACACTCCCTTTCTGCCGCCAGTTTGTAGTTTCCCAGAGTTTTACGGTTCTATCGGCACTTCCTGTGGCAAGATACCCCCCATCCGAAGAAAACACCCCATAAAACACATAACTCGTATGTGCCACAAAATTGGTTTCTCTTACAAAAGGTATCCTTTCCGTAAACTGAAACTCACTCGTTTCTCTCACCGCCTTGCCACAGGCTAAAACCACGACAATTCCCACCATCACCACAAGAAAGACTCTTTTGCACCCTTTTTTCACCCCCACCTCCTGCAAGGAAAAAAGGGGCTGTCCCTCTGGACAGCCCCATCGTTTACCAGTTATCAATCATATCATCCGCATTGAGGTTCATCTCTGAGTAGAGATCCACATCGGCCGTCAGATAGTCAAAATAGATATAGAACGGCCTTCCAATCATATCATCTGGCTCAAAGTCCACACGGAATCCTATGAAAGTAATCCCTCTCTCCTCAGAAACCTTGTAGTTTTCCTGTTCAATGGTATCAGGAATATTTACCGTCATCTGCTTCCATCCAACCCAAATAAGTCTATCACCGCGGAGATACTTCACCCTATCAAGATAATCGCGAAGAACCACACTGAGCACATGCCGGTAGTTTCTTCCTACTACCCACACTTTGAGGTTTTTGGTAATACCACGAATCTTGGCTGGTTTTGCCGGGGTAATAGAGAGCCAGGACCAATCCCGTTTCATGAACGAAACCTTCACACCAAGAACATACTTGTTCTTGTCAGATTTAAGAGCAGCAGGAGAACCTTCCCTGCGAATAGCGGAAGCATACCCATAGTCCCGAGGAATAAAAGCCGTCCACTCACCTGCGGCTTCAAAATCATCAACTAAAAGCGTCTGCAAAAGTTCTGTGGCCACTGTCCTATCAGCCGACTCCCCCGCATTGGTATTGATGATAGGAAACTCCCCAAGGCGAAGGTTTCCCCCCGTATTCTCGACCTGTTGAGCAAAGAGCACAGTGGTGACAACCACACTGACAACTATCAAAATTCCAATTCCTGCGATCCTTTTCATAGCTTCTCTCCTTTGGCTTATTACCATCTATTGTTGGCCAGATCGTCACCATTGAAACGCTCAAGATACACGTCGGTCTGGACCTGGAGATAGTCAAAATAGACATAGAACTGATCCACTCTCTCTTCTGGATGACTCCAGAGTTTGATCATCTCGAGTTTAAGAGGTTTCAAAAATGGCACATGATTCTGAGCCTGGGGCACATAGCCTGGAACGGTTGTTCTCAGATTCTTCCATCCCACATACTTGATGTCCCCGGCAGGAATACGATGCAAAAATCCCTTGTAATCCCTGAGATAAAATTCAAGCCAGTAGTTATAGTTTCCACCCCATACCCACATATCAAGGGTCTTTACCACACCAACAAGCGTGACATTTGTCTCTTTGAGTTCACCTACATTAGAAGGTTTACCATTGGCATCTACGCCGGCTCTCGCCAAATGATAAGGGATAATCTCCACATAGTTATAGCCCTTGCGTACATACTGAGCCTTAACCCCAAAGACCCACTTCTGTCTCTGCTCCATTTCTTCAGGAATCCCAAGAGGTTTGCCCTGAAAATAATCAGAATTGCATGCCTCTGGATCCACAGGACTCTGTGGGTCCATAATATTCGACGGTTTGGCAAACCGCGAGAATCGAGCCTTCCACACCAAATTGTTGGTCTGATCCTTTTCGTCACCAAAATCACTGATCAAAAACGTCTGCAAATTCACAGTTTCCCTATCTCTCTCGGAGAAACCCCAACCAAAAAGCGAGGTCGTATACCCAAACAAGAGGATAACGCATGCTATCACTAACCACGTCCCTTTGTATCTCATAAACCTCTCCTTACGTTTATTTCTCTAATATAGTATCAATCTTATTTTCGGCATTTACCAGCACAATCTTTGGGGAAAATGAAAAAATTTTTTCTTGTTCTATCTGTCCAAAGGCCGCAATAATCACCCTATCGCCCACTCGATTGAGATGAGCCCCAGCCCCATTGATACAGATAACCCCACTCCCCCTCTCTCCTTTCAGAGCATAGGTGATCAACCGGGAACCATTGGTAATATTCCAGACATGCACCTGTTCGTAGGGATAAATGTTTGCTGCCTCCATCAGTTCCTCATCAATCGTTATACTGCCCACATAGTCAATATTGGTTTCGGTCACAACCGCCCGGTGAATTTTGGACTTTAGTACCGTCAGTAACATATTCCGCTTCTTCTCTCCTTCACTCAAGCTTCAGATAAAAATCCGTACTCTTTCCCCAATAGCGGGATTCGGTTTTCAATACCTTGCCCCGAGTGTCTTTGATGACATACGTCAGGTAGATATTATAATTCCCCTTGGGGAGAAAGTTCCCATGAATGGTAATCCCATTCCAGTAGCGGGTATACTGAGCCTGATGGTTAATCACCTCTATACCCCGCACCCGTCCAATCAGATGGCTACTCTGAACCTTTCCCGACTTGAAAGGAACCGCATAGAGATAAAAATCCACCGTCTTCCCCTGCTGGGTAAAGACCCAGGAAGAAATCTTGATATACCGTCGTGGGGAAAGACTCTGCCCACTCTTATCCGTTCCTACCTTCATGTAGCTCCCCACTTTCGTCACGGTCGGCGACTTGGCTACCGTTGGTGAAGGAGTGGTTTTCTTCTGAGGAACCTCTACAGCTTTGTCCTGAAGAGGGGTGATTTCAGGAAGAGAGGAACCCTCACCCTGCGATGGAACTGCATTCGTCGTCAGGACAACTGGTTCAATCGTTTGAAGAGCCACCTCATTGGAAAGAGTTGCCACGGTATTTGTCTGAGAAAGCACCTCGTCCTTCAAAAGACTTGCGTTCCTGGTAACATCTTCCTCAACCGAAGCCTTGTCCCTCTGACAACCAGCAATCGCTAAAAAAATCCCTGCAAAAAGAACAAGAATAACCTTTTTCATCTTGCCTCCTCGTTTACCAGGAATACTTAAACGAATACAACACCACCCCACTGGGCACCTTGGGATAAAAATCAAACGAACGTGGGGCAAAGGTTTCATTGGGATTTAGTGAGAGAAACTCTTTCAAACTCAACGTTTGGGGAAGAAGAGCCATTTGATAATGCTTGTTTTTCACTCTATCAAAGGCTCTGGTATCCTGACTCTCAAAATGCACATCAGGATAGCGTGGGGTAAGCCCGAGAATACCCTGAATCACTTGGGTATCTACCACCTTTGGAGAAAATCCCTGCCCTCCTACTGCTAAAAAGTATTTGGTCGTCGCCTGAGCCACAGAAATACCAAAAGCCACCACCCCCTTTGAGGCATAGTCAGAAAGAAGCATACGAAGTTTCTTTCTTGCTGCTTTCTCAGTGAGCGCATCCTGAAAAGGAATAGCGGCTAACTTGAAAGAGGTTCCTATGGCCTTCAGGACATCCTGGGCAGACTGGGGGAGTGTTTTGATGAGACGATTCCATGGCCCAATCCCAAAGTCCTCATCAGCCATATTCACCAAGGACACCATCACATAATTCCAGGGTTCTGTACCCGTATATCCAGAGCCTCTGGCCATCTTCTGTTCCTGATAATAACGAAGGGCCGCCTTGAAACGATGATGGCCATCAAGAAGATAGAGCTTCTCACCCTGAAGAGCCGTGGCCACATGATCGATGAGAGAGGGTTCAGCTACCTGATAAAGACGGTGTTCGTTTTCTGAGGCATCTCCAAAAGAGAAGAAAGGCCTTTCCCCTAAGCTTTTGGAAAC
>FQKF010083071.1_pt1 | contig 14232 bp, 16 predicted proteins | sample 1504521 | NCBI WGS metagenome assembly FQKF01 (sample SAMEA4475357, study PRJEB15587) | soil metagenome | biome: Soil; feature: Field | place: India | collected 2015-03-11 | depth 0 m
TCTTCACCACAAACAAAAGCACCAGCACCATAGCGAAGCTCAATATCGAAATTAAAACCTGTTCCAAAAATATTTTCGCCTAATAATCCGTACTCACGAGCTTGATTAATAGCTATTTTAAGACGTTCAATTGCAAGAGGATATTCGGCTCGGATATAAATTAATCCTTTTGAAGCACCAATGCAATAACCGCAAATAGCCATTGCCTCGAGAACCGAATGAGGATCTCCTTCAAGAATGGAACGATCCATAAAAGCACCTGGATCGCCTTCATCGGCATTACAAACTACATATTTTTCATCTCCTGGAACTTTACTGGCTATTTCCCATTTCACACCAGTGGGGAAACCTGCACCCCCGCGTCCGCGAATACCGGAACGCTTCACAATATCAATTACCTCCTGAGGTGTCATGCTAGTAAGAACCTTACCCAGAGCCTGATAAGCATTTCGGGCAATAGCTTCATCAATGTTTTCAGGATCAATAAAACCACAATTTCGTAATGCTATCCGATACTGCTGTTTGTAAAAGTCCATATCGACCGATTCTTTAATCCTTTCATTGGTTTCTGGATTTACATATAACAGCTTTTCAACGGGTCGACCCTTTACAATATGTTCATTTACAATAGTTTCTGCATCAGAAGGATTAACACTTACATAAAATACATTGTCGGGTAAAACTTTAACAATAGGTCCTTTCTCGCAAAAGCCAAAACAACCACTCATAACTACCTGCACTTCATCGGCTAACCCTTTTTCTTTAAGGGCTGCACGTAAATTATGAGCAATTATATCACTTTCGGCCGATTTACAACCAGTGCCTCCACATACAAGAATATGCATTTTATACTCAGCCATGGTTATGCCCCTCCCTCTTTTGTTGTTATACTTTTAAATGTTTGCGGAATAATACCATCGACAAGTTCACCTGCTTTTATATATTTTTCAATAATTTCATCGGCTTTAGCCTGGTTTACATAGCCATAAACCACAGGTTCCTTGCCTGGTAAAGTAATTTCAACAGTAGGTTCGGCATAGCAATATCCCATGCAACCGGTTTGGGTAACAATTGCATCAATATTGCGCTTGGGAAGTTCATCAATAAAATAATCGAGTATTTCTTTAGCCCCCGATGCAATGCCACAAGTTGCCATAGCAACCTTTACCTGCACCAGTTGATCGGCTTGCATACTCTTTTCACGCAAGTCGATTCGCGACTGAAGCTCATCTCTGAGCTTAATTAAATCATCCAACGATTTTATTTTAGTCATATTTAAAATTATGTTAAACGTTAATAAATCAACTGTTTTATTTGATAATCTAATAATTGCGATATTGCCAATTTGTATTCATGTGGTTCAATGGTAACATTCTCAAAAATCTTATCGACTGAATCACTGTCAAGGTTGAAAAACTCTTCATTGTTTTTAATTAATGTAATTTTTAATCGATATCCCTGGCGAACTGTCATTAATAGACTCAGAACACCAGCAATATCGCCTATCGGCAAACAATCGATATGACCTGTATCAAATATAGCCTCAACTCGAGTGCCCTTATTCAGTTTAGATTCAATAGTAAGTTTACCACCAGCCAATTCACAATTTTGTTTTAGCAACGATAAACCTAATCCCACTTTTCTAGTTTTTCGTGTAGTAAAAAATGGATCGGAAACTTTTTTAATTGTTACATCGTCCATTCCTTTACCATTATCAATGACAGTAAAGGAGAATAATTTAGAATTTGTATTATAACTTATAATAACTTCAATCAGGCTTGCCTGAGCATTTATAGAATTTTCGACTATATCATAAATATGCAAAGCGATATTTTCCATTTCAGTATTTTCAATCAATCAGCACCATACGACCCAATCGACCTCTAAGAGCCAATTTTATTTCTTTGAATGAAATATTTTCGATCATAAAAGTGGTATAAAATGCCCCAACAGCATTCAAAAAATGGGCATCGGAGTTGCGAACAAATGTAAAATGCGACAGATGAGCATTTTCTCTTAAAAACTGTGCATAGGGCGTACGATTGTAAATTTCCAATGCGTCGGCCTTAATATTATCGGGCACATAACCCAATTGCGACATCAAACTATATTTCACTCTGTCAACATGTGCTGGAATAAATATACCATTAAGAGCATGCACCTTTTCTTCAATTTCAATAAATCCAGCATCTAGGGGATTCGACAGGTAATATTCGATTTGGTCAGTTACCTGATTCTTTTCATCGACCAATGCCTGGAAACCATGCAATGCATTGTTTAATGGTATTTTTGGAAGTTTAGAATCTATAAAAGACTGAAATTCATTTAATTGTTTATCAGTTTCGAAATATGCCAAACAATGAATTTCTTCTTTGCTGGTAACTTCTGCCCCCATTAAGGTATATATTCCATAATCATTTGCAATTTTTTGAACAGTAACACATTGCAGAGTTGAATTATGGTCGGTAATTCCAATTATCTTAAGTCCTTTTGAAAAGGCATTTTGCACAATTGCCAGAGGACTCATTTCCAGATCGGCACAGGGCGATAGAACAGTGTGTATATGTAGGTCGGCCTTAACTTTATACACTATTTTTAAAAATTATAAGTTAAATTTAAGAAATATTATCATTCTTTCAAAATTTTTTATCTGTAAGCAGGGCATATAACTTTCCTACAAGATTATAAGTTGTTTCAGGAGTAATGAGTATAGGAATATTTTCCTCATTACTTTTTTTAATGCAAACTTCATCGGGCATTCTGTTCTTTACAATTATTATTGCAGCCAAATCTTTTAGAGAAGCAACTGCCATAATATTTTCGTGTGTATGTAAAGTAACCCAGATATCGTTTTCACGTGCATTAGCCATTGCATCGCTGAGCAAATCCGACACATAAACACCCTTTACTTCATTATGAATGCCATCGTAACCACTAATTACTTTAAGATTCAATTTGCCGACCAATTCCTCAACTGTCATATGTTAATTTTTTTAATATATAAATAAATATATCAAAGAACGCTATTTTTCTTTTGAAGAAAATTAACCATTTTAATAGTAGTACCAACACCAACTGTACTACTTATCTCAAATATATCGACATTCCTTTTCATATTAGGAAGTCCCATTCCGGCTCCAAAACCTAATCGTCGAATTTCGTCACTGGCTGTAGAAAATCCTTCACGCATAGCTAGCTCAATATTTTCAATACCAGGTCCCACATCGTTTACTAAAATTTCGACAGTGTTATTATTAAAATTTACATCAATATGGCCATGTCTGGCATAAGATACAATGTTTACTTCGGCCTCAAAAATAGCGATAACGGTACGTCGAACACTTTCTTTATCATAACCAGCTTCACGCATAAATCTTTTGATATAACTCGAAACTACACCAACATTTTTAAAATCGCCGCCTACTACTTCAAAGATCATTGATTGATAAGACTTAAAAAACTGGTTTTAATCCTAACCCAAACAAAATACCGCTCGCTTTGAATAAAGAACCTGGAAATTCCATTATAAGCATATCGAGTTCTTTAGCGAGCTCAATCATTTCGGGCGTTGCTTGCTTGCCTCGAACCAACACAATAATTCTAATATCAGAAACCTCAGCAGTCCGAAGCATCTGTATAGTTGCCAGGCCTGTAATAAGAACTACATTAGTATGATCGAAACGAAGCAAATCACTCAATAAATCAGATGAACAAGCAAAATCAACTTCTCGATTCAACAAATGTTCTCCTACTACTACTTTTGCATTGAGCGCTTTAACAATGTCGATTGCTTGCATATTATTTCTAAATAATTTAATTTAATTATTTAAGATTTACAGGTCTTTTATTATAATGATTCTAATTTTTTTCAATGCAAATATACTGCCATATTGTTATAAAAATAACATTGTTATTAAATTAACAGAAAATATATATTTGTTCTAAATAAAAATAAAATTGAAAATAACGCTGTAATTCTATATTTTTGTAGTTGAGTTGAATAATCAAAAGCAATTTATCATGGAAATAATCCCTTCTATTGAAAGAAGAAAAAGTGTAGTTGCATTTTCGGAAAAATTAATTGAGGAAGAAAAGCTTGAACTTCTATTTAAAGCTGCACACTTAGCTCCATCAAGCATGAATATTCAGCCCTGGCGCTATATATATGTAACACATGGATCATCCACTTATAATGGTGTAAAAGCAGCCTTGAACGAAGGCAATCGAAAATGGGCAAGAAATGCACCGGTTTTAATTATTTCATTGGCACAAACAGAATATATTTTTAATGGCAATAAATATACAAACAAATTTGCATGGCACGATACCGGCATGGCCAATATGCTATTAATGTTGCAGGCAACAGAATTTGGGCTGGTAACACATCCCATGGGGGGATTCGACACATCTCTAATCACTGATATTTTAGAAATTCCTTCCGATTATGTTCCTGTCATAATTATTGCAGTTGGTTATCCAGGTGATGAAAAAAATTTAGAACCCGATCTTCTTGAACGGCAAAATAAACCTCGAACCCGAATTAGCTTGTCGAATCTAGTTTTTAAAGATAAATGGCCAACAAAAGAATAAATTTTAGAATAAATCTTTGATTTGATTTTATTTAAATTATCAAGATACCAGAGAAGGAGAATTAACAATTATCTGATTGACCTTTATGGTCAGAAATTTGATAATCTAAGTGAAAAAATTGAAGATAATTTTCTCTCTCAGCTTGCCAGGGTCGAATAAATTTCTGAAAATTTAATTGGCCTACAAAATGTTCAAGAGCATGGAATCCGTTAATTTTCATCCAATTTTCAATTTCAGTTAAGATTTGATTCAATTTAGATAAATCATTCATAGAAATAGTTAATCCTTTTGCACCAGCCAACAAATGCTTAATGCAAGTGCTGGCAGTAAACTCGGTACCACATATATAGCTTATAAAATCGGCCTTATGAAAAAATGATGATAAATATGCTATCCACTTGATTTGATTATAATCAAAAGATGACTTTTCACTAACTAATAAAATTTTTTGTTCAAAGTTTTCGATATCAATATCCATTCCAATGATGTTATCTGATAAAAGAAAACCCTGTATGCCGCGATAAAAAAGCTGATCGACCATATAAAACATGTTTGTAAATTGTAAATAAAGATTAATAATAACAGGCATTTCAATACTATATGCAGCTTTAGCGGCTAATTCAAGATAAATTTTATCATAATCGGCCGAACGAAAATCTTTATCGTCGGGAAACATAAAAATGTTTAACAACAATACATCGGTTTTAATTTTATCTAATAACTGACAAAACAAAATAAAATTACCTGAGTCGTAACAATCAATTCCAGCAATTACGGGGAGTTTATATTTTTGTTTTAGTTCAATTACCTGTTTCAGGTACTGATCGACCAGAAATTTATCTGTAAGATAAGGTAACAGATCGGTTTTATCCATCAAAAACTCAATTCGACTACTCTCTTCTTCAATAATTTCTTGTGGAAAAGGTATGAGCATTAGAGCACCTATAAAAGGAAGTAAATTTTCCTCCATTTTGTCCGAAAACTTAGCAGATTTAAGTATAAAAGGGCTCTGCAAATGAAGTCCTAATATTTCACAGGAGAAATCGGGCATATTTAATCATCACTTTCAATCAATTTTTTCTTTTTATATGTGGTAAAGGTATATCCATATTTCCAGCCTACCAAATAACTTATTTTATTTTCATTGAACCATTGTTGCAGGCCATAATATAAAGAGGCTGAATGTTTCTTACTAAAATTATACTTAATTCCTATCATAATTCGGTACTTATCCGAATAAACATAAGGTGAAAGTTGGATAAAATGTTCAAATGCTACATAAGGAGTTAAAGGCTGAGTTGGCCATTTATAATTTACGGTAATTTTATTTCTTGATAACCATTCTTCTTTATCGACCCTATGGTTGAATATTTCAGCTGTATATTGCCATCGGGTTTGAATTTCTATTACATACCGCTGAATTCGTTGGGTATATTTAAATATGCTGTATGCCACATGCTCATTTTTATAATTGGTGTTATCGTAGAAGTGTGTAAAACGGTAAGCCCCTGTTATTGTAAATCTTTTGGTTATTTTGTGATCAATTCCAAAATCAAGTAAATATTTTTTGAACTCAGTTGAATTATTATTGAATCTCATTTCATTCGACAACCATATATCAGTTTTGGGAGAGAATCTGCCCTGCAATTCAATTGCATGCCATGATTCAAAGTCGCTTTCTGCCGATACACGGGTAAATGAAAAAAGAACGATAAACAACCATTTAAGGTATTTGGAAATTTTACTTTTAGTCATCATCATCGCCTGCAGCGTAATAATTGGTATCATCGCTTAAATTAATTCTATTTTCATCGCTATAGTAATAAATACTTATCTCAACAGTATCGCGAAGAAAATTTATTTTACCAATTTCAATTCGGTTTATTTTTAAACCCGTCCGTTTTTCTAAATCAGCTAATAGTTCATGCCGTTTTTCGGGTTTAATTAAGTCAATTTTTTCATAGGTAATTACTTTACAAGATTCGTGACGGAGTAGCCATACTTTTTCGAGTGCATAAATTATACAAATAACAATAATATTCGTAAATAACAACTCCGCATAACTTACCTTTTTATTTGCCAGAGCGTTAATAACTGATATACCAATAATTACAAAAAGATATGTCATTTCTTTAATTGGCATGGGGTTGGTTCGGTAACGAATAATACCAAATACAGCAAACAAACCTAGTGCAAAACCGAGCTGAAGTTTTACGTTACCCAACATAAAACACAACAAAAAGGTAATTACGGCAATAAGAATATATGTAAACAAATAGTCTTTCCGCCTAGTTATAGGGTAATATAAAAGGCGAACAATAATAACAACTATCAGCAAATTAAATGAAAACCTTATGAGTAGTTCGAGAAACCCTTTGGGATCGTATATTTGCAATCCCAGAAACTTAACACTTTCAAAAATTGATGTATCCATAATTAATAAATCTTGTACATTCAGTAATTAAAAACATTGCATCTTTAGTAGCTTTGGTTTAAAAGCATTAATTTTAACCTGGGGTTGGTAGAGTGATACAACTCCTGTGCAATATTTTGAAAAACTATCGGGTTGAATATGCAACTCGTGCATCACTTCAGTTAACATTGATTTTTTAGAAGTAAAATCCTGTTTGATCTCAAGTATACCCACATGAGGATAGGATATTGCATTGGTATGATTAATGAATGATATACGGTAATCAATGGTTGCCCGCTCAGTTAAATTATTATTTACTAAAGTAATACGAATAAACTGGTTAGCCAATATTTCATTTAATTCTGCAGCTTTAAAAGGCGTTTTCTTTTCAAGAAATGTTATAGATTCTTCATTAAAAATAATTTGACGAGTATTTTCTATACGACTTTTATAGGTTTGACCTTTATTATTTTTAAATTTAATTTCAAAAAACTCTTGACCCGTAACATCGTACCTTCGTTGCCTGATTTTGTAACGATTGAGTCGACCATTATGATGATCGTAATAAAGACGAAAATCAGGTGTATCAAAATAACGGGTAAAATATTCAAATTGTCGTTTACCATTTATTTCTAAAACTCTATAATAGGGTAATACCCTCTCTAAAATATTTAAGATTAAAGTGGCTTTAAAAAAATACTTTGTATCTAATCGGTTCATTAAACGAACCGCATCCATTTCTTCAAGCGTAATTGTATTATATTTATTTAAAATACTTTCTATTTCTTTTTGCATTGCTTACCAATTATTAATGAAAAGTATAAATGTATTTCTTTTTTGATTTAAGTTTTCCTTTTGAATCATAAACTAATTTTTCAGTTTTTAAGCCATCTTCATATTTATATTCAATAACTTTCTCTTTTAACCCTTTAGGATTTAAGTAAGTTTCTTTTATTTTATTTCCGTCGATATCGTATTCATAAATAATGTGTTTTTTTTCTTTACCATATTCGTCATATTCAATTTCTTCCAACACATCACCAGATTCATTAAAACGAGTATAACTTTCCTTTACACTTCGCCCATTGTTTTTCTCATAATCTTCGATCATAACAGTTGTCGATTCAATTTTATTCATCATGGCTTTTTTCTTTTTCTGGGCCATAACGGGCATTGCAAGTAAACCAAACATAGCCACCATTAGAATAATCCTCAGTCTCATCTTTTTTAGCTCTTTTGTTAAAATTTTAAAATGCTTTAACAGTATCGGTTACAAACACTTCCTGTTTATCTGAAGTAATATAAATTATTTTTTTTCGGGCAACTTTTTCAGTTGCATTAGTTAAATTACCAAGTGCATCTTCCTGTTCGGAATACACATAAACTGTATATTTTCCTTTAATTAAATTTTTAAATTGAAACACTCCGTCGTAATTTGTACGAGTTCGAACATCAAAAGTTGCATGATCTTCATAAATTAAGTAAACATCTAATTCCTGTGCAAGAGAGATATCTTTAATATCGTAACCATTACTTTTGTAATTGATTAACCATATTTTACCAGTAATCGTAGCATTTCCTTTTTCAATACCAATACCTTTAAAAATATCAAGCGTATCGACACTGACAACTTCACCAACAGAAACATTAATAAATGAAGAAGATTTACTTACCATAGGATAAACATGGCTTGTATCGTCGGAGTATACGATAATTTGATACTGGCCGTCCTCCACTTTATCGAAATAATAAGCACCACTGTTCGAGGTTTTAACTCTATCAATAACTAAGGTTTCGGCATTACATAAATAAACATCGATATCAGCTGCAGGAACACGATATTGAAAAACCTTAAAATCATTATCATAAACATTTTTCATAACAACTCCCACTACCTGTCCGGGTTCTTTTTTACACGAAAATAAAAAGATCATGATAATGGGAATGAGAAAAGCTCGATATGTCTTCATATGTGATAGTAATTATTATTTTTTATAAACTATAATATTTGAAGATAAATTATTATGCAATAATAACGACGAAAATAATTATTATATTCATAATAAAATGATATTTTTTTAATATTTTTTTAAGAAATAATATTTGAACAAAAATTCAACACAACGATTAATGCGCAATTACAAAAAGACTCCATCAACATATATTTATTTATCAGATTTTCAGATATTTAATAATGAAAATATTGGTCAAAATAATGTAAAAAAATCTTTTTTGGTTCAAAAAAATTTTTATATTTGATAAAAAAGAATATAGAAAAAATGGTAACCATATTAAAAAGGTTAAACGTTGAAAAACTTTAAATAAGTATTTCGTACTTGTAATTTTTTATCATTAAAATGAGCAGAAGAAAAAACACAAATAGATTTATTGCTGATGCTAAGCGAATTATGGAAGAGAATCTTCCAATAGCTCGTTTTAATGAAACGTTACGACATGTTGAAAAGTTAAAAGAAAAATATATAGAACTGGTAGCTGAAAATGAGAGGTTACTTCGTGCTAATAAACAGCTTGAAGCAATAAATCAAATATTAGCTAATAATTCATCTCAACTGCAGGATCAAATCAGTTATTTAGAAGAAATATTAAACAGTTTGCATTTAATTGTAAGTATACAGGATGTTAGGCGTAAAAATTTACTATGGTATAATCAGAATTACAGGAGTATATTAGGATATCGGCATAAACAATTGCAGGAGCTTAATTGCAGGGAAGCCATTAAGTTGTATCATCCTGATGATTATAAAAAAATACGGCAAAGAAACAGAATAATGTCAAAAAATAATCAGAATCATCATACGTGCGAGGTGCGATTAAGGCACACCAACGGCAGATGGTTACGAATGCGTTCAGACTACATTGTATTAAAACGAGCCACAGATGGCAGTTTAATTCATACCTTAGAAATACTTTCGAATATTTCTGAAGAATAAATTTCAGGCTACTCCTGAATTAGTTAGGTTGGAACGGCTATCGAAAACATCACGCAGGCCATTTCCGACAAAAGTAAAAGCAAGCGTAAGCAACATAATTAATAATCCGGGCAAAATGGCAAGGTAAGCTTTATCGAGAATTATATAACCATAATGTTCTTTAATCATACTGCCCCATGTGGGTACAGGTGGTTGAACTCCCAGACCAAGAAAGCTTAACCCTGATTCAATTAAGATGGCCGACGCAAAATTAGCAGCCGAAATAATTACAAGTGGACCAATGGTGGCAGGAAAAATATGTCGAGCTATTATTCGAAAATCACTAAAACCCATAGCCCTACATGCCTCAATATATTCTTTCTCGCGTAAAGAGATAATCAGCCCACGAATAATTCTGGCCACATCGACCCACATGGTTAGGCCAATGGCAACAAAAATTTGCAAAAACCCTTTTTTTAACACCAAACTCAAAGAAATAACAAGTAACAATGTAGGAATTGACCAACTCACATTGATAAACCACATGACAATTGAATCAATCAGTCCGCGATAATATCCAGCAACAGAACCTAAAATAATTCCAATAATTAATGAAATAACCACTGCAGCAAATCCCACTGCTAGCGATATTCGAGCACCAATAATAAGGCGGCTCAATAAATCGCGTCCCATTCGGTCGGTACCTAAAATAAATTTTTTCTTACTTATCAATTTTTGATTAACATATTGAGCAAATTCCGAAGTTTTTACCTGTTTGTCAAATTTTAATTGATTGGCAGTAAAAACTAAAGAATCTGATAAATCTTTTGACTTATCAATAGGAAAAACAATTAGTTTATCACTTTTGATATAAAAAGAATCAATGGGAATAGCAGTATAATCAGGATTTTTACCATAAAGCATAGTTTTCAGGAATGATTGCGATTGTTGACTTTTTTCTGGTAGCTTGAGAAATGTAACTTCAGTCATAGGTTTGCGAGCTGATAGCTCTAAAAACTGCTCATTGGCATTTGGACTTTTATCGGGAGTAATTAAATAACCCAATATGGCAACTATACAAACAAAAATGATAAATACTAAACCCAACAAAGCCAAAGTATTAGCGGTAAATTTTGACCAGCGACTGATATTTGTTGAGTTTTTCTTTTCAGACATAAGTTATATTAACGATTTTTCCATTTAAAGTTTCCAAAATTACCATAAATGGCGAAAAACACCACATACCACGGATATAAAAGTTGTGCCATTAAAAAATGAATAATTGAAAAATTTTGATAATAATGAATTGCTGTAGCTTTAAGTAAAAAATAATTGACAATAGTTTTAACGGCAAAAAGAATAACAAATTTACCAACCGAAAAAAAACCACAAGCAGCCATAAATAAAGAAATAATCAATGAAAAATTAGCCAATGTTACTAATAGCGCAACATAAATAGTTGAAAAATCACGATAATACTTTGCTTTGGAAACCCAACGTTTCCGCTGTTGAACAAAATCGGTCAACGAAATTGGAGGTTGAGTATACACAATAGCTTGAGGTGAAGCATTATACATAATTTTGTTGCTATTTTTCTTAAAAGAATGGAGAAGGAACATATCATCGCCAGATGGATGGTAAAAATGAAGCAGATTATATGATGAAATATAGGCCGTTTTACTAAACAAAAGATTAGCACCACTGCACATAATTGGCTTATTTAATAAAGCCGAAGCAGCTGTTGAAGCAACCAGACTAAGCTGTTCGATAAATAGCATGCGATATAAAATACCTTTTTTTTCAGCAAAGAAAACAGGTCCAATCACCATATCGGGTTTATATTTTTGATAAAAAGACGACATTGACATTAGCCAGTCTGGATGATGTTCACAATCGGCATCGGTAGTAATCAAAATATCGAAAGAAGCATTTTGTATGCCTTTAAGAATTGCCTTTTTTTTCCCACTTTCGTTGTTTTCGAGCGAGATAAGCTTTATGGAAATATTTGTTTTTTCAATATATTTCTTTATAATTGATATAGACTTATCGTTTGAGTGATCATCAATTATTAGTATTTCGAAACATTGAACAGGATAGTTTAATTTACTTATTGAGTTAAGTAACGAAACAATGTTATTTTCTTCATTCCTGATAGGAATAATTATGCTAATTGGAATGCACTGTGTAAAATTATTTACAATAAATTGATTTCGTCTGGTAATGAAACTATATGCATAAACAAGAATAAGGCCTGCATATAAGAGAATAATCAGAATAAAAATCATGTATAAACGATCAATTCATTAAAAGGGAATTATTTTTAACAACAGCAGCCACATGTTTCGAGGTAATTGTTTCACTACATAAGCCAGGAAGGCTAAAATAAAATTTTGAGCCTAAACCTACAGTTGATTCAACCCAAATTTTACCACCCATAAGTTCAACCAGGCCCTTGCATATGGCTAATCCAAGACCTGAGCCTCCATATCTTCGGGTAAATGAAACGTCGGCTTGTGTAAAACGATTAAAGATTGTTTCAAGCTTATCTTCGGGTATGCCTATTCCCGTATCAGCAACATAAAAAATAATCATATGATTATCGACAGTGTAACCTACTGTAATAGCTCCTTTTTCAGTAAATTTAAAAGCATTTGAAATTAAATTATTTAAAATTTGTTTGAGTCGCAATGGATCAGCAACTACAATAGCATCTTCATCAGGAAGAGCTTTTTCAATTGATGTTACAATCTCCTTACCCTGTGCAATAGGGTTCATGTAAGGAGTCAAAATATCATCGAGTAACAGGTTAATATTAACAATTGACTTTTTAAGTTTTACTTGTCCTTCTTGAATTCGTGAAACGTCAATAATATCATCGATTAGTGAAAGTAGCATGTTGGCATTGGTTCGTATAATCTGAAGATACTCGTCGCGTTTTTCGGGGTCATCGAAAGCATGTTCCAGCAATTGAGAGAACCCAATAATTCCATTAATAGGAGTACGAATCTCGTGACTCATGTTAGCTAAAAACGCTGTTTTTAATCGATCACTTTCCTCTGCCTTTTCCTTAGCCTGAATAAGCTCTTTTTCAAGTTTACGACGCATTAAAGCAATGGATGCCTGGTATAAAAAGGTTTCAATTACGCGAGGATCATCGATAAAATTTTCATAGCGTGTAAGAATGATAATACTCCCTAATAACTTGTTCGAGCGAACCATTCCCATTCCGTAGGCTTTATTCATTGAAATAAGTTTCTCAAGCGCGCGACATACCATATAATCGATCTGCCGGTTCGTAATGTTATACAATCCGCCATTTAGTTCATGCAGTTTATTTGACGAAACAATTAATTTACGTTTAAAGGCAGGTGTTAGTTTCATATGGTAGTCAATGGGATCACGCCCGAGCATATCGAATACTACACCAAGATATTTTTGTCCGCCAGATAAATTTTTAATAACCAGGGTATCAGTATTTTCGTCATAATCGCTAAATATTACAATTGAATCGGGCACCAGTTCTCGAATATTCTCACCAATATATTTATAAATTTCGTCGCTCGATGAAATGGACAAGAAATCTAAAGCTGTACGTTCAAGAAAACTGACTCGCTGGTGATAGGCCATCTCTTTTTTCTCGGCCATTTTTTGATTGGTGATATCACGCGTATTAATTACCACCCCACCTATCACAGGATTATCGAGGTAATTAGTAAAATAACTTTCAAAATAAACAATTTCACCAGTTTCAGGTTTAATACAGGCATATGAAATATTCTCCTGACTATCGGGATTTTCGATTACTTTATTTAACGCCCAGAGGACTAACCCTTCATCGGAAGAACTTACAAACTCAGTGAATGAACGTCCAACGGCATCGTTAGCACTAATACCAGCAAGTTTATAAAAGAAGGAACTATCGAATATAATTCGGCCTTCGTTATCGACCACGGTTATTGACTCATTTGAGTGTAATAACAAAGCGCGTATTCGTTCCTCATTGGCACGAAGTTTCTGTTCCATTCGTTTATATTGGGTTACATCCTGCGATATACCGGCTAACCCTATCACATTTCCATCGGCATCAAAAACGGGTGTTTTAATGGTTTCGGAATAGATGGTACCTTCTACAGTGTCAATAAATTCACTAAAATGCTGCTGCTGTTTACTACTTAACACAAGGTAATCATTATATGCATAAAGCTCGGCCAAATCAGGCTGGCAAATATCAGCATCGGTTTTACCAATAATTTCGTGTTTGCTTTTTTTATAATAACGAGCAAAAGCCTCATTTACGCT
>FQKF010083316.1_pt1 | contig 14206 bp, 10 predicted proteins | sample 1504521 | NCBI WGS metagenome assembly FQKF01 (sample SAMEA4475357, study PRJEB15587) | soil metagenome | biome: Soil; feature: Field | place: India | collected 2015-03-11 | depth 0 m
CAAATTCACCCTCCAAATTCACCCTCAAATTCATCCTCAAACTCTGACTGCTGCGCCAAGAAGACGGGTGGTGTATTACAGTTTTAATGCGATCGGCTTTAATGCGATTGGCGGCTCGCTAAGCGGGCTTGCTGAAAGAGTAGAGAGATTTAGGACGCAATGGGACGCATGATGAAGGGATTGGTAAAACGGGGTCGCGGGCAATGGGCAATGCCAGAGCGGGGCAGGATGCGAATCGCCCAATTTGCCGCACTATTTTGTCTGTGCGTGGCGCTAATTGTCGGCTGCGGTGGCTCGCAGACGGGCAACGCACCCGCTCCCGAAGCAACAGGGACGACGGGTTCTACGTCCGGTGGCCGCATCGCAATGGGCACAACGCAAAAGATTGACACGCTTGACCCCGCCGATGCTTATACAATTTTCGGCGGCATCTTGCTGTATAACCTGGGCGATCGCCTCTACACCTACGAACCAGGCACCACCGACATCGTGCCCCAGCTTGCTACCGAAATGCCCACCGTCAGCGATGATGGGCTGACCTACGTAATCCCCCTGCGCCAGGGCGTAAAGCTGCACGACGGCACGGACTTCAACGCCGAAGTGATGAAATTTTCGATTGATCGCTTCATGCAAAATGGCGGCGGGCCCTCCTTTTTGCTGTCCGATCAGGTGGAGTCTGTCACTGCCAGCGGCGAATACGAACTCACGATTCGGCTCAAGTCGCCCTTTGCTGCCTTTCCTGCCCTGCTCACCTTTTGGGGGGTCACGCCTGTTCCTCCCAGCAGCTACGAAATTGGCGAAGGCAAATTCAAGCCCGATAGCTTCATCGGCAGCGGCCCTTACAAGGTTGCGTCGCTCACGCCCGACTCTATCAAGCTGGACGTAAACCCCGATTACTGGGGCGAAAAGCCCGCCAACGACGGCATCGACATCCAGATCTACGCCAGCCCTGCCAATCTCTACAACACCTTCCGCACCAAAGGTCTAGATGTCGCCTATCAAACGCTTGATCCTGAACAAATTACCAGCCTCAAGCGGGAAACCAGCAGCGGCGGCTGGGAGGTGATCGAAGCGGGCACGACCGTCGTTAACTACATGACGCTTAATCAGAAGGTGGAGCCGACCAATGATCTGAACGTGCGGAAGGCGATCGCCGCCATGATCGACCGTAACCTAATCAACGAGCGCGTCTTTCAAGGTCAGGCCGCCCCGCTCTACACCATCATTCCCCCCGCCTTTGAAGATTCTGTCCCCGTATTCAAAGAGGCCTACGGCGACGGCAATTTCGACAAAGCCCGCGAGTTCCTCACCGCCGCTGGCTATTCCGAAGCAAATCCGCTGAACTTTGAGGTCTGGTATCCCTCCGCCTCCACCATCCGCGCCAACGTCGCCAACACGCTAAAGCAGTCCATCGAGCGCGGTCTGCCTGGCCTCGTCACCGTCACCGTCAACAGCGCCGAACGCGCCACCCTCTCCCAGGGCGTGGACAACGGGCTATACCAAACAGTGCTGCTGAACTGGTATCCCGACTTCTTTGATCCCGACAACTTTGTACATCCGTTCCTAAGTTGCGACCAGGGTTCTCCCGAAACCCTCTGCCAGCGAGGGGCTAGCCAGGGCAATGGATCTTTCTACTACAGCCCTAAGGCCAACGAACTTGTGACCAAGCAACGGGCTGAGCAAGACCCCGCTGCCCGCGCCAAGATGTTCAAAGACCTGCAAACCCTACTGGTCGAAGATGTGCCCTACATTCCCCTGTGGCAGAACAAGGACTACATCTTCGTGCAAAATACGGTCAAAGGCGCGGCCATTCAGCCCACCCAGCAGTTCTTCTTCTGGCAAATGAGTAAGTGAGCGCTGAGCATAAAAAAACACCCCCCACCTTAACAGAGTTTCAACAAAGTCAGGGTGAGGGGTCGTTCTAATCATTCAAGCCAACTCAAGCCAACTCAAGCCCTACACAAGCGGTGCGCCATTGGTGCGGCGAACCGCAATCACAGCAGGCTTTGGCGGATCGTTGGGCTGATTGCCCGGCCAGTTGGAGCCGATGGGCACTTCACGAGTTTGTTCAAACTCTTTGCCATCGGTGGTTCGCATTGCAAATTTGCGAGTCTCAGACTTCATTTGCTTGCGAACCCCTCCAATTTCGCCGGGGTGCTGAACTGCTAGGAAGAAGCTCTTCATATCCGAAGTTACAAAGGGCCCTGTCATTTCACACTCCACTGGGCCATAGGCAAACAGATAGGCTTCTCCAGCATTTGCCCCGGACATGGGGAAATACCACAACGAGTTGTTGCCATATAGACCCCGCAGATCAGACTGGCTCACCTTGGAACCATCAGACTTGATGCGGCTGGCGACCTCTTTGTTGTGCTTGTCGGTGGACATGTCCGTTACCATCCACAGGTTGCCCTTTGCGTCAAACTCCAGGTTGTCGGGGTTGGCAAAGCCCAATCCACCGTCAGCGGGTTCTCCACCCAGAGCCATCACATCCCATCGGAATGTCATCGAAGCGGTATTGTTGCCATCTTCCATGAGCTTGACAATCCAGCCATACTCCCATTGAGACTCGTTGTTGGGGGCTGCAAAGACAAACTTGTTGGGGCTGCCATCGCTACCGCTGGGCGAGCCAGAGGTAAAGGCGATAAACAGCGTGCCGTCGGCGGCCAGGTCGGTGTCTTCAGGACGGGCGGTGCAGGTGGCTCCGGCGGCGTTGGCAGCGTAGTGTGCGTCGATCAGGATTGCGCCCTGTTTTTCTTCGGCATTGCCGATATACAGGTCGCCCAGCGTTCTGAACTGAGACTTGTAGGGGGCGATCGCCGCATCGTCAGTTACTCTACTGAAACCACCATCAGGGCGACTGGGCAGCGTGATCATGCCACCCACATGCACGCTGGGCAGTTCAGGATCAACGGGCGTATCTGCCTTTAGCGCAATCCAGCGGCCCGTGCCATCGGGGTTGAACTTGGCAGCGTAGAGCATTCCGTTTTCCATCAGGCGCGAGTTGGACTTGCTCTTGGGGTCGCGCACCGTGCCGTCGCTGACGAACTTGTAGACGTGTCCACCCCGGCGATCGCAGCCTGCATAGACGGCCAATTTTTGACCCGCTACAGCGCGAATCCCAAAACCTTCGTGGCGATAGCGACCCAGCCAGGAGTGCTTGGTGCCGTAGTCGTTCGGGTTAGACGGATCTACTTCGACTGCCCAGCCGTACTTGTTGCCTGCCAAGCCAAACACGTTGCCCGTACCGTCCACACCTTCGTTGTTGACAATAAAGGTCTTCTTGCCAGGGTCAAAGGAGGTGCCATCCGCGAAGACAGCCTCAGGAACGAAATCTTGAATGTTTTCTTCGCCGCTGAGTACAGTGCCCCAGGGGGTTGTCCCGCCAGAGCAGTTGTTAAACGTGCCAATCACCTTGTCACCCAAGGTATCGATATAGCCCTGTCCACTGCGCTTCTGGAAGACGGCTACCGCCGGGCCGGTGGTCTTCAGGTAGCGGCCGTCCTTTAGACCCGAAGCACCTGTAATGCGGCGATCGTTGCCAGAGTTGGTGCGGACCCACTTGCCGCTGGCATCCCGCCGTACCGAAAGAACCGATATGCCCAGATCAATCAGGGCTTCTTCGCAATACTGAGCAACGGTGGCTTTCAGGGGATTGCTATCCGGCAAAGCGAAGGCATTGATGCCTGCATCACCCGCTGCCTTCACCGCAGCCTCGATTTCAGCAACGGGTAGGGGCTTACCGATGACCTGCTGGAAGGTTTCGTTCCAGGGCACAGAGCTAATATATTCGTGGTTAACCACCAGGAAGCCTTCTCCCGGTGCCGTCTCGATTAGCGAAATGTAGTCATTGTTGTAGCCAAAGCGAGAATCACCCACGCGATCGCCCCAAGCAGCCACCACATCATAGGTATAGCCAGGCGGCAGCACCACGTCATCCTTGATCACGTAGCTGCTGTATTGAGCAATCTGCCGCGTCAGCGAAACACCGTCCGTTTCCACAGGCATCGGCCCTTTAACGGGGGTGAAAGGGAGCGTCGCAGTTTGCGCGGAGGCGGGTGTGCCCTCTAGCGCGGGAGACAGCTTTTGCCCATTTTGCACCAAGGGTTGCAGCGCCAGAGAGCCAGCACTTGCACCCATAAACATCAGAAAGTGTCTGCGTTTGAGACTCATATTTCAGTAGTGTTCTCTCAAAAAGTGCGTTGGATCGTCAGGGTTGTTTGTATGCTCAGCCTCGCCTGCTCCATCGCGCCCCTTCCAAGACAAGTTAGAGCCATCAAACTAGAGCCATCGAGTCAAGTCCAGCTAGTCAGAAATCAATCAGAAATCGATCAGAAATCAGTATGAGCTTGGGACACAAGCGAACCAGACTAGGGCGCGTTGGATGAGGAGAAACTGAGGAAACAACTGACACAGCTTAAAAATCTACAGAGTTTGGATTAAGAGTCTGTAATCCCTTCGTTAAGGCTTTGGATCAAATGCCTTTGAAAAATCTAGAGATTTAGCCTGGTGCTGGCTCGCCCTAGACGGGTTAGGGTTTGGTTAAGAGCTTTGCCAGGATGCATAGAGGGCGATCGCCCTTAGCCTGAGCTTTACCAAGGGGGGCGATCGCCCTGTCCCAGGGTTGATCCCACGCCTCGCAGATTTATTAAGAAATGTTCATCCTGTTTGAAATTCTTTACATCTACGCTGCAAGATTTAACATTCACTTAACGCAGCGTGAAGTGCTGAGAATAGCAGGTTTCGGAAGTACAAATCGATAACATCTATTTAATGTATTGGAATAAAATATTCAGAAAGTTTACTGAGTCGGGCGATCGCCATTTCATTCGATGTAGTTTCTTATACGATGGTAAATAGAGCAGCCTTAGATGCTCTATCGGGAATCCTAATCCCGAACCATCTCAAACCCGCCCAGACCTGCCTGAGTGCTACCGTTGGGAAGTTGGGGTTTTCCACTTCCCCCTTGCGACCTCACACCCAAACCCTGTTGCTGGCAGGCAATGGCAGGTTTTGAGTCGCACTCCTTTGGTTTGAGAGGATACGCAAGCGTGAGTCAGCCTTCTCGTCAACCTTCTCTGGGTCAGATGCGGCGCTACGACCCAGAGGCGATCGCACAACATTACCGCACTCGCCCCTGGCAGTCCCTTTGGCGGGCCGTTTCCATCGTCTGGATGTTTGCCGGGTTTCTTCTGGGTCTGCAAATAGACCAGTGGCGTGGACAGGCTGGGGAGCATCAACCCCGGCGTGCTGCCCAGCTTCGCCACATTTTGACCCGCCTCGGCCCTACCTTTATCAAAGTTGGACAGGCCCTCTCGACTCGCCCTGACCTGATCCGCAAAGACTTCCTGGATGAACTGGTTAAGCTGCAAGACAAGCTGCCGCCGTTTTCTAACGACATCGCCTTTAGCATTATTGAATCTGAGCTAGAGCGCCCGGTTTCCGAGCTGTATCAAGAGATCTCGTCAGAACCCGTCGCCGCCGCCAGCCTCGGTCAGGTCTATAAAGCCAAACTTTATACGGGCGAAACCGTTGCGGTAAAAGTGCAGCGTCCCCGCCTGATGCCCGTAATCACGCTGGATCTGTACCTGATGCGCTGGGCCGCCACCTGGATGGAGCCGTTTCTGCCGCTGAATCTGGGGCACGATCTGACGCTGATTGTGGATGAATTTGGGACGAAGCTGTTTGAGGAAATCGACTACCTCAACGAAGGGCGCAACGCCGAAGCCTTTGCCGCCAATTTTCAGGACGATCCTACGGTCAAAGTGCCCTCAATTTACTGGCGTTATAGCAGCCAGCATGTGCTGACGCTGGAGTGGATCGACGGCTGCAAGCTCAACGACGAGGCAGGGCTGTGCGCCCTGAGCCTTGACCCCGACGCTGTAATCAAAATCGGGGTTACGTCGGGTCTGCGCCAATTGCTGGAGTTTGGCTTTTTCCATGCCGACCCCCACCCCGGCAATCTGTTTGCCATGGCCGATGGGCGGATGGCCTATATCGACTTTGGCATGATGGATCAGTTGGATCAGTCCACTAAGGAAACGCTGGTGGATTCCGTGGTGCATCTGATCAACGAAGACTATGCAGAGATGGCGCGGGACTTTGTAAAGCTGGGGTTCCTCACGCCTGATACTGACATCCGCCCGATTATTCCGGCGCTGCAAGCGGTGTTTCAAAACGCCGTCGGCGCAAGCGTGGGCAACTTTAACTTTAGAACCGTCACCGACGAGTTTTCGGCGCTGATGTACGAGTATCCGTTCCGGCTGCCTGCGAAGTTTGCGCTGATTATCCGGTCGCTGATTACCCAAGAAGGGCTGGCTCTCAGCCTCAATCCCGATTTCAAGATTGTGGAAGTGGCCTATCCCTACGTGGCACAGCGTTTGCTGAAGGGAGAAACGCCTGCCCTGCGCCGCCGCCTGCTCGAAGTTCTGTTCAAAGACGGCAAGCTGAACTGGAAGCGGCTGGAAAACCTGATTGCGATCGCCCGCAGTGACAACAACTTTGACCTGCTGCCCACCGCCCAACTGGGTCTGCAATATCTCATGTCGGATGAAGGCGCGTTTCTTCGCCGCGAAATCATCCTCGCCCTCACAGAAGACGATCGCCTCCACACCGACGACGTACAGCGCCTCTGGGAACTGGTAAAACACGACTTCCAGCCGGGTCGCTTAGTCAGCGCCGCCTGGGGGGCGATCGCCAGAGAAACGAGCGATCGCGCTGCGGCCCTGCTGCCTTCCGTCGCCACGCTGCTGGTGCCTCGCCCAGAAGAGTAGACCCTGGAACAGGGGTTTTCAATCAGCCTGGTTGAAAGATTAACTTGGTGAAACCATCAAAAGTTTGCGTCTGATTCCAGCGGCTTTGGTTCGCTTGTATTATGCTGGGGATTGCCTGAGAAACTCGATTCTGGCAATTTCGGCAGATCTATGCAAGAGACAAGGCAAAAAACCAGCGCAACTCGTCATAGCGCTAGCCCTGAAATCGCCCGGCGGCTTTCGGTGGCGGAACTGAGCCAGCGAATCCTGGACATGGGCAAAACGGGGGTCTACCGAGCTTCTCTCTTTGAGGCGCTGGGGCCCGTGGCAACGCAGCGGCAAATTCGAGCGGCGATCGCCCATGCAAAGCATTTTGGGCTACATTCGGTTCCCAGCCTGCGCGATGCCGAATTGGGCACGTATTATCAGCTAGATCTGGCGAAATATCAGTCGCTCCAGCACTTGGTAGCAGCCTCTGCGCCGCTGACCGCCGAGGGTGATGTAATCGCCAAATATACGCACGCCACAGAAACCATCGCCACAATGCTGAATCTGGGGCGTGGGCTAGGCATTGTGCTGGCGGGCACGGGCGGGGTGTGCGTGTTTTTGGGAAAGCCGCAGGTGAGCTTCGGGCTGCTGAGCGGGGCGCTGAGCTTGGGGCTGCTATGGCTGCTGCAAGGGGCGATCGCCCGCCGACAGTCCTAGTCAGATCCCGCTGCGATAGAGTCCGCTAAATCAAAAATCGCGGCGGCGTTAGCCAGAAAATCTGACTATTGCCCACGGGCGTTCCGCTCTGGGGCACCAGCAGCCCCACCACACCCGCCTTCTTGAAAACGACATGGTGCTTCACATCGCCCCACACTAGGCGTTCCGTCCATTCACTCAGACAGGGTTCGTGTCCCACCAGCGCCAGCGCTTTGGCTCCCGTCTGCCGCCACTGGTCAAACCAGGGCAGCCAGTCGAGCAGCGACCCATCAAACGCGAGATGGCGCGACGCTTCGAGCGACTGACTCAGCCCTGCCGCACAGAGAATCTCCGCCGTCTGCCGCGCCCGCACCAGCGGACTGGTCAGCACATGGTCAAACCGAATGTCCAGCTTGTGCAGCCGATCGGCCACCTGCCGGGTTTTGCGCTGACCTTCTTCGGTCAGCGGGCGCTCGTCGTCGTTGGCATAGCTGCCATGCTCGCCCGCCAGTCCGTGACGAATCAGGTAGAGTTCGAGGGTCATGAAGGGGAAGAACCAAGCGACAGGGGAACAGAAATGACGGGGGGACGAAGGTGGCAGAGTGTCGAATATTGGCAACTCCATCACCGCATTCAACCCGCTATCGAGAACGCTATCGGGAACGATTGAGAGCCGTCACGCGCTCCGCGTTGGAGAAGACATCTTCGCCCTGAAGCTGGGACAGAGCAGGTTTCATCTCCATTTTCAGCACGTTGTCTACGTTGATGAACACAGTTTGCTCTGGCAGGTTGACGATCCACCAGTCTTTTTTCAGCAGATGGCGCACTTCGAGTTGGGTGGTTTGGTGCGTGCCATCGCTTTCAATCGGGGCATACAGGTTGAAGGATTCGCTGGTGCCGTTGACGTAGTGAAACGTGAGCTGGGTGTAGAGGGATTCTTGATATTCCATGACCTTCCAGTAGTGGGGATGCGGGTGTGCGCGGGCGTTCGGTGAATCTGCGTCTCGAAAGGCGCGAATGCTTCAATATTGCGATGGTTTCTGGGAAATGGGTACGCGATTTTAAGGAATCTTCTCAAGACTTTAGGTGAGCGATCGCCCGCCCGGTTTTCCTGGCAAGACTAAAAATTCGTCCATTTCCCACAGCTACTTCCCACAGCTACTTCCCACTGCTACTTCCCACTGCTACTTCCCACTGCTGCTACTTCCTGCTGCTTCCCGCTGCTACTTTCTACTACTTCCCACGGCTAATTCCCACTGCTACCCTTCGGTCTGAGCCGGGGTCATGGCGCTCATTTGCTCCAGATTGAGGACGTTCGCCAGGTCTGCCTCGCTCATCAATCCCTTCTCCAGCACGATTTGCCGCAGGGATTTTCCGGTTTCTAGCGATTCTTTGGCCACCGCTGCTGCGTTGAGATAGCCGATGTGCGGGTTGAGCGCCGTTACCAGGGCGAGGCTGCCTTCAGCGTATTGCCGACAGCGATCGCCATTCACCACGATGCCCTTCAGCCCCTTTTCGGTCAGCGCGGCGATCGCATTTCCCAAGATTTCAATGCTCTGGATCAGGCTGTAGGCAATCATCGGCATCATCACGTTTAGCTCAAGTTGGCCGGCCTGGGCGGCCAGGGCGATCGCCGCGTCGTAGCCCATCACCTGAAAACAGACCTGGGAAATCATCTCCGCCATCACGGGGTTATATTTTCCCGGCATGATGGAGGAACCGGGCTGCACAGGCGGAAGCTGGATTTCCTTGAACCCCGTCTTGGGGCCAGAATCCATCAGCCGCAGGTCGTGGGAAATCTTCACCAGGTCTTGGGCCAGGTTGCGAATTGCGCCGGAGACTGCCACAAAGGGAGCCATACTCTGCATAGCCGCCATCAGATGTGGGGCAGAGGTGAGCGGCTTGTCGATCAGCGTGGAGAGAATCTCTGCCGCCCGGAAGCGATACCTGGGATGCGTGTTCATGCCTGTGCCCGCTGCGCTGCCGCCCAGCCCCAGCACGGTCAGGTCTTTTTCGGCAAACTGGAGCCGCGCTAGATGATCCGCCAAGATCTGCGCCCACGCGCCAAAGGTGTCGCCCATGCGAACCGGGACGGCATCTTGCAGGTGCGTCCGACCGGATTTCACCACGTCTTGGTATTCCCCGGCCTTTGCCTGGAGCGCGGCGATCGCCCCCTTCAGGGCAGGATACAGCGTCCGCTCCAGCGCCAGCAGCCCGCCGATGCGAATGGCAGTAGGAATCACATCATTGGTCGATTGCCCATAATTGACGTGATCATTCGGGCTGACGCGGCTGTAATTGCCCTTTTCATCACCCAAAATTTCCAGCGCCCGATTGGCCAACACTTCGTTCACGTTCATGTGGTGCGACGTGCCTGCGCCCGCCTGATACACATCCACCACAAACTGATCTCGCAGGCTGCCGGCCAGAATCTCGTCTGCTGCCTGCACAATCGCCCGACTGAGGTCTTCAGAAATGCAGCCCAGTTCTCCATTGGCGATCGCCGTTGCTTTTTTAATCAGCAGGCAAGCATCGACATAGGTTGGCAATGGCTTTAGCCCGCTGATGGGGAAATTTTCGACCGCCCGCAGGGTTTGAATGCCGTAATACACGTTGTTGGGAATCTGCTTTTCTCCCATCGAGTCGCGCTCTATCCGAAAATCCGCCATATCACCCGTCGTTTCACGTAATTTCCCGCTATGAAACCCTATTCAACCTGGGCATACTAGCTTTCAGAAGGGTGCATGGCGAGATTGGAACTTCATCATTATGAATGAAACGCTCCGGGAAACTAAACGCCCATCTCACGGGATGTTGATAAATGGCTAATTCTGCATTCTCGATTACCTTAGAGAAAGTAGGGTTTTTGCTTTTTCATTCGCTTCTCTGCCAGGTGGCGCGATGACTGAGTGGTGCTATGAGTCAGACAAAAGAGAGTCAGACAAAAGATCAGATTGATTACATTCAAGACCGAGTGCAAGACCCAGAGATTCCAGATCCGGCTCAAGAGCATACACAAGATTTAAACACCTGGCTCGACCAGGGCATGGCACTCTACGGGGTTGGCCGGTATGAGGGTGCAGTAGCTCGATTTGACCGTTTATTGCAACAGCAGCCCGACCATCCCGAAGCCTGGATGAAGCGGGGCTTTGCGCTGCACGCGCTGGAGTATGACGAAGAGGCGATCGCCAGTTTTGAGCGGGCCCTGAAGCTCAAGCCCAAAAACGCGCTGGCCTGGCACGGCAAAGGCATTGCGCTGGCCCGGCTGGAGCGCTACGAAGAGGCGATCGCCAGTTTTGACAAAGCGGTGAAGTTTGACCCCGCCGATGCCAAGGCCTGGTATAACCGGGGCTACGCCCAAAATCGGCTGTATCGCTATCGAGAGGCGATCGCCAGTTTTGACAAAGTGGTAGAACTGCGCCCCAACAACTACCGCGCCTGGTATAACCGGGGTCTGGCCCTGGGGGCGCTGCGCCGCTACGAGGAAGCACTGACCAGCCTGGAGACGGCGGTGACCATTAAGCCCACCTGCCATTATGCCTGGAGCTATCGCGGCATTGTCTTGGTCAAGCTGGAGCGGTTTGAAGAGGCGATCGCCAGTTTCGACCAATCGCTGCAATGCAAAGACGACAATCCCGAAGCCTGGTATGGCAAAGCCTGCGCCCGCAGCCTCCAGGGCGATCTGGAGCGCACCCTGAGAAATCTGCATCGGGCCGTGGTTCTCAGCCCCAATCTCTACCGCGTGATGGCGCAGACGGATACCAGCTTTGACAACGTGCGCCATAGTCCGGAGTTTCAGGCACTCCTGGGCGATTGAGGCGGGACAAGCGGGAAAAACCGAGGAAACCGAGATCAGGTCGTTTGGAACTGATCTTGGGAACTGATCTTGGGAACTGATCATCGAGATTTTATCCACAGGTATTGGACGCGATCTGCGGCGGCTCCTCTCAGTCGATATTATGTCGATATGATAGGGACACGTTGTTGCGTCGCCCCGACGCTGCAATGGTTTCAGGGTTGTCGCTCTGGCCTGGCTTATGCGCGTCCGCATTGGTACGTTTAATGCTGAAAACCTGTTTGCCCGGTTTCAGTTTAAGGAAGACCTGCCCTACGAAGAGCTTCCCGAAAAGTGGACTGCCAGCGTGACGCAGTGCATTCCATTTTCGGAAGGGAAAGATCGGATCACGGCGGAAGCAATCGGGGCGCTGCGGGCAGATATTCTCGGACTGCAAGAAGTCGAGAGTATGGACACGCTGAAGCAGTTTGTGCGCCAGTTTCGTTCGCTGATGCCCGACTATCCCTACAAGCTGGTCATCGACGGCAACGATCGCCGATTGATCGACGTGGGATTGCTCAGCCGCTTTCCCTTTCGCCACATCCGCACGCACCAGTTCGATCGCGCTCCCAGCGGCCACCTGATCTTTTCCCGCGACTGCCTAGAGGTAGACCTCGAACTGCCCGACGGCAAGCCGCTGACGGTGTTTGTTAACCATTTCAAATCTATGCATGAGGGGCGCGAGGAAACCATGCATATCCGCAAGATCCAGACCCAGCGCGTTGTGCAGATTTTGCATGAGCGGTTTGGAGCCGATCCGGGCGCGGCAACCTGGGTAATTTTGGGCGATTTCAACGACTATCTGCCGTCGCTGGGGCTGGAGCCGCTGCTCAGCCAGCCCTGGCTGGAGAACGTGATCGAACGGCTGCGTCCTGATCAGCGCTGGACGCATTTCTTTTCGCGGGGCGAGGAATATCACCAGTTGGATTACATCCTGCTGTCGCGATCGCTCGCCGAAGCCAACCCCAACGCGCTTCCCTACATCGAGCGGCGCGGTTTGCCCAAACGAGCCGAACGCACCGCAGTCCAGCGGTTCAACGGCGTGGGCAGCAGCTATCCCAAAGCGTCTGACCATTGCCCGGTGGTGATTGAGCTAGAAATCTAGAGATTTTGGCCTTTGGATTGGTGAGGACTGATAGACTTTCTGCCCAAAATCCAAAATCTAAAATCACCCCTGACTCAGCAGACAAGCAGCAATGCGATCGCTCGCACCGGGTAGTCCCATACGGCGGCGACCGTTTTCGGCAATGATTTGCAGGCGATCGGGGTCTTTCAGCAGCGATCGCACGACTTCGGCTGCCTGGTCGGGCTGTTCGACCAGGATCACCGACGGCCCCAGCAGGCGCGTTTGGGCTTCGGCGAAGGCATAGGTAAACTGCGGCCCTTCGCCCGGAAAGATCAGCGCGGGCTTGCCCAATCCCACCACCTGTTCCGTAGCCGTGCCCGCCATCGCCATCGCCACGTCGCCCCGGTTGACGCAGCCGTTAAAGGCCGTGGTCAGCAGCAGCGTCGCCTGGTCTTGGCGATAGGCCAGGGGCGGCACGGGGGCAGGATTGGTCAACTGCCAGCCGCGAGCCTGCAACGCTTGGTGCAGCACGGCTAAATCGAGATAGGGGGCGATCGCCGCCAACAAGGTCACGGGGCGATCGAGTCCCGTCACCAGCGATTGCGCCGCATCCAGCAGTGTTTCCCAATTTCGATAGGCTTCGGGCACCCGCGACCCCGGCAGCAGCGTGGCCACCAGCGCCTCGTCGGGAATCGCAAAGTCAATCCCCATCGGTTCCAGATCATCCATCATCGGGTTGCCCAGGTCATACACGGGTAGATTCCAGCGGCTTAGCACTTCGCTGGTGAGGCTGTCGCGAGGAAACACCGCCCGACAGCGCCGCCGCCCCATCAGCCAGCGCTCCCAAGGCAAATAGACCGATCCTGACCAGCTTTCTAGCTGCTCAAACCAGGAGGCGCGGGGCAAGAGTCCGGCTTCATCGCGCAAGTAATATTCCGATTTGGCCGTGCCCACAAAGGCGTAGGGCGCTCCGCTCCACCAGGCAAACAGCAGCGGCACCAAGTCGCCCACGGCCAAAATCAGGTCGCCCTGCTTGGCCCACTCGCGCACCACGCGAAGCTGGCTGAGGGTGAGTTGCAGCAGCCCGCCGCGCAGGTCTTTGGCAAACTGCCGACCGTCCATATAGACAAAGCCACCGGAGGGAAGCTGTTTGACTGGGCCAAGCACCGGGATGCCGCTCTGGGAATAGGCATGACCTTCGCCCACCAGCGGCAACGCCACGATATCTGCCACACGGCCCTCTAGGTCTGCCCGATGCCGCAGGGCCCGGAGAATGCGGAGGGCGATCGCATCTTCTCCGTGACCATTGCTCAGACATAGTAGCTTCATGCCAAACCATCACTACGCGGTTGAACCTCAAGGATAAGGGATCGCCGCAAAATTGGGTAAGCCGGGTCAGCGCCGCTATTTTCAAGGCTTTGAGAGGTTAATCCAAGACGCTATAGCGCCGTGCCGTTAAACACTTTCTGCGCGGGCCCGGTCATGTAGAGGTGCTGATCGGCCTCTGACCACTCGATCAGCAGCGGCCCGCCCGGAAGCTCCACCGTCGCACGGCGATCGCTCTTGCCGTTTAGCACCGCCGCCACCAGCGACGCACAGGCCCCCGTGCCGCAGGCCAGCGTAATACCCGCGCCCCGCTCCCACACGCGCATCTTCAGATAGTCCGGGCGCACCACCTGAATGAACTCAGCATTAATCCGCTTGGGGAAAGCGGGATGATGCTCAAACTGGGGCCCAATCGCCGCCAGCGGAATCGTCGCCACATCCTCTACAAACGTGATGCAGTGGGGATTGCCCATGCTGACGCAGGTGACCTGCCAGGTTTGCCCAGCCACCTCCAGCGGCAGGTTCACGACTTTTTCCTCCGGA